>Ga0157371_10001657_pt1 | contig 22706 bp, 16 predicted proteins | sample C45metaG_FD_113462 | JGI IMG/M metagenome (GOLD analysis project Ga0157371, IMG submission 113462) | Corn rhizosphere microbial communities from Kellogg Biological Station, Michigan, USA - C4-5 metaG | ecosystem: Host-associated > Plants > Roots > Rhizosphere > Soil | place: USA: Michigan...
ACCGCCGAAGCCGGTGTTCCACCAGCTGCAATCCAAATAGGAATTGAACCATGATAGGGCCGCGGATATACACCGCGATTCTCAAATGAAGGCCGATGATTTCCTTTCCATGAAAGCTTTTCGGTTTTATTTAGTTTTAATAGTAACTCTAATTTTTCCGAAAATAACGCGTCATAATCATTGAGATCGTAGCCAAACAAAGGGAAAGATTCGATAAAAGATCCTCTGCCGGCCATTATTTCCGCACGCCCTGAAGATAAAAGATCAACTGTTGAAAAATTTTGAAATACGCGAACCGGATCATCAGAACTAAGAACGGTTACCGCACTTGTCAGCTTGATTTTTTTTGTTACCATCGCCGCCGCTCCTAAAATTACCGCGGGAGATGAAACCGCATAATCAGGCCGGTGATGCTCGCCGACTCCAAATACATCCAGCCCTAACTGATCTGCTAATTCAATTTCTTCCATCAGGTCTTTAATCCGCTGCTGCCCGTTAATTCCTCTTCCAGAGCCCGCTTCCGGCGGCATATCAGCAAAAGTCATCAGTCCTAATTCCATTTTTTATTTTATTTCTTAAAGCTTAATTAGCAATCATTAAACTTTAAAAATTACTCAATTGTGATAAATTTGAATCAAAAATTAATCCATTATTCTTTTGCGTGCAGGTTCAGAAAATATAGATATGCTAACCCGTTGCTTTCGCTTATACTATTTTTACCCTATCTTTTCTAAAGTATATTTTTATTATTTTCATTTTTTCAAAAAAATAATTCAATGAGAAACGTACTTCTATTGTTATTGATTTTTCCTTTGATTTTCTGTTCATGCAGCGGTGATACGGATATAAATTCGCGCCTGGAAAAAGAGACGTATAAGATCACAAAACAGCAATTGTTGAAAAAAGAACAAAAAGATCCTGCGGCTTTTTTATCCATCAGTGGTCACAATAAAAAGAATATTGTTGGTCAAACGGTTGTAAAGGGAACTTTAATAAATAAAGCGTCTGTGGCTGTTTTTAAAGATGTGGATATAAAACTGTCTTTTTACTCAAAAACAAAAACGGTTTTAGAAACTGATAAAGAAACCATCTATGAAATCCTGGAACCAGGCGAATCAAAAAGTTTTAAAACGAAATATTTTGCGCCAAAAGGAACTGATAGCGTGGGGTTACAGGTTTTAGATGCAAAAGTGATTCAGCGATAAAAACACGACCTTTCTTTATTTATATGATGTGATTCCCCGGTAAACAAAATTTATATTATCTGATTCCCTGATAAACAAACAAATTTCCTGCATTTATCTTTTGTTCTTTTAGCAAAAAGCCGTATAACGGTAAAGGATACGCGAAATTTATTTTATCGTGGTTATTCTTCTTTAAAATAATTAGCGTCCCACAATTGATACCGTTTGTACAAATCTGGTAATTCCGATCTGAATTTTTCTAAATCGCGTTTGTCTTTCGGTGACCAAAGTACCTCGCTCAAAGCGCTCATGCGCGGAAAAATCATGTATTCAACCTTTTGAGGACTTGCCATGTATTCTGTCCAGACATTGGCCTGTGCGCCTAACACATAATGAGCTTCAGAAGCATTTAATTCTTTCGGAATCGGATGATAATTATAAACAGTGTCCAGGGGAAGATAACCGCCAATGGTAAGGCTGTCGCTGTTTTTCGTTTGTGCATGGTCCAGATAAACATACTTGCCCGGCGTCATGATCACATCATGCTTTTGCTGGGCCGCAGCAATTCCACCCTGTTCGCCGCGCCAGCTCATCACCGTTGCGTTTGGTGCTAATCCGCCTTCCAGAATTTCATCCCAGCCGATGATTTTTCTTCCTTTGCTGTTTAGATATTTTTCGATTCTTTGAATAAAATAACTCTGCAATCCATGCTCATCTTTTAAGTTTTTTTCTTTTATCAGTTTCTGGCAGAATGCCGATTCTTTCCAATAAGTTTTTGGCGCCTCATCACCACCAATGTGGATGTATTTTGAAGGAAATAAAGCCATCACTTCATCCAAAACATTTTCTAAAAATTTAAACGTGTATTCTGAAGGCACAAAGATATCATCAAAAACACCCCATGTTTGCTGCACCTGCTTTCCCTCGCGGCTTCCGGCCCATGGAGTACGCGGAGAAATTTTCGTAGAGCTGTCAGGGAAGCAACTTAGTTCCGGATAAGCGGCAATGGCAGCTGAGGCATGGCCAGGCATTTCAATTTCAGGAATGATAGTGATAAACCGGTCCTTTGCATATTTGACTACGTCTTTAATTTGTTCCTGTGTATAAAATCCACCGTAACGAATGCTGTCATTTCCGGTTCCGGGATAATGCCCTATTATTGTTCCGTTTCTGTAACCTCCAACAGAAGTAAGACGCGGATATTTTTTAATTTCTATTCTCCATCCCTGGTCTTCTGTAAGATGCCAGTGAAAAGTATTGTATTTAAAATAAGCGAGATAATCAATATATTTCTTTACAAAATCAACATCAAAAAAATGCCGGCCAACATCCAGATGCATGCCACGATATTGAAAACGCGGATAATCATTGATGGAAAGTGCAGGAATTAAAAATCCTTGCGACACAGAGTCGGTCTTGCTTTCAGGCAATAGCTGCAACAAGGTTTGCAGTCCATAAAACAAACCTTCATTTGAAGAACTGCTGATAATTATTTTGTTCGCATTCACATCAAGATGGTAAGCATCTTTTCTTTCGTTGTTTTTCACAAGTTTAAAAATGATATTGCTTTTGTTGGTGCTACTCAATGTCGCCCTGGTAGGAAGTGAAAAACCGTATAGTTTTTTTAAATAAAGATTGAGCATTCTAACTTCATGTTCAGCCCCATTTTCAGCGATAACATTGGTTGCAGAATTAAAATGAAAATTACCGGTATGCATTTCCATTGATACGGGCTCCGGAACAATCACAACTTTCGTTTGCGCAGTTGCCGTTAGTATTAGAAATAAAAGTGGAATCAGGAAAAGCTTTTTCATAATTGAAAGTTTAGAGAATGAATAACGAATATCTTATTTTAAAACGGGAAGAACAATTTTAGATGCATGATTTTTATCGTCATAAATTTTTATGGTTGATTTTTGAAAATCATTTTCATTTGCATCGGGAATACGCATAAATTTTTGTGGATTCATGTCCACCAAAGGGAACCAGCTGCTTTGCACCTGCACCATTATTTTATGTCCTTTTTTAAATGTGTGGCAAACATCATTCAGGTTTATTTTTACTTCACTTATTCTTCCGGGAACGAATGGTTGAGGATGAACGTAATCATTTCTGAATTTTCCACGCATCACTTCTGCACGAACCAAACGCTGAAACTCAGGCCTCCTCCCGGCCTCCTTCAAAGGAGGAGGAGAAGAAATTTCATCTGCCGGAACTACATCAATCACCTTCACAATAAAATCCGCATCGGTTGTTGAAATGCTTGCAAAAAGATCAGCGAGAATGGGGCCGGCAATCGTAACATCTTCATTCAAAACCGGCGATTCAAACCACAGTACATCATTTCTTGATGAGGCAAAGCTTTGATCCTCCACCATGTATTCATTATTTCTTCTGCCCTGAACTTTTGCTGTATAAGGAACCGGGTTTGCAGGATCACTTACATATTCATCTGAACTATTTGAAGCATTATTTTTTTCAGTTGATAGCTTTTTGTTTGAATTAAAATAGTAATTCACTTCAGAAACATTTTGCGGAGGCCATTGTTCAAAATGCCGCCATTGATTGGTTCCTGTTTCAAAAATAGTTGCTTCCGAAGTGTTCCACGTTCCTTTGTCTTTCAAAAAATAATTGAAGAATTTTGTTTGCAAACTATCCTGGAAATATTGACTGGTATTGCTACCAAAATCATACGTCCCAAAATGATTCCAGCCGTTTCTTGCCCATGCTCCATGTGTCCACGGCCCCATGACCAAAAAGTTTTTATTCTGTGCACCTTGTTTTTCAATAGCCTGGTAAGTATGCAAAGACCCAAACAAATCTTCCGCGTCAAACCAACCACCAACAACAAGCGTAGGGATCTTGATGTTTTTCAGATACTGCCGGATATTTCTTTTTTGCCAGTAATCATCATAAGTATCATGTGCTAAATATTCATTCCATATATAACTGCGATGATTAAAATATTTTGAAGATTGCGTGTTTTTTATTGGACCAAGATTTAGAAAAAATTGATACACATTATTTGTGTTTACAGCAAACATCGGTCCTCCATAATCTTCAGTCGGCCCATTTCTTTCTTTCCCAAAAGAATTCATAAACATAAAGTTATCGAGCAGAAAAAAAGCGCCGTTGTGGTTGGCATCATCACCAATAAATTCATCTGTAACGGGTGCCTGCGGACTTACTGCTTTGATCGAAGGATGTGCGCCAGGTAAGCTGGCTGTAGCATAAAAACCAGGATAAGAAATTCCATACAAGCCGGCGCGGCCGTTGTTGTTTTTGATATTTTTTAATAACCAATCCATGGTGTCGTAGGTGTCGCTGCTTTCATCCACATCCTTATTATTTTTTTTGTTGGGAATGTAGGGTGTTACTTCTTTATTGTGCCCTTCGCTCATGTAGCGGCCACGCACATCCTGGTAAACGAAAATATATTTTTCATGCATCAGTTCTGCATTTGGGCCGATCCTTTTTTTATAATTATTTTCTCCGTAAGGGCCGGCAGAATAAGGAGTGCGCTCGATAAGAAATGGATATTTTTCGGACTGATCTTTGGGAACATAAATAATCGTGTACAATTTGATTCCATCGCGCATCGTAATGGTTGTATCAATTTTATTGTAATTGTCTTTTACAAAAGTGCCACTATTATCCTGGCTTTTTACTGATAAAGTAATAATGGTGAATAGCAGCAAAAAGGAAATTCTCATTTTTTTATTTTAAAACAGGTAAAATAATTTTCGATGGATGTTCTGCATCATGATAAATGCGCACGTTTGCTTTTTGAAAATCGCTGTCGTCCGCTTTGTAAATGTCAATAAACTTTTGTGGATTTCGATCGGCCAAAGGAAACCAACTGCTTTGAATTTGAATCATAATTCTATGGCCTTTTAAAAAAGTATGAGCCACATCAGGCAATTCCCATTTTACTTCAGTAATTTTTCCAGGAACAAATGCTTCTGGTTTTTCAAAACTGTTTCTGAATTTTCCACGCATGATCTCTGCACGAACCAGCATTTCATAACCGCCCATCGGATAATTTTTATCATTGCCTTTTATGTTTTCGGGATATTTAAAATCATCAGGAAATACATCAATTAATTTCACTATAAAATCCGCGTCTGTTGTAGAAATAGAAGCCAGCAAATCAGCAATTACAGGACCGGCCAGCGTTACGTCATTATCCAAAATGTCAGTTTCATAAGTCAACACATCGGGCCGGCGTGAGGCAAAACGCTGATCGTCGGTCATGTATTCTCTTGTTCTTCTGAAATGAACATCTTCTGTATAAGGAACCGGGTGAGCAGGATCGCTGGTATATTCATCATAATCTGATTTTCGTGTATCCGTGCCTGTTAGATCGCTTTTATCATTTAAAAATAATTTTCCATTTGCAGCGAGATATAAATTTTCTTCTTCAACATTTTTCGGAGGCCATACATCAAATTTTTTCCAATGGTTTTCTCCTGTAAAGAAGATGTTTGCTTCAGCAATGTTGTCGGTATTTCCTTTTCCTAATAAATAATAATTGAAGAACGGAACCTCAAGGCTGTCCTGGAAATAGGCAGAAGTGTTGCTTCCAAATCTTACATTTCCCATGAAACTTCCTTCGCGGCTCCATTGCCCGTGGTACCAGGGGCCCATCACAATTCGGCTGTTGGTTTGCGGACTTTGTTTTTCATTGGCTTTGTAAGAATTCCATGCGCCAAAACAATCTTCTGCATCAAACAGGCCGCCCACCCAAAGCATGGCCGGTTTTACGTTATATAAACCATTCCGTGCATTTCTTACCTGCCACCATTCATCATAATTTGGATGCTCATACAACTCATTCCAGAAAGGAATAGAATCGCCCATCAATTTTGCGAAATTTTTCAAAGCGCCGGTTTTCAAATACGCATTGTAATTGTCATCGGAATTAAATGAGAAACCATGAGTATAGGTTGTTGATGGTTTTGGATGAGGAGTTCCAAAAAATGGATAAAATGAAAAGCCGTCCATAACAAAAAAAGCGCCTTTATGATGAAAGTCATCGCCAATAAACCAATCTGTTACGGGTGCCTGCGGACTAACGGCTACAAGAGCAGGATGGCCACTCAGGGCTGCTTCTGTTGAATAAAATCCCGGGTAAGAAGTGCCTGTAACGCCAACTTTTCCATTATTGTTCTTAATATTTTTTACCAACCAATCAATCGCGTCATAGGCATCGCTCGCTTCATCAGTTTCTTTTCCTTTTTTATTTTTATTGAAAGGACGCACATCTACAAATGTTCCTTCACTCATATATCTTCCTCTTACATCCTGTGTTACAAAAATGAAATTCTCTTTTGCATAAGCCATTTTATAAGAACGCCAAACCGGCATAAATTTATCCGTTCCATAAGGTGCACATGAATACGGCGTACGCGTCATCAGAAAAGGATGTTTGCTTTTTTGATCCTTCGGAATATAAATAGAAGTAAATAATTTTATGCCGTCACGCATGGGAATATATTGTTCGAGCTTCGTGTAATTATTTACAAACCACACGCTGTCTTCATCCTGGGCGAAAGAAGCTGAAGAAAATAAAAGAAAAATAATGAGTGGAAAACATTTTTTCATTTAAAAAAATTTAGAAATTAAAAATACTACTTGGGAGGCTTTAAATAAATAATATTATTTGGAGTAAAGAAACAAAAAAGACGGATATCTGTACCTCGAAACCCGGCTCAGTAACCTAACTTGATTGTTCCAGGTATCGTGTGAGTAATTCAATTTGAAGTTCGTCAAAAGCAGAAATATCACCGAAACGTTACTCTGCACCTTTTGCTTTCCTTTTATTGTATCCAGGCTACCGTTACAGGCCGCTGAATTTTTTGTTTGAAGTTTCGCAAATAGGTAAACCATTCTTCAGAATTATTGATCAAACCAGCTTTATCCCAGGCGGCCCCTGTATAATATACAAAAGGCTTTTTTGAATTTACATGAATGATAGTAAGCAAATGATTATCGCTGGTTTTCATTTTGTCAACACGCCCTTCCATTACAGCGCCAATTCCAAGAGTTCCATCTTTTCCATGCTGCGGTTCCCAATATCCCATTATTCCATTTTTTTCATCAAGCAGCATTGTTCCATTTCCTTTACGTTTAACGATTCCAATAGCTACAGGCAATTCATTATTATTACTAAAAGTATATACGGTTTCCATTTTATTTAATTGTGATCCTGCATCAAGGGAAATGATTTTACTTTCTGTAACCGTTTGCCCATTAACGTTCCACGCCTCATAACCCAATTGAAAAGTGCTTCGTAAAGGACCGTTATCAAGCACTTTTTGTGTTCTGAAATTCTTGGAATAATAAATGGAATCATTCACATACGGGTCGCTGCTTCCTGCACCAAGGCTAAAACCGACATCATAAAAATCCAACCCTTCTCCGTGATCTACATGATAATCGGCCCTTTTATACCATTTATTAATAACCATTTCGGAAGTTCGTTTTGCCCAAACATCCTGGCCGTAAGCCATCTCAGCAGGAACTTTTCCCAATGCCTTCCCATATACTCTGAATGCGATGCGGTCATTTTCCCATGCAAAATCATCATACCTTTCGGGAACAAAGCGGGCATACGTTTTTGCTTTAAAATAAGAAGGATTCTCGTTTGTGATAAGGGCATATATTTTTGAACCAGGTGCAAGTGTTGTTAAAAGCAACAGGTTGACAGGATTTTTATTTCCATGATATTCCAATTGATAAGTAAGCTCTTCTCCGTTCAATGCATTGGTAATTTTAAATTTTTTATCCTGCGCGTTCTTAATTTTTGAAATAAAATCATTGTAAGGAACAGAAACGACTTCTTCTTTGCGGTTGAGACCGGTTGGATTATGAAGAGATAAAATATCATTTTCTGCTGAATGTTTTAATAACATATCAACCATTTGTGTGCCGGCCAAAAGAAATCCTCCGACCCCATAAACTTCGGTACTATTGTCATCAACCGATTCAGGTTTTTCACCAATCTGTTGTACATTCCCTAATTTACCATCCGGGTGAACAGATGAAACAAGCGCGGCCCACGCCTTTTCAATCACAGAATTGTATTTTTCGTAAGAAATTAAATTATGATTTACACCCCATGCAAGAGCGTAACAATAAAAACCTGTGCCACTGGTTTCCTTTGCAGGATAGCTTTCAGGATCAAGCAAAGCCGCATGCCAGCTTCCATCCGCCGTTTGAAGTGAAGCGATTTTTTCTGACATGTTTTTATACAAACTCTCAAAACGAGGGCGATCCGGATAATCTTTTGGCATATTTTCCAACATTCTTACCAGCCCTGCAAGTACCCATCCGTTGCCGCGTGACCAAAACATCTTTTTACCGTTGGCTTCTTTTGAATTAAAATACCGGCTGTCGCGCGTGTATAAGTGTTCAGTAGAATCATAAAGATAATCGGTGGTTTTCCACCACAGTTTTGAGGCGATATCCAGATATTTTATTTCGCCGGTAGCGGTATAAAGATAGGCAAGCGATGGTGGCCCCATAAACAAAGCATCACACCACGCCCATTCGCGATTTGCGATACCATTCTTCCATTCAAGCGATTCGGTGTGAGGCATTGCAATTATTGAATCTGCCTGTTTTCGCCAATGCTCGATCATTTTTGGCTCCTGATATAACGAATACATTTGTGAAAACATTTGTGCTACACAATAGTCATCTGCCATAGTTCGCCTTGGGCCCGTATTCCATTCCAGTTCGTTGCCTATTCTGTACATTGCCTTACTATATTTTGATTCATTTGCTATTCCATTCAAGGCCATAAAACCGGCATAAGCCGCTCCATTTGTCCAGTCATATTGGGGCCAACGCATTCCTTGTTTTTGCCAGCTATTTAATTGCCAATCCGCTACCTTTTCCATTATTTTCAAAGTTGAATCAGCACGAAATTCATTCTGGGCAAAAGCATGATTATTGATGGACGTAATAAGAATAACGGGCAGGAAAAAAGAAAGATAAAATTTTTTCATTTTGTTGAACTTTTTTCGTTTTCTAAGGCAGAAGAAAAGAACATTTGTATTGAATCAATAATTTTTTTTAAGCGTATGATTAGCGAACCGGTTTCACTTTAAATCAACTATATCAACAACATCCATATCTCCATAATCCAAATTTTCGCCGGCCATTCCCCAGATAAAAGTATAATTAGAAGTGCCCGCGCCTGCATGAATGCTCCAGTTCGGCGAAATAACCGCCTGTTCATTTTTCATCCAAATATGACGGCTTTCCTGTGGTTGTCCCATAAAATGGCAAACCGCTTGTCCTTGTGGTATTTCGAAATAAAAATATACTTCCATCCTGCGGTCGTGTGTATGGGCAGGCATCGTGTTCCAAACGCTTCCTGTTTTTAATTCCGTCATTCCCATTTGCAACTGGCAGGTTTGTACCACACTATTTACAATCAGTTTATTGATTGTACGGTGATTCGAATTTTCCAGGCAACCTAACGTTACTATTTCTGCTTCCTTTTTTGTAATTTTTTTTGTTGAAAATTTATGATGCGCAGGCGCAGAATTGATGTAAAATTTTGCCGAATTCGATTTATCAGCGGAAGCAAAATTTACCTTTTTTGTTTCTTTACTAATGTAAAGCGCTTCTTTAAAATCCAATTGAAACTTTTCACCATCGGCTTCTACAGTTCCTTTGCCGCCTACATTGATGATTCCCATTTCTCTTCTCTCCAGGAAATAACCCGCTTTTAAATTTTCCGGATTAGGCAATTCAATTGTTTTATTCACCGGCATTGCGCCGCCGGTAATGTAACGGTCATAAAAGGATAAAGTAAGATGGATAGTATCTTCCTGAAAGATCTTTTCAATTAAAAAACTTTTCCGAAGTTGAAAAGTGTCCATGGCAGCCGTTTCTGTAGGGCTGTTCGTTTGGCGGGTTTCGATGTTTTCGTTCATTGAGGATATTTTGATGAATGATCTGTTTGTTTTACTATGAGGATTAAACTACCTGCCCATCCAACCTCCATCGACGGTCAATATTTCGCCATCTACATAATCAGATGCATGAGAACTGAGAAAAATTGCCGGCCCGATAAAATCTGCCGGTTCTCCCCATCTTCCGGCGGGTATCCTCGCTAGAATTGCTTTGCTTCTTTCTTCATCCTCCCTCAGTGCTTCTGTGTTTTTTGTAGCGATGTAACCTGGTGCAATACCATTTACATTTACTCCTTTTGAAGCCCATTCATTCGAAAGCGCTTTCACCAGGCTTGCTACAGCACCTTTGCTGGCTGCATATCCAGGTACATTAATCCCTCCCTGGAAAGAAAGCAGTGAACAGGTAAAAATAATTTTTCCACTCCCTCTTTTTATCATTTCTTTTCCAAATTCACGCGCGAGGATAAAGGCAGCATTGAGATTGACATCAAGCACTGAATCCCATTCTTCATCGGAATGAACAGCTGCAGGAGCTCTTTTTATAATTCCGGCATTATTTATAAGAATATCTATAACCGGATTTTCTAATTTTATTTTTTCTATTGAATCATATAAACTTTTCCGATTTCCAATGTCAGTGATATATGGCACAAATTTTCTTTCCAATTTTTTTATTTCTTCCTGCAGCTTGCTTCCAGGTGCAAACGTTGATGATATGCCGATAATATCAGCGCCGGCTTCTGCAAGACCTAATGCCATTGCTTCCCCAATGCCTCGTGAACATCCGGTAATCATTGCCGTCTTAGCTGACAGATCAAAAAGTCCCTTTGACTTCATTTTTTCATTTTTTTAAACACAACTTAGCATCATTATGCAAGGGTACTAAAATTATATTATTAAAAGGAAAGATTGTAAATGCTTCCAAAATGAACCATCAGGATACTCTATTCCAGTTCTTTCATGCCAACAGTCAAAGAAGAAAAACGGCTTCCACCCTTATATTTATCCAGTAAAAGTCCTGCAACAATTCCTTCGGTTACTTTCGCAGTTTTTATTTTAAGCCATTGGGAAGTGCGGATTCTGGGGAAGATAAAAACTTTCTTTTTGTTTGCCTACTATTCCTTCAATGGCGTGATTTTTTGCGAGCTCATAAAGATCCTTTCCATTCGTTTCAACATGATCGGAAAAGCGAACTTATCAGAGGCAGGAAGAATTAATTGCCGTGCTATAGCCTTTAACAACGAATGGAAAGACGAGGAAAGCGAAGATGCGGCAGCAAAATCATTTTCGGACGCATTCTTTCATGTTTTCGGAATTCATACAGAAGGATTGCTTCATTTATCAACTTTTGAAGAGGAAGATTAAGAAAGCAATAAAGAAAAAAATAATTACTTTTCCTGGCTTTCTCTTTCCACTTTATTGAGATAACCGTATATTTGAAAAGCCTTATCTTTTGGACAAGCAAACTGTTTTCAAAGCACCAATTTGCTGGAACTGCAATTTTTGAGTTTATAAACTTTTAAAGAAACTTGAATCAAAACCCTGAACAACTCGCAAGAGATGAAATAGACCGGCAATTGATTGCCTGTGGCTGGGTGATACAGGATAAAAATACCATTAATCTTTCTGCAAGCCTGGGAGTAGCTGTGAGGGAATACCAAACTGATGTTGGCCTCGCAGATTATGTATTGTTTGTCAATAAAAAACCTGTCGGTATTATAGAAGCGAAGCGCGAAGAAGAAGCGGTTCGTTTTTCAATGCATGAGGATCAGTCGGAAGGATACGCTTCTGCGAAATTGAAATACTTAGATAACGAAAAGCTTCCTTTTGTGTATGAAAGCACGGGAGAAGTAACAAGGTTTACTGATTTCCGTGACCCGAAACCGCGGTCAAGACCGGTTTTTACTTTCCATCGCCCGGAGACTTTTTATGAATGGCTGAGAGAGGATCCGGCTGCAGCGAAAGCCAACAAATCACTCAGGGCGCGCTTTCACGATATCCCGGTATTGCCCGAAGATGGATTAAGAGATTGCCAAATAGATGCCATCCATAACTTAGAAAATTCTTTCAAACATTATCATCCGAAAGCGTTGATACAAATGGCTACCGGTTCCGGTAAAACGTACACCGCTATCACATTTATCTATCGCCTATTGAAATATGCAAAAGCCAAACGGATATTGTTTCTGGTTGACACAAAAAATCTGGGCGAACAGGCAGAGCAGGAATTTATGGCTTATGTGCCCAATGATGACAACCGGAAATTTACAGAACTATACGGTGTTACGCGGTTGAAAAGCAGTTTCATCCCTGACGACAACCAGGTGTATATTTCTACCATTCAAAGAATGTATTCCATCTTAAAAGGAACTGAGTTGGATGAAAGTGCAGAAGAGTTAAATCCCAACGAGTACAAGCAGAAAGAACCGCCGCCGGTTGTGTACAATGATAAAGTGCCCATAGAATTTTTTGATTTTATCGTCATTGATGAATGCCACCGCAGCATTTATAATTTGTGGAAACAGGTGCTTGATTATTTTGATGCCTTCCAGGTCGGGTTAACCGCTACTCCCGACAACAGAACCTTTGGTTATTTCAATCAAAACATCGTAAGCGACTATGGCTATGAAAAAGCGGTGATTGACGGGGTGCTCGTTCCCTACAATGTGTTTACCATCGAAACAAAAATTACCAAAGAAGGAAGCCGCATTGCGCTGGGTGAAAAGGTTGATAAGCGCGAACGGCTTACACGGCGAAAGTTTTGGGAAACGGTGGATGAAGACATCGAGTATTCCGGCAAACAATTGGACAGGGATATTGTAAACCCAAGCACTATAAGAACCATCATAAGGGCGATCAAAGAAAATGTGCCGAAGATGTTTCCGGATCGATTCTCTTCCCCCTCTCCGGGAGGAGAGGGACGGGGTGAGGTGCAATTTGAAATTCCGAAAACATTGATCTTCGCCAAAACCGATTCTCATGCAGAAGACATCATCGAAATTGTAAGAGAAGAATTTGGTGAGGAAAATAAATTCTGCAAAAAGATTACGTACAAAAGTGATGAAGATCCGAAAACGGTATTGAGCAATTTCAGGAATGATTATTATCCGCGCATCGCCGTTACGGTGGATATGATTGCTACCGGCACTGATATTCGTCCTTTGGAAATACTGGTTTTCATGCGCGATGTAAAAAGCCGCAGTTATTACGAACAAATGAAAGGCCGGGGAACCAGGACTTGTTCTCTTGAAGATTTAAAAGCAAAAGGAACTCCCTCCGCGAAATTCACGAAAGATCATTTTGTAATTATTGATGCAATCGGTGTGGAGAGTTCACAAAAGACCGACAGCCGTCCATTGGAGAAAAAGCCGGGCATGACTTTAAAAGACCTTTTGCAAAATGTGGCAATGGGCAATACCGATGAAGAAATATTAAGCTCACTGGCCAATCGTCTTATAAGACTTGACAAGCAGATCAATGAAACAGAGAAAACTGCTTTTTCAGAACATGCCGATGGCCATTCCATTCATCATGTGGTGCAGCAGCTATTAAATGCCCATGATCCTGATGCGATCAAAGATGCTGAAACCATCATCAGGAAAGATTTGCAGGGACAGGCACCTGTTGTAATAGAAGCGGCCATACAGAAAGAAAAGCAAAACATTATTGACCGCGCCGTCGATGTTTTTAATAAACCTGAGCTCAGGAATTTCATTGTAGAGGTTCGCAGAAAATACGACCAGGTGATTGATGGAATCAATATTGATGAGATCACGAACATCGGCTGGGTAAAAGACCAGGAGGCCGCTGCTGAACTCACCATTAGCAATTTTACCGCATGGATAGAAGCGAATAAAGACGAGATCACCGCCCTGCAGATATTTTACAGCCAGCCTTACCGGCGCAGGGAACTGACCTTTAAAATGATCAAAGAACTGTATGATAAGATAAAGTTGGAACAACCGTTGCTGGCTCCTTTGAACGTGTGGAAGTCTTTTGAAAAACTAAAAGAAGCGAATGCTTCTCCGAAAAATGAACTCATCGCATTGGTAAGTCTTATAAGAAAAGTGACCGGTATTGATGCAACATTGACCAGCTATGATAAAACGGTTGATACAAATTTTAAAGATTGGTTGTTTCAGCAAAACGCCGGGCAGCACAATAAATTTACCGAAGAGCAAATGCAATGGCTGCGTATGATCAAAGATTTTGTTGCCGGCAGCTTCCATATTGAAAAAGAAGATTTCGAGCTGGATCCGTTCAACAAAGCCGGTGGACTGGGAAAGATGTGGCAATTGTTTGGCGAGAAGACGGAGGAGATTATTGGAGAGTTGAATGAGGTGTTGGCGGCGTAAGTCTGAATCAGGATTTACAGGATTGAAAGATGAACAGGATTCAAAATAACATGGAACTAAATGAACTGACATACAAAATTAATGGTTGCGCTATGAAAGTGCATAATACTTTAGGCAACGGCTTTCAGGAAGTAATTTACCAACGTTGTCTGGCTATAGAGTTCAGAAAAGCAGGATTGGTGTTTGAAAGGGAAAGGGAACATGTTATCTTTTATGAAGGTGAAGATGTGGGTACAAGAAGAGCAGATTTTGTAGTTGAGGGAAAAGTAATGGTAGAATTAAAAGCGCTTATTACATTAGAAGATGTTCATTTGGCGCAGGCAAAAAATTATGTGGTAGCTTATGATTTGCCGATTGGTTTATTAATAAATTTTGGAGGGGTTAGTTTGCAATTTAAAAAAGTGTTTAATCCAAAATATAAGATAGTCTGAATCAGGGTTTGTAGGATTGAAAGATGAAGAGGATTTGAATCTTGAAAATCCTATCATCCTGAAAATCCTGATTCAGACAAATGTGGCAATTGTTTGGAGAAAAGACGGAGGAGATTTTAAATGAATTAAATGAAGCATTAGCTGCGTAAATTTGTTAAAAAAATCATATGGCAACAGGACATCTTTTGGATACAAAAACAGTAAACCTGAATGATATTTTAGGTAACGGAAAGATTTATCGTGTGCCACAATTTCAAAGAGATTATTCATGGCAGCAGGATAATTGGGAAGATCTATGGAATGATATTGAATTAGCTGCTGCCTCAAAAAATGCGCATTACATGGGATCTGTCGTTCTTCAGAGTACCGATGGAAAGGTATTTTTGATTATTGACGGACAGCAACGGTTTACCACATTAACAATCCTCACATTAGCTGTTATCAATGCAATAAAGAAATTGGTAGAAAAGGGAATCAATGTGCAAGAAAACAACGAAAGAATTGACATACTCATGAGGCAGTATATTGGCCAAAAGGATCCTGCCTCTTTAACTTACTCCAGCAAATTATTTCTAAATGAAAATAACGATGGCTTCTTTCAAAACAGACTGGTTGCTTTTAAGGAACCAATTAATGTGCGCAAACTTTCTGATTCAGAAAAATTAATGTGGGATGCGTATCTTTTTTTTAAGCAGAAAATAACAGAAAGTTTCAAAAATGCTAACGGTGCAGATTATGCTAAATTCCTGAATAATATTTCCGGTGAATTGATGATGTTTATTCAGATAACTGTTCAGGACGAGCTGAATGCATATACTGTATTTGAAACACTGAATTCGCGTGGTATTGAATTAACCTCAACTGATCTTCTAAAAAACTATTTGTTTTCGCTGGTAGCTTCCAGTGAAACGGATCTAAGGCAGATAAAAAACCAATGGAAAAAAATTATTGATGCCATAGGTTTAAAAGAATTTCCTAATTTCTTACGCTATTTTCTTCTTGCCACCCGACGACAAATCACTAAAGAATATTTGTTTAAAGAAGTAAAGCAGATAGTAAAAACAGGGCAGCAGGTTTTTGATCTTTTGGACCATTTAGAGTTTTATGCGTACAATTATGTTGCACTGGGAAATGCAGATGATGAATTATGGAGCACAGACAAGGACAACCGGAATGCAATCAACGTTTTAAAGCTGTTCAAAGTAATTCAATGGAAACCTTTGGCAATGGTTGGTTTGGAGAAATTAAACAATGCTGATTTTAAAAGACTGCTTCAGGCAATACTTGCAATTTCCTATCGATACAACGTGATTGCAAAAATGCAAACGAATGAGATGGAAAAAACCTACAGTAAAGCAGCAATAAATTTATACAAAGGCGAGAGCCGTAACATAATAGCAGTTTTGAATGACGTCAAACCATTGTATCTGAATGATGAAGATTTTAAAAACTACTTCACGCTGAAACAATTCAATACGAACAACTCCACTGATAAAAAACTGGCGCGATACACTTTATACAAACTTGAATCGCAGGAAGATGGCGGCAGCCTTTACGATTTTGAAATTGATAACGGGACCATCGAGCATATCTTACCGGAAAGTTATCCCGAAGTATGGCATGCAGAGTTTACGGAGGAAGAGTTTGAAAGAAATGTTTTTATGATCGGCAACATCACACTGCTGGAACCTGTAAAAAATAGCAAAGACGCTTCTGACAAAAATTTTGAGGAAAAAAAGAAAGTTTATGCAACCAGTAAATATGCTTTAACGAGGAAGATTACAGATCCGCAATGGACATCGCAAAATATTAAAAGCCGGCAGGCTCATCTTGGTAAATTAGCCACAGGAACCTGGAAAATACAATTTTAATGGAGAAGAATCAATTACCAAAAGACTGGAAATGGGTGAAGTTGGGAGAATTTGTAATTTCTGTAAAAGGGAAAAAGCCCAAACGTGTCTCAAAAGAAAAAACCAAAGAATGTTCTATTCCTTATGTGAACATTAAAGCTTTTGAAAAAAATATCATTGATGAATATACAGACGGAGTTGGTTGTGCATTATGTGAAGATGGAGATTTTTTAATGGTTTGGGATGGCTCACGTTCCGGATATGTTGGTAAAGCGATCAAAGGTGCAATAGGAAGTACTTTAGTAAAATTAAATTTCCCTGATATTGAAAATAATTATGCTTATTATTTTCTGCAATCAAAATTTATTGAAATAAATACAAGGGCAAAGGGAGTTGGAATCCCCCATGTTGATCCAAATATACTTTGGAATTATGATTTACTAATTCCTCCTAAACCCATTCAACAAGCCATTGTTTCCAAAATAGAAGAACTTTTCAGCGAAATAGAAAATGGCATTAAAAGTTTGTTTACTGCAAAAGAGCAATTAAAAAAATACCGGCAGAGTGTGTTGAAATGGGCGTTTGAGGGGAAGTTGGCAAATGGTCTGAACGGTGATTTATATGATCTACCTGATGAACATGATTTAAGCATTGCTGCGGAACCTGAAACAGAATATAGGGTTGAAAGAAATCAAAATAATCAAAAAAATCATAGTTCAGACAAAAGGGAAATGCCGGAGGGATGGAAGTGGGTGAAGTTGGGAGAGATTTCTCAATCTGTTTTAGGTAAAATGTTAGACAGGCAAAAAAATGAGGGTGCTCTCAAACCTTATTTAAGAAATATTAATGTTCGTTGGAATGAATTTAAGCTTGATGATATATTTGAAATGCGATTTCAAGAAAATGAAGATGAAAGATTCGGAATAGTAAAAGGCGACCTAATAATTTGTGAAGGTGGCGAACCAGGCAGGGCAGCAATTTGGAAAGGTCAGATTCAAAACATGAAGATTCAAAAAGCTTTACACAGAGTTAGATTTAATAAATCCGCTTGCGCCGAATATTTTCTCTATTATTTAAATTTGATTTCTTCAACTAAACTTCTCGATCAATATTTTACTGGCACAACGATAAAGCATTTAACTGGACAAAGTTTGAAAAATATTTCTATTCCTTTAGCACCAATTAGAGAACAAAACATTATTGTCCAAGCCATCGAAAGTCGCCTCAGTGTAGCCGATAAAATGGAAGAAAGTATCACTGAAAGTTTGCAACAGGCGGAGGCATTGAAGCAAAGTATTTTGAAGAAGGCGTTTAAGGGGAAATTGATAAAATGATAGATTATGTTACTATATATTTGGATAAATAAGTATAAGCACATAAATAAAACTGGATTTAATCTCAGTTCGAATTATGAATTCAGTTTTTCCATTGAGGAAGAAGATCCAAAGGAAAAAATAATTAAGGGAAGTTTGAGATGCATTAAAAAAAGAAATCCAAAAATATTCTCAGAGCAGATTGAAGATATTCGTGCAATTATTGGAGAAAATGGTTCCGGAAAATCGACTCTTATAGATGTGCTCGTTCAAAATATCATGACCAAATCCAATTTCTTTTTTGACGGCTTTTTAATCACCGATGAATTTATTTTCAATCGTAAGGGTATTAGTTTTGGGGAATCATTACAAGAACTAAAATATTTTGATTTGAAAGAGATTCTTAATGTTGAGCTAGTAAATTATAGACGAAAAGGATTTCAAAAAAAACTTAATGTTGAAGAAGTAAAAGATAACTATCACGGTCAAATTGCCACAAGTCATCTTGATCATCTTTCAATAATTCATTACAGCCCTTTGCTGAATATCGATCGCATTACTAATATTGAAGGATTAGCAGGAAGTTCCAGGATTTGGGAAACTGATTACTGGCATTATTACGATTATACAACCGAAAATTGTATTGTTGAGGATTATTATTCCCTTAACGCTGGTGAGAGTAATTACTATATCTCAGGTGAAAGCGAATTATTAGCACATAAATCAGTGGAGTCAAAAAGAAATTTGGAATTTCTTGCAAATGAGATCTTTCAAAAACTCCCTTTCAAAAACCGAATTAACGATGTCTCAATTCGATTGAACTTTTTCTATGAAAGATTTTGGGAAAGTATAGATAGTTTTTTGAAATCTGATAATGCTTTGGAAGGAAGGATTGAACAAGTAATTAATTCAATCGAGCAAAAAGATACAAAAGAAAAAAGCACGTTAAAAGAGTTAGAATCTAATCTCTATATAAGTTTCATTTATGGAGCATTAAAATATGAATATAACTATAGAATGAATTTTGGAAACTGGAGTAAATCAAATGCGATTCTCACAACAATAGATTTATTTCTATCAACGACTAGCAAAACCAGAATTCATAAAACAACTTTAGAAAATTTTTGAAAAAGGCACAATTCGCACAAAAATTTAACGGTTCTGTCTTCTCAAAAATTAAAAAAGCTATTGATTTTATTTTAAAAGCTCCGACAATTAAAAACCGAGAAAAGTATGGTTTTTCAATATCGCTTACCAACACACAAGCAATTAAGAAGTTTGTAAAAATATGTTATGATGATTTTGTTTTTGAAGATGGTGAAAACAAAAAATCGGTCATTTTTCATATTTTCTCAATTGAGTATGAGGGTCTAAGTAGTGGAGAAAAGAATTTACTGTCAATGTTTAGCCGTATAAAGAGTGCAGCAGACTCAATCCCTACGACTCAATCTGAAATTGTTTTTCTACTTGATGAGCCTGAAGTAACACTTCACCCGCAATGGCAAACGTCGTTTGTGAAGTTAATAAATGATAGTTTTCCCAAATTATTTCCGAATAAAAAGATACAAATAATTATTTCAAGCCATTCTCCGATGCTCGTTTCAGACCTGCCCAAGAATAATATTCTTTTTTTAGAAAAAGATAGTGCCACGGGCGATTGTAAAGTTTCAGAATTAAAGGAAATAAAGAACACATTCGGCGCAAATATTCATTCTCTTTATGCAGATGCTTTTTTCTTAAAAGATAAAGGGGGCGCAATGGGCGAATTTGCAAAACGAACTATTAAAAAGGTCATTAATGAGTTAAATAAGGAACGACCAGAAGATCCTACATATCTGAGAAGCATCATTGAATTAATAGGAGAACCATTAATCCAGAATCAATTGTTCGAATTATTTTATAAAAAATTTCCTGAGCAAAGGATTGATGATATTGATGAGAGGATAGCTTTTCTGGAGAATGAGCTAGAAGCAATCAGAACAATCAAAGAAAGAAATAATGAGAATAGTTGATAGTATATTAAATAATGCAGGCAATTTAGTTACGTTTGATCGTTTTGCAGATGAGTACTTTTCCTATCATAAAAATGGATGGACAAATTATTTTACAGAAGCAAAAACTAGCCTTACAGCCTTGTTGGCAGGCCTCACACCTATTCAGAACAATTTTATACAAGAATTACTTCTAGATTTTGAATCAATTATAAAAGCGACAGCAAGTCAAATTCCTAATATCATTACCAAATTTACATCTGGGTCGTTTCTTAATACTTTGGATGATGATGCATTTAGAAAAAAAATTGAAGACGCATTTCATTATTCTGCTTTTAGGAAAAGTGCCAAAGCTTCATGGCTTGCTGAGAGGTTTGAACTTAAGGCATGCCTTTATTGCAATGCTCAATTCACCTTACAAATTGGGAAAGATGGAACAAAGAAGAAACTACTTTTTCAATTAGATCATTTTTATAATAAGGCGCGGTTACCATTTTTATCTTTGAGTCTTGGAAATTTAATACCATCGTGCTCTTCATGTAATATCTCAAAAAGTAAAGCTGAATTTGATCTCTCCTCTCATATTCATCCCTATCTTGAAGATGCAAATGTCAAATTTGATTTTTCAATTAATGAAACCAATGTATTGGATTATCTTCTTGGAAATAGAGACCATAAACTTTTGACGCCACAGATTGATATAATTGATCCAAGGTTCAACTCTCAAAGAAAGGTTTTTAATATCGATAATATCTATGCGAAACACACGGATATTGTTGAAGAGTTGATTGTAAAATCAGTTTATTATAATAAATCTAGAAGAGACGAACTTGAAAAAGAGTTTGACAAATTAAATTTAAATAAAAGCTTAATAGACAGGTTTGTATTGGGTAATTATAGCTTGGATTCTGAAATTAACAAAAGGCCTCTCGCCAAATTGTCGAAGGATATCGGAAGGCAATTAAAAATTATAAAATGACTACTAACAATCCCAACACCTCCTCCATCGTCTCCAAAATCTGGGCTTTCTGCAACACCCTTCGTGATGATGGCGTGGGCTATGGCGATTATTTGGAGCAGCTTACTTACCTGCTGTTTTTGAAAATGGCGGATGAATACAGCAAGCCGCCTTATAAAAGACCAATGCCGATTCCGAAAGCCTATTCATGGGAAACGCTGCTTGATAAAAGTGGTGGCGAACTGGAATTGCATTACAATATGTTGCTGCGCGAACTGGGAAAAGAGAAAGGCATTCTCGGCCAGATATTTACCAAAAGCCAGAATAAAATCCAGGACCCGGCAAAGTTGTACAAACTGATCGTGCTCATCAATGCGGAGCAATGGGTGATGATGGGCGTAAAAGACAAAGGTGATATTTATGAAGGCCTGTTGGAAAAGAATGCGGAAGATACCAAAAGCGGCGCCGGACAATATTTTACGCCACGCGCTTTGATCAAAGCCATGGTAGAATGCATCCGGCCCGAACCAATGAAAACCATTGCTGACCCGGCTTGCGGCACCGGCGGATTCTTTCTTGCCGCTTATGATTGGATGACCGATCATCTTGAGCTGGACAAAGAGCAAAAAGAATTTCTGAAGTACCACACCTTTGCAGGAAATGAAATTGTAGCGAGTACGAGAAGGCTTGCACTGATGAATTTGTTCCTGCACAACATCGGCGACATCGACAGCGAAACGCTCATCTCTCCAAACGATTCTTTAATTGCCGCTTCTGAAACAAGATATGATTATGTGCTCGCCAATCCGCCTTTTGGCAAAAAGAGCAGCATGACCTTTACCAACGAAGCAGGCGAACAGGAAAAGGAAGACCTTACCTACAACCGGCAGGATTTCTGGGTAACGACCAGCAACAAACAATTGAATTTTGTGCAGCACATCAAATCCATGTTGAAGACTACAGGAAAGGCGGCAGTGGTAGTTCCGGATAATGTTTTGTTTGAAGGAGGCGCAGGAGAAACCGTGAGAAAAAAATTATTGGAAACAACCGATCTGCATACAATCCTGCGTTTGCCGACAGGAATATTTTATGCCAACGGCGTAAAAGCGAATGTGCTTTTCTGGGATGCAAAACCTTCGTCAAAAGACCCGTGGACAAAAGAAGTGTGGGTGTATGATTACAGAACGAATATTCATCACACCTTAAAAAAGAATCCGCTAAAGCTGGAAGACTTAAAAGAATTTATTGAATGCTATAACCCAACCAACAGGCATAAACGAAAAGAAACATTTGATGCTTCTACCAATCCGGACGGCCGTTTCAGAAAATTCACTTACGATGAAATCATAGCAAGAGATAAAACTTCTTTAGACATCACGTGGCTGAAAGATCAATCACTCGCCGATTTAGATAATCTCCCCGATCCTGATGAACTGGCTTTGGAAATTGTGGAGAATTTAGAAGCGGGATTGGAGAGTTTTAGGGCGGTGATTGTGGCATTAAATGGAAAAGAAAACTAAATGCTCCGGCAGTTCTTAAACTCGCGGTTTGGCGCAAGGTTGCGATTTGGATGTTAGCGCATTCTATGACAAAAAACAAATAATTTTTATGAGGCAGCTTTAAATTTATTTAGATCAACAAAAGGTGAATTTCTTTGAATAACAGCAAATGCTCTGCTCACAACTTTGCATCTAATA
>Ga0157371_10001660_pt1 | contig 22701 bp, 21 predicted proteins | sample C45metaG_FD_113462 | JGI IMG/M metagenome (GOLD analysis project Ga0157371, IMG submission 113462) | Corn rhizosphere microbial communities from Kellogg Biological Station, Michigan, USA - C4-5 metaG | ecosystem: Host-associated > Plants > Roots > Rhizosphere > Soil | place: USA: Michigan...
AGCCTCCACCCGGTTACCCTTAAATTCGCCCGTTGTATATTTAGCGTCAATCAAAGCAAGAGAATTAAAAATACTCAACCCTCTTTTGGAATGCTGATCCAGGTATTTCAACAGATTAAATTCCACATAACTTTCTAATCCCTGATGAACGCTATTGGCAACATTTGTCCGTAATGTATAAGGGGCGCTTGAACCCTGATTAATCAGAACAGTTCCAATTCTCTTATTGTATGCCATATAAAATAAACCTACATCAAAATTCAAATAGTTTTTAACGGTGCCACGATAACCAATATCTGCATTAAAACCACTGGCATCTTTTAAGTTTGGGTCTATTTTTGAAGTAACACCAATTGGTGATATCTGTGAATAAGAAATTGGCCGGTAAGCCTGGCTGATATTGGCATAGAGATTTGTATTGTTGGTAACTTTATACTCTGTACCAATACCGAATAATGGAATATATCTTTCGCGGTTTTCATTGGAAGGAATCGTTATGCCATCCGATTCTTTATATCCATCGCTGGTACTTTTTAAATATTCAAAACGAAAACCCGGGGTAAAACTGAAACGATTATTTATCCTGAAAATATTTTCTACAAAAGGCGCGATATTAGTAGTAGTGAAATCAATATTTTTTTCAAAATCACCTGTAATGGATAGATCAAAATCCGACCCTGTAGTTCCTTCGCCACCACTTTGTTTTTTAAACCACGCATAAGTATATCTTACACCACCAGCCAGCGTATTCTTCATTTTCCCCAGGGAATAGTTATGTAGCCACCTGATTTCGGTAGAAGTATTATTCATGTCTTCATTTTCTACTTCACGATTAACATACTTTCCCGTGGAAGGATCAATATTGTCCAATGCGCCTGCGCCTCCATCTTCATTGCGCCAAACCAATGCACGGTTACTAAGCATTAAAGAGGTTTTTATGTCCAAAGAGGTTCGTGAAGAAAAAGTGAAATTGGCATACGCAGTCACAATATTCCATGGGCTTTTTATCCAGTTCCTGCTTCTGAAAGAGGACCGGGGATTAGCTTTAAACATGCTGTCAGTAAGGCCACCGGGCATTTTTATTCTGTTTCGAAGAAGGGTATATTCTACGCCTATTTTTAATCTTTCAGAAGGGTCATATTGCACTCTGCCAAATCCTGACAACTGCCATTGCTGGCTGTTGGGCCTCCAACCATTCATCGTTCTGTATTGAACAAAACCATAATAGCTCATTTTATTTATAGTACCGCCAATTGAATTAAAGGTGTTGAATAAACCAAAACTGCCTGCGGTTTCTGACGTGTACCATTCAAACTTTTTATCTTTTGGTGCTTCGTTTAAAACATAATTTACCATGCCGCCAAACTGTGGTCCAAACTGAAGCGAAGCTGCGCCACGTACCATCTCGATACGGCTTACCGCTTCCATCGGGGGAAGGTAATAAGCTTCGTTATAGCCGAAAACATCACCACTGATGTTATAGCCATTTTGCCTGGTGTTCATCTCAATACTCTGGACAGGATTAAGCCCGCGGGTAGCAATGCCATTTGCCGTAAAGCCACCGGTTTCTGTTTCCACAATATTTAATCCTGGAATTCTCCCTAATATCTGCCTGGTATTATTGATTGCTTTGTTGGCATCTAAACTATCTACAAGGATAACCTCATTTTTTTTGCCGGCATATATGATTCCATCTTTCACTTCAGGCATGTGGCCAGTGCCTCTAACAGTTTTAATTCCATTTACAATTATTTCTTTCAAAGAAATGGTTTTAGCGGAATCTTTTATTTGCTGGGCTAATAAACCTAATGGAAATAAAAACACTATCAATACTAGGCCTTTCTTCATACTTTAAATGATTTTTTTTGCGAAACTCATTTAAAGAAGGCTCGGTTATTTGTGTTATCAGGAAAAATAATTTACGAGATAAGGAAAATCATTGTTATCCATTTTTATTTTTTTATAAATCTTTTGGATTCCATAAAACAAAATTTCTAAAATTTTTCATGTTTGAAAAGGTTCTATATGCACCAAAACGTTTATAACTCTTAATTTACTTTCAAGAAGAGCATCTTTTACTAAATGAGCAATACGATGACCTTCTATAACGCTTAACTGGCCATCTACCTCAATATGAATATCCACATAATAGTCAAATCCCATTTTTCTTACAAAGCATTACTCTATACCTTTTACTTCTGATACGGAACCTGCTAAATTCTTTACCTTCTCAACAATTTCATTGGAAGGGGCCGCATCCATAATTTCTGATAATGCTGGTCTTATGATTACTATAGCATTATAAAAAATAAGCGCAGATGCAACAAGTGCTGCCCAATCATCTGCGCCTTCGTAACCTTTGCCGCCAATTAAGGCAATAGAAATTCCAATAAAGGCGGCTACAGAAGTGATTGCATCGCTTCTATGATGTTGTGCATCTGCTTTTACTGCCTGGCTGTTTATTTTGTTACCAACACTTAAAACATATCGAAACATAATTTCTTTAATTCCAATAACAATCAATAGTACCCATAAAGTAAAGCTTTTAGGTAATGTATGAGGTGTGCCTATAAAATTTATCGAATGATAAGCAATCCATGTGGCGGCACCAATTAAAAAAAGAGAGACTGCAATGGCTGCTAATGGTTCAGCTTTTCCATGGCCGTAAGGATGCTCCTCATCGGGTTCTTTCACTGCTATACGTAATCCCACCCATAATAATCCGGAACTTAAAATATCCGCACCTGATTCTGTGGCATCTGCAATTAAAGCATAAGAATGCCCTAAGTGGCCAGAAATTCCCTTTATAAAAATCAGTATCACACTTACAACAATACCATATAAAGTGGTTCTTATGGCAATAGAAGAAGGGTGAAGGTCAATATGATTCATAATATTATTAGGTTCTACTTCCTGAAAAATCAAACTGTAGAGAGCAAAATATATTTTATCGATCTCTGTTAATCATTAAGTCATTCATCGTTTAATTCTCAACATGCTTGCATTGATGGCGACAACAATGGTACTAATGCTCATCAATGCGGCGCCTGCTGCGGGGCTTAATACTATACCATAGTTGTACAAAACCCCTGCTGCCAAAGGCAAAGCAATAACGTTGTAACCTGTTGCCCACATCAGGTTTTGAACCATTTTGCGATAGGTGGCCTTGCCAAATAAGACGAGGTTCACAATATCTTTTGGATTGCTGTTTACCAATATGATTCCAGCCGTTTCTGCTGCGATGTCGCTTCCGCTCCCAACCGCAATTCCAATATCAGCCTGGGCCAATGCGGGCGCATCATTTACACCATCGCCTGTCATAGCAACAAATTCGCCATTGCTTTGAAGGTCTTTAATTTTTTCTAATTTTTGATGCGGCAATACTTCTGCAATAAAACTATCCATGCCTAAAGTTTTGCTTACTGTTTCGGCGACGTTTTTATTGTCGCCTGTAAGCAAAATGGATTTGATGTTATTCTTTTTCAATTCTTGAATTGCTTCCGCCGATTCAGGGCGTATTTCATCTGATAAAGCAATGTAACCCGCCAAAGTATTATCTATGATTACAAACACAATGGTTTCAGCAGCATCGGTTTTAAAATTCTCTGGTAATGGAATATTATTTTCCTTTAAAAATCCAGGGCTTACTACTTTTACTTTTTTGCCTTCCACAATAGCTTCCACGCCTTTTCCAGTGATGGCATTAAAATTTTCCGTAGCCGGAACTTGGATTTTTAAATCTTTTACTTTTTGCATAATGCCCGTTGCAATCGGATGTTCAGAGTTTTGTTCTAATGCGGAAGCAATTCGTATCAATTCATTTTCTGATAAGCCATTTTGTAGAGAAACTACTTTTGAAACTTCAAATTTTCCGATGGTCAATGTGCCGGTTTTATCAAAAACCAATGTAGTTATTTTTCTGCTGTTTTCAAATGCAGTTCTGTTTTTGATCAACAAACCATTTTTAGCAGATAAAGCGGTTGATTTTGCAACTACTAAAGGCACTGCCAATCCCAATGCATGAGGACAACAAATTACAATAACTGTTACCATGCGCTCCATGGCAAATGCCAAAGTTTTTCCATCCACATACCAATAAATAAAAGTAGCCACCCCTGCAAGAATCGCAATGCCCGTAAGCCATTGCGCTGCTTTATCGGCCAGCAATTGCGTATTCGATTTCGCATTCTGCGCATCCTTTACCAATTTAACTACCTGCGATAAATAAGAATCTTTGGCGCCATGAGCCACTCTTATTTTTAATGAACCGTTTCCGTTTAATGAACCTGCAATTATTTGATCGCCTTTCGATTTTCTCACCGGTTTCGATTCGCCGGTAAGCATACTTTCATTCAGATAACTTTCCCCCTCTTCGATGATACCATCTGCCGCTACTTTCTCGCCCGGTTTGATGAGGATCATATCATTTTCTTTGAGTGTTTCGGTTTTTACATCAATCACTTCATTCTCCGAAATTAAATGTGCATCAGCGGGCATCAACTGCACTAATAATTCCAATTCTTTTGACGCGCCTGCCACGGATTTCATTTCTATCCAATGCCCTAAAAGCATGATGAGAATTAAGGTGGCCAGTTCCCAAAAGAAATCCATTCCTTCTAAACCAAAAACAGTTGCCGAACTATAGATATAAGCTACAGAAATAGCAAACCCAATCAGCGTCATCATACCGGGGTTCCAGGATTTCATTTCCTGGTACCAACCTTTTAAAAAAGGCCATCCGCCATATAAATAAACAAAGGTTGACAGCACAAATAAAATATAGCCGGAACCTGCAAACTTCCAATCAACACCAATCCAATGCTGTATCATAGGCGACAACAACAATATCGGGACGGATAAAATTAATGTGACAAAAAATCTCTTTTTGAAATCCATAATCATCATCGCGTGATGGTCGTGGCCTTCCATTCCCATGGATGGATTTGCATCGTGGTGCATGGAACTGTGATCCATTTTAGTGTGATCCACTTTATTAATTTTCTTCTCCATTTCCATTTCTTTTTTAGGCGTCATCTGATGGCTCGAATGGTGCTTATGATTTTCCATAATGAGAGTTTAAAAAATCTGGTGATAAAAATTAAGAATTTAAAATTATTGTTTCCTTGAAGCAATACCAAGGACCGGTAGAATTACAGATAATTTAGCCACAATAATTTGATAAAAAATTCAGAACCTAAAGTACTTATTAGTCAAGTTACCAATACCATCTGATTAAATGCATGACGACCCTACTTCGTATTTGATATGATTGAAATGAAAGATCCTCGTGCATTATTATCTTACAATCTCAAGATTCATGCTAATTTTCCAATTAACTTCCCCACCTTTTTCCTGGTACGCCAATAAACATCCTCCATAAACCGGTGGGAAAATTCACCATTACGTCCAATACTCAAAAGATTTTCAATATTAGTGGATTGCTCAAAATCTTTGCGCTCTTTCTCATATTCGTTAAGAAAAACCGGATAAGCTATGGGAGTTCGTAAAACATTACTTCCTATAAATTTTTCTCTAACATTCGGAATCACAGATTCAAGATGCTTTAGGCAAAGTTGGGTCAGTTTTTCTTCATCCATTATCCAAAACTCATCATCCTTTTGACATCCAATATCAACAGTAATAATGGATTTTCCTTCCGGGGCCAACCACGGCATTGAACGAGTCACTTCTGTGATTCGAAAAAAAGGAAATTTCCTTTCCGGAAACCATAAAACGGTATCAGGTAATAGCTTTCGCCCTTCTAAACGTAAATTCACAAACAGCATTGGCCGAAATCGAAAACCCTCTGCACCATGCAAAGCAGTTGTGCCTTTCACCATCTTTGCGAGAATATTTGCAGGTGCAGTACTAATAACCGCAGCCACTTCTCGTATTTCGCCTTTTACCTTTACGGCAACCACTTTTTCGTTTTCCACTAGGATTTCCTCTACAGGCGATTTCAGCCTAATAGAATCCTCTAAGCCTTCGGCAAGCTTTGAGCATAAGGTAGCAATGCCACCATTTGGATAAACATGCCATACAGATGGCATTTCCGGCATCTCTCTGTTATAACCACAAGAAACCGCACGACCTGTAAGTACACTGGAAATTTTTAAATAAAGAGTTTTAAGAATGCTGCCAGGCAAACTTTCACCCACGGCCGAAGAAAGTTTTTCTGCTGGTGCCCCTGACCATGCTTCGATAAGAGGAAGCGCAACTTCGTTAGCAATAGAAGATCCAAACTGCATATTAAACCATTCAGCCGCTGAAATAGGCGCTTTCTTGTTATTAAATAATTTAATTTTTGTTTTTACAAAATTCAAAGACATTCTGGGAATTTGTATCAGGCCGAATGGATAATTGTAACTTTTACCTTTTAGCCAGACTGCTTCTCCATAATGTTTTACCAATTGACATTCAGACCCTACCCCAATTGCATCAGCCAGCCGATTAGTTACGAAATGAGCACCAAAGTCGTGGCTAAACCCTTCAGCATCTTTAAAACTAGATGCGAGTCCTGCTATCTTATCGCCCGCTTCGAAAAGTACAAATGGAACGTTATTCTGTCTTAAAAAATTTGCAGCAGTCAATCCTGCAATCCCTGCCCCTATAATGGCAATAGGCTTCTTTGTGTTCATATAATTTTATGTATTTAATGCTTAATAAAATAATTACCAACATGGATAATAATACCATGAAGAAAATAACCTTAAGCATTAAATCATATCTGAAAACTTTGGATAGCTATACGAATGTCTGGAATTGGGGGATGGTGATGCCTGACAAAATACTTGATGTTGGCAGATGATTTAGAAGTATGTAAAACATCAATATTATAAAAAGAGGAAATTAAAGAGGTAAAAAATATGGCATTAAGCCCCGCAAAATGAGGCACAAATTTATCAACCTGGGCAAATTTAATGACCTGATCATTGCAGCAATTATCCTTATTATCTTTTGATTTATGGTGCTCATCTGCTTCATCATGATGATGAGAAGCATTTTCATGATCCGCTATTTCAGTTCTGTTGTGATGATGAGAAGGGCTTCCATGAGCCACCATTTCTTTTTCCTCGTGATGGCTGATGTTGAACCACATATCTATACCAATAGCGCAAGCACCCCCTATAACCATATTTAGAGAAAATAGGATCAATAAAGAAGCTGCTTTTAACCGTATAGAAATAGTTGTTTTCATAAAACTTTATGAAGATAAATTTATAGAATTTTATTTTACTACGAAATTTAAATTATGCAAGGCTTTTATCAAGTTTACTTACAAGATGGATACTCGAAAATCCGTAGCTCTAATTTTACAAAGGCTTCTTCAAAACTGCCCGCAAAAGCGCACCCTTGCCAAATTTTTGCAAAATAATATCCAGCATTGTAAAAACGGAAAGCGAAACAGTTGATTTAAGTGTAAATTTATTAATGAGCCAATATGGTGCTTTAATGTCAACCAGCCAATTGTGAATTGTATAAACCCAATTCACGGGACTAACCTGGGTTTCTAAAATTTCTATGTCAAAATTAGCTTTGGCTGCAAGTTTGGCTAAAGAATTTTTATTAAATAAATTCCAATGCCGTGGAAAATGATATCCCCCCCAATAGCACTTCCTGAAGAAGCTGAAATCAAGGGAACCGGTGTTATCTGTAACGATCAGTAATTTTCCACCAGGCTTTAATAGCCTACTGATTCCGAATAAAACTTTATATGGATTTTCAACATGCTCAATCGTTTGAATGATGAATGCACAATCATAACTATTTTCAGGCAAGTCAATAGATTCAACACTTCCACGATAAACATTCAGGCCTGATTCCTTCGCTTTTGCAACAGCCCGTTCATCCATATCAATACCTTCAGGAATCCAGGATTTTTTTCCGTATCGATGCAATAATTTTAGGTGAAAGCCATCGCCACATCCTACATCCAAAATTCGGGCACCTTCACCCAGATCTTTAAAGCTTTTTAGTAGTCGTTGGGCCTCAAGGCGTGATCTGATTTTATGAACTATACCGAAGTCTTTTTCAGAAAAATTAAAAGCATGATAGTTGGCTGGATAGATTGTTTTAAATTCTGAGATCCCCGGCCGTGGATTTAAATAAACCAAACCGCATGAATTGCACTTCATCGCCAAAAAAGTGTCTTCACTTGTTTTGTATTCATAGTCTTTTCCCTTACCAACTATTTCGGCATTATCTGATTCGCAAACACAACATTTAGCCTGAACCAGATCAAGTAATTTACTTTGCAGAGTTTCCATTTCCTAATTTTAGCAGTTAATTTTCTTTAAATATAAAACAATAAATAACGTGTATTATAAAAGAGTGCCCCTTCGTGAGCAGGAGGGTTTGTTTTTTCATTTATATGTTCTCATATGAAACAATTAATTCGCTTAATAAAATCAGATAATTACAAATTCGTTTAGATTAATGGTCTTCGGAAAAAAAAATAAAATCCAACTATAATAAATGGAATACTCAATATTTGCCCCATATTTATAGGCAAAGCATTTTCAAACACTTCCTGATTCTCTTTTAAAAACTCCATGAGGAAACGAACAGAAAAAACAAGTACCAGAAATAATCCGAACAAAAATCCTTTTTTCAATTGCAGGCCATGTTTATTGTAAATATTCCATAAAACAAAAAAGATAATAAGATAGCATATCGCTTCATAAAGCTGTGTTGGATGGCGCGGAATAAAATCTATTCTTTCAAAAATAAATGCCCAGAAAACATGCGTGGGTTTGCCAATTATTTCCGAATTAAAAAGATTTCCCACACGAATAAAAAAACCCGAAAGGGCCACCACAATTACTAACCTGTCTATCACCCGTAGAAATGGTTGTTTGTATTTTTTACAATACCACGCTAAAGCAATAAGAATTCCAATGGCTCCTCCATGGCTTGCCAAACCCTGGTAACCTGTCCATTCAAAATTTCCCTGTTTAATACTGAATGGCAATATTATTTCCAACAAGTGTTGTTTATAATATCCGAATTCATAAAAGAAAACTTGCCCTAATCTTGCACCAATCAATGTTCCAACAACAATAAAAATGGTAAGCTTATCCAGTAGGTGAATTGATACATTTTCGCGTTTATATATTTTTGACAATACAACGTAACTGAGCAAAAATGCGGCTGCAAACATTAACGAATAATACCTGATTGCAAACCCTCCGATACGAAAGATTTCAGGATTGATATTCCAAGAAATGTTTAAGAAGGATTCCATGATTATTTCTAATTATTTTTTCTTTATTCCTTTCCTGATGAATTATGGCTAATCATAATTTTTCATTTTCTAATTTTGAGTGAAAATTGCAAAAAACTATTTTTCCATTTCTTTTAATTTCGCTTTCATCACTTTTATTTCTTCCTGCTGACTTGAGATAATTTCCTGTTGCAGTTTTTTAATTTCGGGATCTTGCGATTTTGATTGTTCACTCATTAGAATAGCCGCTGCATGATGTGGGATCATACCTCTCAAAAATTGTCTATCTGTAACACCTGTTTGAAACTGGATTAATAAAAAGAAGGCGACTAACGCCGCAGAACTAATAGAAATAAGCAGGGCATTCAGTTTTTTATTCATATACATTTTTCCCATTAAACCCAGTTCAATGATCATCATAGGCATGGTCATTAAACCAGCCATATAAAATTGATTGATGTTTGGATATACATTTTCAATGCTGTTTGCCATTGAGTACATAAGGATATACATTGAAACAAATGACAGCGTCAGCATGATAAATAATTTTCTGTATGAATTGTTATTGCGCTTCATATCCTTCATGCCATTCATCTTTTGCATAATTTTTTGATGATTATTTTCCATGATTATTTTTTAAGTAAAGAAATAAAAAAGAGAATGCAGATAAATTTCACCTGCATCATTTCAAGAATAATTAAGCCATTGCCCTACACGCTTGTGCGCATTGTTTACATGCTTCTGCACATTCTTTACAATGCTCTGTTTTATGCTTGGCACATTCTGCTGCACAAGCATCGCAAAGGTCTGCACAAATTTTACAGAGTTCTTTTGCTTTACTACTTCCTAAACTCATTAGTTGCGCGGATGCATAGCAAATAGTAGCGCATTCCATGTCAAGTTGGATGCACTTTGCCATCATTTTTACATCTTCTTCCTGTAAGCAAGCGGAAGCACAATGATTACAGATTGTTGCACATTTTAAACATGCATCAATACAATTTTTGTACGTGTGATAACCGATCATAATTGGTGATTTAAATTGTTATGAATTATTGGTTAATGTTTATTTGCTTATTTACTGTAATGGTTAATTAATTTCCTCACACCTGATACATGAAACCCTTATACCTATTTAATAAGTTAAAACAACACCCGCACCCAAGCCCATGTCGCTATCAAAATGAGTAGATAGGGCAAGCCATTTGGTGGTGATGTATCTGAATCCTGCTGTATATTCTTTATCAGTATTCACCCTAAAATTGAAACGCAAGCGTTTAGATATACCTATATCTTCGCGGCTTAATTGAAAACGCAACTTTCCTTCACTATCAATAGAACCATCGGCTATTACCAACATCGGCAGTGTGTATTCAACACCCACATGAACCACCTGCCTGAAGTTTTTTGTATTGGTTTGACCAAACAAATTCTTCTTTGGCGCCAGTAATTGCCCGAATATATTTTTTTCACCCGGTATTAATGTCCGTTTACGAAAATCCCAACCAACATAAGGAAATAGCCATTGCATTACACCCAAATACCTACCCAAATGGCTCTCACTTTCATAACCATGATGTTCATTTAAACCTATTCGCCATTCTGTTTGCAAGCGATAACGTGTATTAGCTAACATGGCTTCTCCATCGCTACCATTAGTTTCCAAACCAACATTGGTCATGAAATGCAGCATCTTATCATCACTTAAGAATTTTCTGTATGCTTTTTCAGGATTGGGAAATTCCGGATTTGGCGGTGAATTTTCATAACTGAACACCCTTCCCATTCCACTCATCATGTGGTACAAAATATGGCAATGAAAAAACCAATCGCCGCTTTCGGTAGCTGCAAATTCCAACGTGTCTGTTTCCATCGGCATGATATCCACTACCGATTTTAATGGCGAATATTCTCCCTGGTCATTTATCAATCTGAAAAAATGCCCATGTAAATGCATCGGGTGCCGCATCATGGTATTATTGAACAATATGATTTTTACATTTTCACCTTTCTTAATTAAAATTTTATCGGATTCTGAAATGGTTTTATTGTTGATAGTCCAAACGTAGCGATTCATATTTCCGGTTAAATTAAAACGCAAAACTTTTGTTGGCCCATCGCGCAAAGTGGTTTTAACGGGCGAGCGCAACATTCCATAATTAAGCGTTACGATGTCAGAACTGTTGCCCATATCCATTCCTGCCATGCCGTCTTCTTTAATAATGGAACCTGTTTTATCATTCTTATTTGTATTAGGCATTTTCATGCCGGGCATAGTTTCCTTTTTGTTTGAATTATCCATCTCCATCCCCGGCATTTCGTTTCTATTGTTATGTTTTTTCCCATCTTCATAACCTGTTATTTCAGGATACATTACTGTATTCATATCCATCGTTTGATTACTCATTTCCATGCCTTCCATCGGTTTCATATCGCCATTCATTTTCATCATGTCATTCATCATTTTCATTCCCGCAAAATATTTTAAAGTGGGCAATGTAGGCGCAGGCATTTTCATGCCGCTTCCCAGCCAAAGCGAACTATGGCCTGTTCTGTCTTCTGAAGTAGCACGAAATTCATAACTCATATTTTCAGGAATGGTTACGATTACATCATAGGTTTCTGAAACGCCCATAATCAATCGGTCAACTTCTACCGGAACTACATCCTGTCCATCGTTAGCAACGACTGTTAATTTTCCACCGGCAAACTGCAGCCAGAAATAAGTTGAAGACGACCCATTGACAACACGTAACCTTACTTTATCACCTGCTTTAAATTGTGGCTGTTCTCTTACAGGTTCTCCATTAAGCAAAAACTTATCATAAGCCACATCGCTTACATCCATTGCCAGCATGCGTTTCCATTCGTTATTTATTTTGGTTTTAAAATGCCCTGTCCGGATTGCTTCCGCATAGCTTTGTGTAGTTCCTTTTTTTATAGCATACCAATCGGTTTGGTTGTGCAACCGGCGGTTTACTTCACCAGGTTTTTCATTTGTCCAGTCACTTAAAACCATGGTATATTCTTTCATCGGCGCTTCCTCTCTTTTATGAAATACTAATGCTCCATACATGCCACTTTGTTCCTGCAATCCGGTATGGCTGTGATACCAATAAGTTCCGTTTTGGACGATAGGGAATTTAAACAAATGTGTTTTACCGGGCTTTATAGGGTAAGTAGTTAAATAAGGAACGCCATCAAAACGATTCGGTAAAATAACGCCATGCCAGTGAATCATCGTTTCTTCTTTCATCATATTATGTACATAAATTTCCGCAGTATCTCCTTCAGTAAAATACAAGGTGGGCGCTGGAATGGTACCATTTATTGCAATCGCATGTTTGGGCTTTCCTGTAAAATTTACAGTAGTATCATCTACATATAAATCATAACGTACAGTTTTAGGCGGCACGTCAACAATGACTGGCGTTGGTTTCTTCAGCGATTTTTCCATTGGCATATTGTTCATATTTCCCATATTCATATTGCCCATATTTTTCATTGGCATGGTATCCATTTTATCTCCGGCCATTTTCATATTGCCCATATTCATCGGTTTTTCTTTGGATGAATCTTGGGTCATTTTCATCCTACTCATCATTTCCGTTGCAGGCTTTTTCTTAGCTTTTGGCTTTGCAACAACTTTAGTTTTCTTTTTAGGCTGAACCTTTGTTTTGTTTTCTTTTTTAGACATATCCATGCCTTTCATATCCTGCGCCGATGCAAAAGAATAAAGAGAGAAAAGGAATGCTATTAGAATAAGTTTTTTCATTTGTTTTTATTTTTATTGACAACATTTTTTCTTGTGAACAAAAACGGTTCTAAGAATTTTAAGTATCACTTTTTTTAAATTTTTCATTATGGATTTATTTTGTCAAGGCTATCCTTCGCATTTAGCGCCCAATCAATGATTAATGATTTTTCTTCTTTTGAAAGCCTTGCATTTTGGTGAATAAGTGTATAAGAAGACAATGGCATTTCTCCGTCTTTAATCTGGTCTGCTATTGCTTTCAATTTGCTTTGCTGCTTCCTGGTTGGATAAGAACCAAAGTCGCTAAAATTCAAATCCTTTTTTCCATGTTTAATATGATTTGCCAAAATCCACGCAGTTGGCTGCACATAATTGTACCACGGATAATTCGTATTGTTGCTATGGCAATCATAACAAGATGTTCTCAAAATCTGTTGCACATTTTCCGGAACATAAACTGTTTTAGAAATATCAGTCGGTAAAATCTGCCCATTTGTGTTCCGGGCAGGTTGTATAAACTGAATCGCAACAAATACGATTAAAAGAACCAACAAGATTTTTTTTAAAATTCTCATTTGGTTCTTAGTTTAATGTTTCTTTTACAGCTCCGCAGGTATCCATTTTTTTACCGAGATAGGGATTCTTTATTTCCTTTATTTCACTGAGCCAGGTAGCTTTTCCATTATCATACATCGGGCACGAATCCAGATACAGCGTTTTATCTGTACTAACGGATTTTATAAGGTCGTACATGTCTTTACTCAGCATTTCAAAATGTTCGCGCTGGTGGTCAATTTTATCGGCATTTTCTTTGATGTGTTCACTGTTTTCTTTTATATCCCCCATCAAGCCAAGAAACGTTTTTTTCTGCTCGGGTGTCAAAGAGGAATTATCAAATTTCGATAGAGCATCCAAAATTTCCTTTCCGCTCTTTGCGGCATCGCTACCGTTATCCGCAGCCAAAGAATTTTTTAGATTTATATAGCCAGCCAAAATACCATCTGCTGGTTTCATATTATTAGCATCAATTGATGCAGTTGTAGTAGTCATCTGTGTTTGCGCAGAATCGGTATTATTTGTTTGTTTGCTGACTGTAGAATTACAAGCTGCAAAAGAGAGCGCTAAAATTGAAGCGCTAATAGCCATTATTATTTTCATTTTTTTTGTTTAAAATTGTTTTAAAATATTCAGATAAGTTACACAAACATGTATGTGCTTAACTGCTTTAAAAGTGGTTAATTTATTGAATAGTTTCCTTTATCGTACCGCACGTATTCATTTCTTTTCCGAAATAGGGATTATTAATTTCTTTTGTTTCACTAAGCCATGTGCTGCCTTTATTATCGTTGTACATCGGGCAATAATCTACATAAATAGTTTCGCCTGCAGCAAATGTCTTTACCAGGTCATACATGTCCTTGCTAAGCATTTCAAAATGCTCGCGTTGGTGTTTGATATTGCCAGCGTTCGCCCCTATATGTTCCGAATGTTCTTTTGCATCAACAGCTATATCTTCAAAAGTTTTTTTTTCACTGTCTTTTAGTGCTGATTTATCAAAATCATTTAACGCTTTCAGCATCTCATTTCCTGCTTTAGCGGCGTCTCTATCATTATCGTTCACAAAAGCATTTTTCATTTGAAGATATATTTGCAAAAGCCCGTTAACAGGTGAAGTAAATGCCGAAACCTTTTGTACATAGTGTTCTGTAGAACCGTCGCTCATTTTATCTGATTGCTTATTTTCATTGCTGCTGTTGTTACAGGCAGATAGTGTGATAGCGCCAAAGGCAATAACAAAAAATATATTTTTCATTTTTTAAGTCTTAAATGTTTAGTTGGGATTTGAATTATTGAATCGTTTCAGTAACCTTTCCACAAGTAGGCATTGCAGAACCGAAATATGGATTTTTTATTGTTTTACTGCTGCTAAGCCATGTAGCCTTTTTCATAGGACAGTACACATAATAAACCGGTTCAGAGTTTAGTTTAACCTCTTTTGTTAATGCATACATATTTGCAGAAAAAGTTGGGAAAGCCTCACGCTGTTTTTTTAAATCTTTGGTTGCAGAAATTTTACTTGCATCTTTCAGCAGTGCTTCTTTGTACGATTCGTGAATAATTTCTGAACTGATACTATTGATTGTTTTTACAAATTTTTCTGCGTTGGTAGCAGCGGAATTTGCATCGCCGCTAACTAATGCATCTTTTACGTTGTAATAGGAAGTGAGTAATTCAGAAGGCTTGGGGGTTGAAATATTTTGAGCAAAACTTTGTTGCACAAATGCAGTTGCACAGATGGCAACCATTAGAAGAATCTTTTTCATTTTATTTTGATTTAATGTTAATACAATAATTACAGGCATGGAAACTCATTTCCATGCGCACGGCATTGAAAAACATTAAATCATATTTGAAAACTCTGTATGGCTATGCGGATGTCCGGGATTGGGGGATGATGACTTCGGACAAAATTTTTTATATCCGAAATTCTGTTATTGGAAGATAAAATATCAATATTATAGTAGGAAGCAAGGAATGAAGTAAAAAAAAGAGGGCTGATTAACGTTACAGAAGAAGCAATCGCCTTATCAACTTGTTGAAATTTCATTACTTCATCATTACAGCAATTGTCTTTATGGTTATTTGCATTATGGTGGTCAACTTCCGCTTCATCGTGCTGATGAGATTTGTTGTGGTGGTGATTTTCCGTAGCTTCTATTGCACTTTCATCATGATGGTGTGAATTAAAACCCATATCCAAACCAACCGCACAGGCAAAACCAATAACAGTATTTAAAGAAAATACTATTAGCAGTATAGCTGCTTTAATTTGTATGGATTTTTTTCTATTCATTTAATTGTGTAAAGTTCAATTTTTATTTTGAACAAAACTGTTTTAAAGATTGTAATTTTTGAATTATTATCAAAAATATTGCCTTTTTTATAACATTCCACATTTAAACTAATTCTTCCGCCTTGTAGCCTGCTTTTTCAACCGCTTTTATTACGTCCATCACATTATCACCTTCTGTTGAAACGGAAAGAACTTTCTTTGGATTTTGTGTATCCACTTCCCAATTTTTTTCGCCAAAAGTTTCATTTAATACTGGTGTTACTTTTGCAATGCACGAGCCGCACATGATGTTGGTTTTAAATTGTTTTGTTTCCATTTTTTCAAAATATTTTTATGTTGTAAAATTAATTGTAGCATTAAGAATATAGTTACATAATTAAGGGAAGAAGTTACAAATTTTTGGATTGTTTATTGTTCAAGCACTGAGGCATGAATTTGCTTTTCGTTTTCCCATACACAAATTACATGTGTATTATCCAGGGCTTTTAAAACCGGTTGATTGCCTTTGCCAAGTACTTTCTTTTGCCCGTCTGGTTTGGAATATACAATTTCTCCATTCTGCACCCAGGCATAAACGTTTTTATTATTAATCGTTTCAATAGTACAGCCTCTGCCTTCTCCAATCTTATATTCAGGCATTCCAGGCATCGCTGTATAAATATTACCTTCTCTTTTCCAAACGCTTTGCACTTCTCCCTTTTGGTTAATTGCTAAACCACCACCATCCATAGGGCAGCCATTTAACTTCCAGTTTTCCGTGCCTAATTTTTGCGCTTGACCAAACGACGTGCCGCCGTTGGAAGATTGGGTTAAATACAAATCCCTGTTACCATTAAGCCAGTTGCGAAACATCACATATACATGATTGCCTTTCATAACAACGGAAGGCTTGCAGCATTCACACACACTGGTATCAGGCGAAGTATAAATCATTTGGTTTTCAAACCATGTTTTGCCACCATCATTTGATTTGGACCCGTATATTTTATTTCTCTTGTTTCCTCTTAAATCCAGCCATATTGCGAACGCATTTTTTCCATCTGCACTTAAAGCCATTAACCCTTCTTTAGCAACAGTGTCCACATCATTTACTCTTGCTCCTTCTTTCCATTTTCCATTTTCTTTATAATACGAAAAGATATTTCCTTTGGAAGTACATGCGGTTATAATAAGGCCATTATTAGTAGCAGCGATTTGAGGGCCACGCATGGCGAAAGAAAATAAATCGGGCAAGACAGCGACTACTGAAGGCGAAGAAAAAGAATTGCCATTATCTGAAGAAGATGTGTACATAATACTATCACCGATACCGTATGCAAGGTGAATATTACCGCTTTTATCTTTGGCAATGTTGGGCATTTGACCGTCGGCTATTACAAAATCAGCTTTGGGAATTGCTTTCTTTTGATGACAGGAAAAAAGGCTGCAACCGATAATTGTTATTAAAAAGAATATTATAATCTGCTTGTACATTTTGTATTGTTTTCTGATTGTTTTGTGGCCAGGTCGAAAGATGTTGTATAAAATTACGCAATTAATAATCTTTCTTTTTTACATTTTCATTCCCGGCATATCCATTCCCGCCATTGGCGAAGCGCCTTTTCTAAAAATATATTCGCTTTGTAAAAGATAAGCGCCGGATGTAACCACTTCATCATTTTGATGAATGCCCGATTTTATTTCAATCATGTCGCCACTTTCCAAACCGGTTTCTACCATTACACTTTTAAATTTATTTTGTGAGGTTTGCAGCCATACCATAGCCATTTTTCCATCTCTCAAAACTGCATCAGATGGCAAAAAAAGCGCATTAACTCCGCCTGTTTTTACAGTGACATAAGCGGGCATACCCGGCTTGAGTTGATTTCCTTCGTTGGGAATAATTATCCTGATGAGGTTGATTCTTGTCGCTGGATTTAATTCAGGATTTTGAAATGAAATCTTTCCCGGAATCTTTTTTCCCGGGAAATCTGGTATTTCCACCATCACATCTTTTGCTTTATTCAATTGCGAAAGCTGGGTGGCATATACCTGCGCTTCTACCCAAAGAGTGGAAAGTCCTGAAAGCTTTACAATGCTGCCGTCTTCGGAAACATAATCGCCCTCCTTTAAATTTTGTTCTGTAATATAACCTGAAGCGGTGCTGAAAAAAGTAGTCCGCGGATTGGCTAACGCATCCTTATTAATGTTCCTGATTTGTTGTTCGCTCATGCCCCAGAGAAGTAATTTATTTTTGGCGGCTTCAATAACATCATCAAAGTTGATGACTGAATTATCAAGTGTCGCTTTCTTCTGCAATGCTAATAAATATTCCTGTTTTGCATTGTTCAATTCTTCGCTATAAATATCATAAAGCGGCGCACCTTTAGTAACGTAATCGCCTGGTTTTTTGAAATATAATTTCTCGATTCGTCCGCTTACTCTTGCGCTTACATCATTTACTCTCGTTTGGTCAAAATTTAAAGTCCCGGTTAACACCATTTGATTTCCAATAAAAGCATCTCTTATTGTATCAACTTTTATATTTCCTAACTGCATTTGTTCGGGGCTAAGCGCAAGCTCATCGTTATTTTCCTGTTGAGCGCTTTTTTTCACCGGTGTCAATTCCATGTGGCAGATAGGGCATTTGCCCGGTTTGGATTCTACTACCTGTGGGTCCATTGAACAGGTGTAATAAATGTCGGGGTTAACTACAACTTTTGTTTTGCTTTTGCATGAAATGATTGTTAATAAGCAAAAGGCAATCAGAGAAATCCAGTTAAAAAATTTCATTCTATTTATTTTATCGAAAGTCATTGTATAGCTTTTTTATTTTTTTTAAACATTGTGCCTTTTCATCCTTCCTTATTTTTTATTTCTCATTATTGCTGTTTCACTTTTATAAATCCTTCACTGTCTATTAAAAATTGAGCGTTTATTGCAACACTATCCTTATCATTCAAACCATCAGTTATTTGAATTAAATTATTGGCAACAATACCTGTACTCACTGGATGCGCTTCAAATACATTTCCTTTTTTTAGAAATACAACTTTGTTTAATCCGAGCGAAAGCACAGACTCTTTTGGTAGCCAATTATTCAATGTGGTATTTATATTTATAGTGGCTTTTACCTGGCTTCCTACCGGTATCATTAATTTTGAATTATTGAGATAAACCCTTGCAGATATTGTCTTGGAACCATCTTTATAAAAGGGTTCTATAAAACCAATTTTTGAAAAAATCTTTTTATCTGGCGCTGTTTCAGGAATGATGGTTACCGGCGTACCTACTTTTATTAAAGAATTTTCTCCAGGGAAAAGATTCAGGCTCACCCAAACATTATCCATATTATTTACCTGGAATACCGGCTGCCCTTTTTCAACATACATGCCTTCCTTTATTGCTAATTCGCCTGATTCATTCATAGGAATTATTTGTTGTGATGAATTCATATTTCCTGTTTCATGTACATGGCCTGTATAATTGCTGTAAACGGTAACATTATAAATCGCTTTACCTGTTGAAATAATTTTTTGAAGTTGATTTTCATTCATTCCCAGCAACAACAATTTTTGTTTTGCTGCATTAAGTAACGGCGTATTTGTAGGGTCATTTTTTATCAGGAATAAAAGGTTTTGTTGTCCGGTTAAAAGTTCGGGGCTATAAATATCCATCACTTTATCGCCTGCACGAATAGGCTGATAGCGGTATTTTATATACAGTTTTTCTATCCGCCCTGAAACTCTGGATGATATGGTTTTCATGAACCTTGTATCATATTCCATGCTGCCCAAAGCATCCAATTGAATTTCCTGTTTTGCAAACTGCATGGTGGTAACGGGTATAGATGAGACTACTGTGTTATTACCAGCTTGCAGTAAAGTTGAAAGGTCAACCTTAGAAATTTCCCTGTTTGCGTTTTCTTTTTTCACCAATGGCATTCCGCAAATAGGACAATTGCCAGGTTCGTGCCTTATGATTTGTGGATGCATTGGGCAGGTGTAAATTTCTTCTGTTTCAGCATTTGCTGAAACTTTTTTATCAGCAATGCTTTTGCATCCCGTTAGAGTGAAGGAAGCAATAACAAAGACAAAGAGAAAAAAGTTAAGTATGAGTGATTTTCTGATTTTCATATTCATTTCATTTTTGTTCAAGTGTTTTATCCATCTCTACCTGAAGATTTAAAAGTTCCTGCAACTGGTCCAGATATTCAAGCTGTGTCATATTCAAGGTTTGCCATGCATCAAATAATTCAAATAATTCGCCGGTGTTTTGTTCATACGCCAACTGCATGATTTGATAATTTTTTTTCAAGGCAGGAATAATATTTTCTTCAAATAACCGTAACTGTTTCTTTTTACTGTTGATAGAAGAAAGCAAACCCTGTGCTTCGCCGGATGCCTGGTTGAGAATCATTTGCTTTTGCGCTTGAAATGATTGTGCTTTCCATTTCAGACTTTCAACATTGGCTTTATAAGAACCTGCAGACCATGGCGCTAAAGGGATTTTTACTGTCACCATCAAAGAAAAAAGCCAGGGTGATTTTCCAAATCCTATCATGTGGTCATACTGCAATCCAAACTGTGGCAATTGCCTTGTTTTTTCAAGATTCAATTGAAGTTGGTTGACTTTTAAATCCTGTTCCACCGCTTTAATATCGCTTCGTGCCTGAATCAAATAATTACTGTCAACCGTGTTATAAGTTTTAATGGTGTAATTGGTGTCAATAGCAAAATTTTCATTTTTATCGTGGTTCATTAATGTGTTCAATAGAATTTGTTTCTGCTTTTCATCATTTCGCAAAACTTCACGCTGATTTTCAATTTTCCCCAATTCAGCTTTTGCTTTGTAATATGCATTTAGTTTCCCCAGATTATTTTTATAACGCAGTTCGGTGCTCTGTATCATAAAATTGAGCAGCTTTTCATTGTCATTTAGTACCGATTGTTTTTTCTCAATAACCAGCCAATCATAATAATTTTTCTTAGCTGTAGCATATAAATCATTGAGCGAAACGTTCTTGTTTTCGTTATTTACCGATGACAAGGCCTGCAAATATTCTGCATTGGCATTTTGTTCTTTTTTATTGGGCAGCATTTGCGAAGCAGTAACCATGTAGGAACCCATTCCATTTTGCGTACCCATAGCTTTGGTAAGCCCAATATTATAAGGCGTCATAAAAAATCCTGTTCCAAACTCAGGCGGCGCCCAGCTTTTAGCACCTTTTGCGGCTTCATCCGCAGAACGGATTTCGGCATCATACATTTTAACTTCCGGATTGTTTTTTTGTATGATGAAAAAAATATCATCCAGGTTCATCTTTTTTTGTCCGTAAGTATTTGCAGTAAACAGACAAATAATCGGGAATCCTATTAATAATCGTTTCATAATTTTTAATGTTTTGATTCAGGCACTTCAATCTTGCCATATTTTTTTAGTTCATATTCTTTGCTCATTAAAAAGATAATTGGCGTTACCAAAAGAATGTGAATAGAGGATGTAAATACTCCGCCAATCATTGGAAGCACAATAGGTTTCATCACATCGCTTCCAACTCCCGAGCTCCACAAAATTGGGATTAAACCGAAGAGAATAACACACACCGTCATTATTTTGGGCCTTACTCTTTTGGCTGCCCCGAGTATCACATATTCACGCAAATCTGCTTTGGTAATGGTTTCACTAGAATTGCCTTTTAATGCCACCAATTGCTGCATCGCATCATAGAGATAAATGACCATTACCACGCCGGTTTCTACCGCCAGACCAAACAGGGCAATAAAACCAACCGCCACGGCTACCGATAAGTTTACTCCCCAGAAATAAATCATGAAAGCACCTCCAATCAGCGCAAACGGAAGAGATACCAAGCTTAGCAACGCTTCCCTGACAGAATGAAAAGCAAAATACATGGAAACAAAAATGATAAGCAATACGATTGGTAAAATGATTTTCATTGTCCTTTCGCTGCTTATTAAATTTTCATACTGCCCGCTCCAATCTATAAAATAGCCTTTCGGCAATTTGGTGAGCATGGTGTTTAATCTTTGCTGCGCTTCCTGCACGGTGCCCGCAAGGTCTCTATCCCTTACATTGAATAAAACAGTTCCGCGCAGCAATGCATTTTCAGAATTTATCATTGGCGGGCCTTCTGTTATTGAAATATCAGCAACTGCTTCCAAAGGAATAGGGCCAAACTGTGCCGTTTGCACCTGCAGGCTTTTTAATGCTTCCATATTATCCCTGAAATCCTGTGCATACCGGGCATTTACTGAAAACCGTTGCCGGCCTTCAATCGTTGTGGTAAGTTTCATTCCGCCCAAAGCACTTTGCACTACTGCATTTACATCATCCACACTCAAGCCATAACGGCTTATTTCTTCCCGTTTTATTTTAATGTCAATATACTTTCCACCGGTAATCGGTTCTACATACAAATCTTTAACACCGTTAATTCCCTGTAATTCATTTTTTATTTTTTGAGCAAAAGCATAAATAGTATCGAGGTTTTGTCCATACACTTTTACGCCAACGTCAGTTCGGATGCCGGTTGACAGCATGTTGATACGATTAATGATAGGTTGTGTCCATCCGTTGGTAACACCGGGAATTTGCAATTTGCTGTTGAGTTCGTTTATAATATCTTCTTTCGTTTTGCCTGCTCTCCATTCTGATTTTGGTTTCAATAAAATAATGGTTTCAATCATGCTGATAGGTGAATTATCCGTAGCGGTATTGGCTCTTCCTGCTTTTCCTAATACATTTTTAACTTCCGGAACAGAAGCAATAATCTTATCCTGAATCTGCAGAATCTTTTTTACTTCAGTATTAGAAACATCGGGCATCATCACCGGCATAAATAAGATAGAGCCTTCATCCAATGGCGGC
>Ga0157371_10001661_pt1 | contig 22698 bp, 28 predicted proteins | sample C45metaG_FD_113462 | JGI IMG/M metagenome (GOLD analysis project Ga0157371, IMG submission 113462) | Corn rhizosphere microbial communities from Kellogg Biological Station, Michigan, USA - C4-5 metaG | ecosystem: Host-associated > Plants > Roots > Rhizosphere > Soil | place: USA: Michigan...
ATCCTCGCCGCTGTGAGTGCTGGGGAGGCCGACCACGGCGGCATCCGCCACCCCGGGGAATGCCTTCAGCGCCTCCTCGACCTCCGAGGGCGAGACGTTGAAGCCGCCGGTGATGATGAGCTCCTTGATCCGGTCGACGATGCGCACGAAACCATCCGGGTCGATCGTCACGATGTCGCCGGTGCGGAACCAGGGTGCGCCGCCGGCGGGGTCGGCGACGAAGACGGCTTCCGTCTCATCCGGCTTCCCCCAATAACCGCCGAAGACCTGGGGGCCGCGCACGATGAGCTCGCCCTCCTCGCCGGCCTCGCGGTCGATCGAGGGGTTCTCCGGATCGACGACCCGCGCCTCGGTGTTCGGCAGGGGCAGGCCGACGGTGCCCGCACGGCGGGTGTCGGCGACGGGATTGGCCATGAGCACCGGCGAGGTCTCGGAGAGCCCGTACCCCTCGACGAGGTAGCCGCCGGTGAGCTTCTCCCATGGCTCGACGAGCGACTGGGCGAGCGGCATCGCACCGGAGATGGCGATCTGGATGCCCGCGAGCGAGACCTTGTCGGCCGCGGCAGCCGCCATCAGCCGCTCGTAGATCGGCGGCACGGCGGGCAGGAAGGTCGGCGGATGCTTGCGGAGCACCTTGAGCACGAGCTCGGGGTCGAACTTGGGGAAGAGCACGAGCCGCGACCCCATGCTCATCGCGAAGGCGAGGCAGAGGGTGAGGCCGTAGGCGTGGAACATCGGGAGCACCGCGTAAACCACGGAGGTGCCGCGTTCGATGGCCGGAACCCAGGCTCGGGCCTGCGCCGCGTTGGAGTTCAGGTTGAGGTGGGTGAGGGTGGCCCCCTTGGGGTGGCCGGTGGTGCCGCTCGTGTACTGGATGACGGCCACATCGTCCGCAGTCGGCCGCTCGACGTCCGCCGCAATCGGCTCGCTCTTCAGCAGGCTGTCCCAGCGGATGGTTCCCCGCACGCGCGTGGTGAGGGTGTTGCGTGCTTCCCGTGCCTTGGCGATCGGCAGGCGCAGGGCGATGCGGGTGACGAGGGGCATCGAGCGGGTCACGTCGACGGAGACGATCGTGGTGACCGCGACGTCCGCGGGGAAGGCCTGGATGGTGTCGACCACCTTGTCCCAGGCGATCACCACCTTCGCGCCGTGATCTTCGAACTGATGGCGAAGCTCGCGCGGTGTGTAGAGCGGATTGTGCTCGATCACGATCGCCCCGAGCCGCAGGACCGCATAGAACGCGACGACGTGCTGCGGCGCGTTCGGCAGCACGATCGCCACCGTGTCGCCGGGCCTCACGCCCAGCGCGCGGAGGCCTTCCGCGGCCCTGGAGACCTGCTCGCCGAGGTCGCGGTAGCTCGTGGTGGTTCCGAAGAACTCGAGCGCGACGTTGTCGGAATACTCCGCCACCGACGTTTCCAGCAGGTCGTACAGCGACCCGGACGGGAGCTCGATGTCATGCGGAACGCCGGGCGCGTAGCTGGCCAACCAGGGACGGGGAGTGTCTATGCTCACGCGCCCACTCTACGTTTCAGCTGGCGCGCTTGCGCGGTTTCTGGTTCTCCGCGCTGACCATCCAGGCGTACTGCTCCACGGCTTCGATGACCTTGTGCAGGATGTCCGCGCTGGTCGGATCCGCCTCGTCGACGTCGTCGTGCACCCGACGGGCGGTCGCGGCGACGGCCTCGAGGCGTTCGGTGATGAGGCCGACGACATCCGAGGTGTCCAACTGGTCCGGGGGCAGTTTCGGCAGGGTCGAGGCCTTGGTGACCGTCTCGGAACGTCCGTCGGGCATGGCGTGGAGGGCGCGCATCCGCTCTGCAACCTCGTCGGAGAGGCTGCGCGAGACGGCGATGATCTCGTCGAGCTGAAGGTGCATGTCGCGGAAGTTCTTGCCCACAACGTTCCAGTGCGCCTGCTTGCCCTGAATGCCCAGCTCGATGAGGTCGACGAGCACGGCCTGCAGGCTGTCGGAGAGCTTCTTGTCTGCCTTCATGCGATTCTCCTTGGGGTTGTCGTCTGAACCACGCGGTCCGGTCGTTCCACACTACGTCGTGATGACCCCCGAATGGGGGCCAGTGATCCATTCTCAGGGTTTTTGCGGGTAGATCGTCTCGCCGCGTTCCAACATCGCGATGTAGCCGGCGATCTTCGCCGCACGGGTTTCCGCCCGTTTCACCGAGGTGGTGCGCAGGATGATCGCGAAGCGGTTCTGAGCACTGAGGGTGAGGAAGAAGGATGCCGCAGCCGGGCTCGTGTCGAGAGCCTGTTGCAGGTCGTCGGGGACGGTCTTGTCGCTCTGACGGTAGGCGGCGTCCCATCGTCCGTCGGCCTTCGCGGCGTCGACGGCGGCGAGCCCCGGGGCTTGCATCCGGCCCTCCGCCGTGAGACGGGCGACGTGGTCGCGGTTGTTCTGCGACCACATGCTGCGCGGCCGTCTCGGGCTGAACACCTGCAGATGGAAGTTCGAGTCGAGGGCGCCCACCTGCCCGTCGATCCAGCCGAAGCAGAGTGCGACGTCGAGCGCCTCGGCATAACTGACCCCGGGGAGCAGGCCGTTCTTGCGGCGGAGCTTGAGGCGCACACCCTCGGCGCGCGCGAAGTTCTCGGCCAGCCAGTCCTGCCATTCGGCCTGAGTGGTGAAGTAAAGGACTTCCTTTTCGCTGTTCGAGCCCATCGGACAACGGTAGTCCGGGAGGGCAGACTAGGGGGATGGAATACACGCGTGTGGGCAGCAGTGGCCTGGAGGTCTCGGCCGTCACCCTCGGCTGCATGAGCTACGGCGATCCGGCGAGGGGCAACCATCCCTGGAGCCTGCCGGAGGAGCAGAGCCGCCCCTTCATCCGCCGTGCGCTCGAACTCGGAATCACGGCCTTCGACACGGCCAATGTGTACTCGAACGGGTCGAGCGAGGAGATCGTCGGCAGGGCGCTGAAGGAGTTCGCCGTGCGCGACGAGATCGTCCTCGCGACGAAGGTGCACGGTGTCATGCGGCCGGGGCCGAACGGGGGAGGCCTCAGCCGTGGTCACATCATGAGCCAGATCGATGCGAGCCTGCGGCGGCTCGAGACCGACTATGTCGACCTGTACCAGATCCACCGCTGGGACCCGGAGGTGCCGATCGAGGAGACCATGGAGGCACTGCACGACATCGTGAAGGCGGGCAAGGCGCGGTACATCGGGGCGTCGTCGATGTTCGCCTGGCAGTTTGCCACCGCGCAGCACGCGGCCGAGCTGAACGGCTGGACCCGCTTCGTCTCCATGCAGGACCAGTACAGCCTGATCAGTCGCGAGGAGGAGCGGGAGATGCACCCGTACTGCCTCGAGACGGGCGTCGGGGTGCTGCCGTGGAGCCCGCTCGCCCGCGGCAAGCTCACGCGGGACTGGGACGCGGCGACGACGCGATCGGAGTCCGATGGCTTCGGCCAGAGCATGTATCGGCAGTCCGAGGAGTCGGACCGGAAGGTGGCCGCGGCCGTGGCATCCGTCGCCGCCGAGCGCGGAGTCTCCCGGGCCCAGGTTGCCCTCGCCTGGGTGATGCAGCAGCCGGCGGTCACTTCGCCGATCGTCGGCGCGACCAGACTCGAGCATCTCGACGATGCGGTCGCCGCGGTCGAGCTGGAGCTGACGGATGCCGAGCTCGCCCTGCTCGAGGAACACTACGTCCCGCACGCCCCGGAGGGTTTCTAGCGAGGCGCTAACCGAGTCGCTCGGCCGCAGCCTTCTCGACCGCGTCGGCGACGGCCGTGAGCAGCGGGGAGTGCAGCTTCCACTGCTGCCAGTAGAGCGGCACGTCGACGTGACCCGTCGGATCGAAGGCGACGAGGTTGCCGACGGATTCCTGGCGCTCGCTCTGCGCGCCGGGCAGCATGCCCCAGCCGAGCCCGAGCTCGACGGCCTTCGCGTACTCGGTCGAGGCGGGGATGAAGGTGCGCGGCGGGTTCAGGGTCCTTCCGTGACGGCGCAGGTAGCGATCCTGGAGGTCGTCCTTGCGGTCGAACATGACGACCGGGGCGGCGGCGAGGCTCCGCGCCGTGGCGCCATCCGGAAACCACCGCTTCACGAACTCCGGGTTGGCCATCGGGCGATAGCGCATCCGCCCGAGCGGGCGCACCAGGCATCCCTGCACCGGCGTCGAGACCGAGGTGATCGCCGCCATCACCGTGCCGCTCCTGAGCAGTTCGGTCGAATGGTCTTGATCCTCCCGGTAGACCGTGAAACAGGCGCCGTGGCTCGCGAACACCTCGGCGAGGGCGGGCAGGACCCAGACGGCGAGGGAGTCCGCATTGATGACGATCGGGATGCTGGTGGTCTCGTGCGCGCCGCTCTCGTCGAGTGCCGCGAGGGTGTCGTTCTCGAGGAGGGCGAGTTGGCGGGCCAGGCGCAGCACCGCCTCGCCGGAGTCCGTCGCGAGGGCCGGCTTCTGGCGCTGCACGAGGATGCGGCCGACCCCGGTCTCGAGCGCCTTGATCCGCTGGCTGACGGCGGACGGGGTGATCCTGAGCTCGCGCGCGGCACCCTCGAAGGAGCCGTGGTCGATCACGGCGACGAAGGCGCGGAGCTGGTCGAACTGCAGATCCATGATTAGCAACTCTAATGCCGGTTCAGAAACATTAGTTTGAGTAAGTGTGATTCTCGCCGTAGCGTCGGAGTGTGATCATCCCCTCGGCCGTGCTGCTTCCGCTGGCGGCCGGCCTCGGCCTCGGCCTCTCGCTCATCGTCGCGATCGGCGCCCAGAACGCTTTCGTGCTGAGGCAGGGGATCCGGGCGAAGCACGTGCTCGCTGTCGTGGCCATCTGTGCGCTGTCGGATCTGGTGCTGATCTTCCTGGGGATCAGCGGCGTCGGGCTCGTGATCGGGCAGTTTCCCGTCGCGCTCGCGGTCGTCCGCTGGCTCGGGGCCGCGTTCCTCGTCGGCTACGGTCTGCTCGCGGCGAGGCGGGCGTTCCTCGGCGGCCGGCTCGAAGTCGAACAGGGCGGCAACGGCTCGTCGCTGCGCAGCGTCGTGCTGACCGTGCTCGCGCTCACCTGGCTCAACCCGCACGTCTACCTCGACACCGTGCTGCTGCTCGGCTCGGTCGCGAACACCCACGGGGATGCCGGGCGCTGGCTGTTCGGTGTGGGCGCGGGGGTCGCGAGCATCCTCTGGTTCACGGCGCTGGGCTTCGGGGCCCGCCTGCTCGCCGGAGTCTTCGCCAAGCCGCTCGCCTGGCGCATCCTCGACGGCGTCATCGCCGCCACCATGATCGCGCTCGGCGTGAGCCTCGTGCTCGGGTCGTGACCCGGGGCTCGTGCAGCGGCGGTCGTCAGCGGCGGTCGTCACGCCCGGTGAGCGCGAGGAGCCTCGACTGCAGCGGGGCGTCATCCGGCAACTCCACCGGCAGCGCATACAGGCCGCTCGTGGCGAGGGTGTCCTTCTGCGGCTCGAACACCGTCCAGACGGCTTCGACGAGCGTGGAATCCAGGGTCTCGTCTGCGCCGGTCGCCCGGGCAAGATCCCAGGCGTGGATCGCGACATCGCTGGTCTGCTCGCGCAGGTAGTCGATGACGGGGACGGTGTCGTAGGAAAGGTTCACGAGCGCGTCCGGCCTGGCTTCCTTCCAGGCCGCGCTGGCCGCGAGCGAGTACAGCCGCCACTCCGCACGGAGGTCGTCGCCGAGGCGGTCGAGGTGCCGCTTGGCCTGCTGGATCGTGCGCCCGGCGAGCAGTTGGGGTACCCACTGCTGCTCCTGCACGACATGGAGCACGAGCATCCGCACGTTCCATTCGGTGTCCGGCGTCGGCGCATCCCAGTCCGTGACGGCCTCCAGCGCACGTGCGAACTCGCGGTGCGCCTGCCTCTGCAGTGCCAGCCAGTCGTATGCGTCGTCGGTGTGCACCATGGTTCTCCCATTCTCTGCCCCCGAAGCCATGCTGTCAGGGATGAGGCGGGGCCGTCAGGAGGCAGACCCTGGTGAGGGTCAAGTCGCCCGGCCGGAGAATGATTCCCGGAAGACGCCGCGGGTGTTGAGAATGGTGGTCATTCCCGACTAGCCGAATCGCTGGCAACCGGGCTCACGCCTTCCTAGAGTGGGTGGTGACCATGACCGAATCACGCGCCCCCGCACACGGGCACGACCACGCCGCAAACCTGGCCAATCGCTCGCGACTCTGGGCCGCCATCGCGATCATCGCCGTGGTTCTCGTCGTCGAAGTCGTCGGCGCCGCGCTGTCCGGCTCGCTCGCGTTGTTCGCGGACGCCGGCCACATGCTCTCCGACCTCACCGGGTTGCTCGTCGCGCTCATCGCCACCATCCTCGCGGCGCGTCCGGCCACCGACCGCCGGACCTTCGGCAGTCGTCGCGCCGAGGTGTTCGGGGCGATGGTCAACGGGGCCATCCTGCTCGTGGTGGTCATCGCGGTCGTCGTCGAAGCAGTGCAGCGCCTCATCGATCCGTCGTCGGAGGTGCAGGGCGGTCTCATGCTCGCCGTCGCCGTCATCGGTGCCGTCGCCAACACCGCTGCCCTCCTCGTGCTGCGGGGCGGGGCACGCGATTCGATCAACATGCGCGGCGCCTACCTCGAGGTGCTCGGCGACCTGGTCGGCTCGGTCGCCGTCATCGTGGCGGCCCTGGTCATCCTCACCACCGGCTTCGAGCGGGCGGATGCCATCGCCTCGCTCGCGATCGCGGCATTGATCCTGCCCCGGGCGCTCGCCCTGCTGCGGGACGTGCTGCGGGTGCTCAGCCAGAGTGTGCCGAGGGGGACGGATGTCGCCCTCATCCGCGAGCACGTCCTCGGCAAGGAGGGCGTGGTGTCGATCCACGACGTGCACGTCTGGTCGATCACGCCGGGGTCGAACGTGTTCTCGGCGCACGTCGTGGTGGAGCCCGGCGTGTTCAGCGAGGGCAGGACCGACCAGCTGTTGGATTCGCTGTGCGACTGCCTCGCCGAACACTTCGATGTCGCCCACTCGACGTTCCAGCTCGAGCCGGCCGAACACGCCGACCACGAGGTGGAACAACACCGCTGAGGCTTCCGACCCTACTTCTGCAGGACGACCTGCAGGTCGAGATCGATGGTCACGTCGTCGCCGAGCGTGAAGCCGCCGGCCTCGAGAGCCGCGTTCCAGCTCACGCCGAAATCGTGGCGGTTGATCTTGGTGGATGCCGTGGCGCCGGCCTTGACGTTGCCGTAGCCGTCGACGACCGTGCCGCCGAACTCGCCCTTCAGGGTCACCGGCTGGGTGACGCCGCGCAGGGTGAGGTTGCCCTCGACGGTGAAGTCGTCCCCGTCCGCCTCGATGGAGGTGGAGCGGAACGTCAGCTGCGGATGCTTCTCCACGAGGAAGAAGTCGCTCGTGCGCAGGTGGTTGTCGCGTGCCTCCTGCCCGGTGTTCACGGATGCGACGTCGATGACGGCCTCGATTGTCGAATCCTTGGGGTCTTCCGCCGTGACGATGGTGGTTTCGAACTTCTCGAACTTGCCGCGCACCTTGCTGATCTTCATGTGCTTCACAGTGAAGGAGACTTCGGAATGGGCGGGGTCGAGCGTCCAGGTGCCGACCTTGTAGTCGGGATGGGTGTCTATGAGATTTGTCATACTCCATGCAAGCGCATGGAAACCCCGGATATTCCCGAAGTGACGAACTCGGCCTGCGGCGGTAGTCTCGGGCGATGGGTGCTGGTGAAAACAGCTACGTCGCACTCCTGCGCGGAATCAACGTCGGCACCGCGAAGTCCGTGTCGATGGCCGAACTCGCGGGCGTGTTCGGCGGGTTGGGATTCAGCGGCGTGAGGACGGTGCTGCGGAGCGGAAACGTGGTGTTCGAGGCGGGCGGGGCACTGCCGGCGGATGCCGCATCCGTCATCGAGGCCGCGGTGCTCGCGGCCACCGGCGTGCAGGCGAGCGTCCTGGTGCTCGACGCGGCCGCCTTCATTGCGATCGCCGATGCGAACCCCCTGGCCGATGTGGCGAGCGACGGCTCGAAGTCGTTCGTGACCTTCGTGAATCCGATGCCTGCCACGGTCGAAGTTCCGGATGCCGCGACGCTGTACCCGGAGATCCTGCGGCTCGGTGAGGCGGCGGTCTACCAATGGTTTCCGGATGGGAGCATGCAGACGAAGGTTCCCCGATCGTTCTGGCAGCAGTTTCCCGGAGTGGTGACGGCACGCAACTGGAACACGGTGAGCAGGATGATGGCCCTGCTGGGGCGTTCTTGATCGGCCTCTGATCGGGTTTTTCCGCATCCGTGGAGGATTGCTTGCGTCCTAACAGGGAATTCGGAGCTTGAGACGCTTTAATCTCTCGAAGAGAAACAAGGCGACAGCGTTTCCCCGGCGAGTTGATTCCACCGGCTGGGTTGCTGCTCGTGCTCAGTGCTCCGCCGAAGCCGGGGTGCCACTTCCCCCGCTCGATGACGTGCGTTCATCCTTGTCCGTGCGTGCCTGTCCAGCGCGTGGCGACGTGCGTGACAGACACCGGAGACTTTCGACACTTGCCCACGACGACTACGCCTGCGCCCGCGTCTGCGGCGAGTGCGCTTCCTGCTGCCATCCCTTCCGCACAGATTCTTTCTGCACCGGATCTTCCCGCACCGCCTCTTCCGGGACTGAGCGGTCGCTCCGTGCGGCACCTGCGGCAGTTGCACACCCTGCGGTCCCTGAGGCGTGGGATCGCACTCGCCTCCGCGGCCTTCGTCATCGTCGTCCTCGGTGCCGGCTACGGCATCCCCGCCTATGCGCAGGCCGTGGCGGAACCTGTTCCGCCCGCGGCGCAGACGCTCACCGTGCCCGCCGATGTCGCGGGTGCGACGGTCATCCGCGACAGCTACACCGTCACCGATCCGCCGCCCCTGCAGTGGCCGGTGCCGAGCGGAACCCCGATCGCCGACGGATTCGGTCCACGGGTCGCACCGTGTGGCGGATGCTCGAGCTTCCACGAGGGCGTCGACTTCGATGCGGGCTACGGTGCGGAGGTTCATGCGATCGCGGCGGGCGTCGTCGTGGAGACCAACGACCCGGGCTACAGCTCGCTCGGCGTCCACGTCACGATCCAGCACCTCATCGGCGGGCAGGCGGTCACGAGCGTCTACGGGCACATGCAGACCGGGTCGATGCCGCTGAAGGTCGGCGACGTCGTCACCGTCGGCCAGGTGATCGGGCTGGTGGGCAGCACGGGCGCCAGCACCGGGGCCCATCTGCATTTCGAGGTTCGCCTCGGAGGCACCAGGGCGGTCAACCCGCTGGCCTGGCTGCACGCGCGCCTCGGCTGATTCCCGAGGTGGGACCGATCGGGGCCGGACCCGCTAGAACCTCCGGGTGAACGGCTGCGGCTTGCGCATCCGGATCAGCAGCAGGATCGGGATGAGCACGTAGGGCAGGTTGAAGGCCAGGAACTTGACGGGATTCTGGGTCTGGAATTCCGGCTCGCCGAAGAACTCGACCCCGAAGACGACCACGCCGGTGATCATCGCGATCGTGGTCGCGTAGATCACGCTCGGCAGTTGGATCCAGTTCCACCCCCTGACCAGAGCCGCGACGAGCACGATGTAGAACGGCATGTAGACGAACGCCGAGAGGCCGGTGACGATGCGCATCCAGGTCGGTGGATGCATGAACAGCGGGTCGGCGTCGTGCGCATACCAGTAGTTCGAGTTCGCGAAGAAGTTGCTCGAGGCGTGGGTGAAGTCCACGCCGATGGTCGGCAGCAGGTCGCTGATGAGCGAGGTGATGGTGAACGCGCTGAAGATCACGATGAAGAACACGTCGATCCTGCGCTGGCCGAGACGAAGATTCTGCACCCCGCCATCGTGGCGCATTGCGGCGTTCACGGGAAGCTTCGCCGCGCGGTCGGTGCGGCGGGTTAGCCTCGATGCATGGGCAGACAAGATGGCAGCCAGCGGCAGGTGAGCGCCGCCTCCGTCGACAGCAGCTCGGCCACCATCCTGCACGTCGACCTGGACGCGTTCTTCGCCTCCGTGGAGCTGCTCGACCGCCCGGAACTGGTGAACGTGCCCGTGGTCGTGGCGGGCAAGTCGGCCAGGTCCGTCGTCACCGCCGCGAACTATCCGGCGCGCAAGTTCGGCGTGCGCTCCGCCATCCCGCTCTCCCGGGCGATGCGGCTCTGCCCGCAGGCGATCGTGCTCGAGCCGCACTTCGAGAAGTACCGGCACTACTCGCAGCAGGTCATGTCGATCTTCGACGACATGACCCCGATCGTGGAACGTCTCGGCATCGACGAGGCGTTTCTGGATGTGGCCGGGGCCCGGAGTCTGCTCGGCCCGCCCGCGGAGATCGGCGAGCTGCTCCGCACCCGCGTGCGCGAGGAGACCAGGCTCAACTGCTCGGTCGGCGCCGCGGCGACCAAGTTCGTGGCGAAGCTCGCCTCCGGGCGGGCGAAACCCGACGGCATGCTCGTGGTACCGAAGGAGGACACGCTCGCGTTCCTGCACCCGCTCCCGGCGAGTGCGCTGTGGGGTGTCGGGGCCGCCATGGAGGAGTCGCTCACCAAGCGCGGCCTGCACACGATCGGCGACATCGCCGCGACGCCGCTGGCCGTGCTTCAGCGGGCCGTGGGGGAGGCATCCGGCCGCAAGCTGCACGAGCTGGCCAACGGCATCGACCCGCGAGCGGTCACGACCTCAGTGGTGGAGAAGAGCGTCGGGCACGAGACGACCTTCGAGACGGATGTCTCCGACGCCGAGCTGCTGCGGCGGGAGCTGCTGCGCCAGGCGAACGCGGTCGCCGTGCGCCTTCGCGACGGAGGCCTCGTGGGCCGCACCGTCATGCTCAAGCTGCGGTTCTCCGACTTCCGGACGATCACCCGCTCGCGTACCCTGCCGGAACCCACCGACCTGGGCCGCCGCATCTACGAGGAGGCGCGAGGCATCTACGAGGCGCTGGGCTCTGCGGAGCCGGTCCGCCTCATCGGCGTGCGGATGGAGCAGCTCGCGCCCGCCGACGGGGTGCAGCTCGGGCTGTGGGAGACGGATGACGGCTGGCGCGACGCCGAAGACACGATGGACGCGGTCAGCGCCCGCTTCGGTCGCGGCTCGCTCGGACCGGCCTCCCTGCTGAAGGCGGCGGCTCCCCGCGGCGATGCGCAGAACGCGCACCGCATCGACTACTGACCTCGCATCGGCCTCCGGTGGTGCATCGACCGTCGTCGGCGACGGCCGCCGTGGCGCGCGGTTAGTCTGGGATGGTGAGCACTTCGGCAGGACAGACCCCGGACAACCCCATCGACAGCCCCACTCCCTGGGTGGCGAAACAGATCAGCGCCTACCTGGCGACGGATGGCCGGGAGCCCGATTTCCGGAACGGAACGCCGCTGCTGCTCCTGACGGTGAAGGGGCGCAAGTCCGGGCTGTGGAAGCGCACGGCGCTCATCTGCGGAGAAGAAAACGGCAGCTATCTGATCGTGGCGTCGATGGGCGGCGCTCCGAAGCATCCGTCCTGGTATCTCAACCTGAAAGCGAACCCCGAGGTGCGGATCCAGGTGAAGGACAGGGTGCTGACCGCCATCGCCCGCACCGCGACGGCGGAGGAGAAGCCCGCGCTCTGGGCGAAGATGGTGGGCGTTTACCCGGACTACGCCGACTACCAGGAGAAGACCGAGCGCGAGATCCCCATCGTCATCCTCGATCCCGTACAGGGCACCGGCGCCTGATCCGGCGCCCTGCTCTGTGGCCCGGGCGCGGAAGTCGGACTAGACTCGACTGCGAACACGGGAGTCCGGTGAGCCGGGCTGAGAGGAAGCTACTCCAAGCTTCGACCGTCGAACCTGATCTGGATCATGCCAGCGCAGGGAGACATTCTCGTGGGTCGCGCACATCCCGTCGCGACCCGCACCCGTGCCCTCTTTCACCGAAAGGGCACGACAAGTGCAGACAGTAAACGGAAAAACACAGGCAACCTCACTGCGCAGCAAGTACCGCTGGCGGGTCGTCGACATCGTCATCGCGAGCGTTCTCGGGGTGGCCAGCGGCGTCATCTTCTGGGCCTGGGGCCTCGCCTGGACCCCGCTCAGCGGGCTGCTCGCCTTCACTCCGGGGCTGGAGGGCCTGCTCGCCGGAGGCTGGCTGTTCGCCGGCGTGCTCGGCGGGCTCGTCATCCGCAAGCCCGGCGCGGCGATCTTCACCGAGCTGGTGGCGGCCGTCGTCTCGGCGCTCATCGGCACGCAGTGGGGTTTCTCGACCCTGATCTGGGGACTCATCGAGGGTCTCGGGGCCGAGCTGGTCTTCGCGATCTTCCTCTACGCCAACTGGCGGCTCTGGGGCGCGCTGGTCGCCGGCGCCGGCGCCGGGGTCGCCGTCGGGCTGCTCGACACGAGCTTCACGAGCTACGCCGCCCTCGAGCTCGGCTTCAAGCTCGTGTACTTCTTCGCCGCGGTCGTCTCGGGCATCGTCCTGGCCGGGTTGCTCTCCTGGCTGGCGGTGCGGGGGCTCGCGAGAACGGGGGCGCTCAGCAGGTTCGCCGCGGGGCGAGAGAGCACCGTCGCGGTCTGAGCGGTGTCTGTCCCTTCGGCGGCGACTTCCGGCTTCGCGACCCCGGTCGCGGGCGTGCGAATCCGCGCCCGCGACTGGAGTTGGCGGCATGCCGGGCGCTCGAAACCCGCCGTCGCGGGGCTCAGCTTCGACATCGAGCCGGGGGAGCGGGTGCTGCTGCTCGGGGCGTCCGGTGCGGGCAAGTCGACCCTGCTGAGCGGGCTTGCCGGGGTGCTCGGCGGGGATGAGGAGGGCGAGCAGACCGGCGAACTGCTGCTCGACGGCCGGCTGCCCGTGGAATCCCGCGGTCGGATCGGGCTCGTCCTGCAGGATCCGGACTCCCAGGTCGTGCTGGCCAGGGTCGGCGACGATGTGGCGTTCGGATGTGAGAACCTGGGCGTTCCTCGCGACGAGACCTGGCGTCGGGTCGGCTCCGCCCTCGCCGCGGTGGGACTCGACCTCCCGCTCGACCACCCCAGTTCCTCGCTGAGCGGCGGGCAGAAGCAGCGCCTCGCACTCGCCGGGGCGCTCGCGATGCGTCCCGGACTGCTGTTGCTCGACGAACCGACGGCGAACCTCGACCCCGCGGGCGTCACCGAGGTGCGGGATGCCGTGGCCCGCGCCCTCGCCGGCTCGACGGCGACCCTCGTGGTGATCGAGCACCGGGTATCCGTCTGGCGGGACCTGGTCGACCGGGTCATCGTGCTCGATCCCGATGGCGGCATCCTGGCGGACGGTGCACCCGACCGTGTGCTCTCCGACGAGGGCGAGCGGCTCGCCGCGGCCGGGGTGTGGGTACCCGGCTTTCCGCCACGGCGTCCGCTCCGACTGCCCGGCGCCACCGCCCCGGGTCTCGAACTGCTTCGCACCGCCGCGCTCGGGATCGGGCGGCGGAAGAATCGGCACTCCGCACCGGCACTGCCCCCCATCGAGCTGTCGGTGGATGCCGGCCTCGCCACCGCGATCACCGGCGTCAACGGGGCGGGGAAGTCCACCCTCGCGCTGACCCTTGCCGGTCTCCTGGCCCCGGCAGCCGGAGCCGTGGAGGCGAACGAGCGGCTGTCCCAGGGGGCCGGACCGCATCCGCACGCCTGGAAGTCGCGGCAGCTGCTCACCCGGATCGGCACGGTGTTCCAGAACCCGGAACATCAGTTCCTCGCCGCGACGGTGCGGGCGGAGCTTGCGATCGGGCCCCGGGCTCTGGGGTTGCCGCAGGGGGAGATCGACGGGCGGGTCGATGGGCTGCTGTCGCGGCTGCGTCTGGAAAAGCTCGCCGGCGCCAACCCGTTCACTCTGTCCGGCGGCGAGAAACGCCGGCTCTCGGTCGCGACGGTGCTCGCGACGGCGCCGCGGGTGCTCGTGCTCGACGAGCCGACCTTCGGGCAGGATTCGCGCACCTGGCAGGAACTGGTGGCGCTCCTCGCCGAGTTGCTCGAAGCGGGCAGCTCCGTCGTCGCCGTCACGCACGACGCCGACTTCGTGGAGGCCCTCGCCGACGTCGAGGTGCGCCTCGAGCCCCGACTCGGTGCCGGTGCCGCCTTCCTGGGCGCGAGTGCGGCGGTGCTCGTCAGATGAGCGTCGTCACGCCCACGATCGCGGCGAGTCCGATCGCGCGGATCAATCCGGTCGCCAAGCTCCTCGCGGCGGTGCTGCTCAGCATCGCGTTGCTGCTGTCGATCGACTGGATTTCCGCCGCCGTCGCCCTCTCGCTGGAAAGCATCCTGCTTCTCTGGGGCGGCCTCAGCCTCCGTCTGCTCGCGCTGCGCACGGCACCCCTCTGGATCGCGGCGCCCCTCGCCGGCATCACGACCGTCCTCTACGGCGAGGACTCCGGCGCCGTCCTCTGGCGGCTCGGTTTCGTGAGCATCACCGAGGGATCGCTCTCACTCGGGGTGGCGATCGCCCTGCGCATCCTCGCGATCGGCCTGCCCGGCATCGTGCTGTTCGCCACGACGGACCCCACCGATCTGGCGGATGGGCTCGGCCAGGTGCTCAGACTGCCCGCGCGTTTCGTGCTCGGCGGCCTCGCCGCGCTGCGCCTGGTCGGCGTGCTCATCGACGACTGGCGGCAGCTCGCCTTCGCGCGCCGTGCCCGTGGGGTCGGCGATCGCGGACGCATCCGCCGGTTCGGGGGCCAGGCATTCGCGCTGCTCGTGATCGCCGTGCGCCGGGGGAGCACCCTGGCGACCGCGATGGAGGCGAAGGGCTTCGGCTCGGACATCCCGCGGAGTTGGGCACGGCCTTCGCCCTTCGGAACCAGGGAGGTGCTGTTGATCGTCGTGGGGGCAGGGATCGCCGCCGTCGCGATCTCGGTGTCGGTCGCGCTCGGGAGCTGGGAGTTCGTCCTTGCCTGAGACCGTGCCCGTGTCCGCAACCGCATCCGCATTCGAAACTGCGCCCGGGCCTGTTCCGGCCGAGCTGCCGGCCCTCATTGCCGCGATCGCCGCATCCGCTGCCGTGCCCGTCGTGTTGCTCGACGGGCGCTCCGGCTCGGGCAAGACGACCCTGGCCCGGGCTCTCGTCGAGGCGTGGGGCGGCCCGGTCGCGCTCGTCCGCCTCGACGACATCTACCCGGGCTGGGATGGCCTGGAGGCCGCGAGCGAGCACATCCGCGAGCACGTGCTGGAACCTCTGGCCGCCGGGGGAGAGCCGCGCTGGCGGCGCTGGGACTGGACGACGGATGCCCCTGCCGAATGGCACGCGCTCGACCCGTCGCGCCCCGTGCTCATCGAGGGCTGCGGTGCTCTCAGCCGTTCCACCCGTGCGCTGGCGAGTTTCACCCTCTGGGTGGAGCTTGACCCGCAGACCCGCAAACGCCGGGCGCTCTCCCGCGACGGCGACGCCTACCGCCCGCACTGGGACCGCTGGGCCGCGCAGGAAGAGGCGTTCATCGAACGCGAGCATCCGGCATCCCTCGCCGGCGTCGTGATCGACGGAAACACCATCCTCGGCGCCTGAGCTCTCCACCGGTCGCTGAGCTCGTCGAAGCGCCGCTACCCCCAGCCGAGCTCGTGCAGGGCGTCGTCGTCGAGCCCGTAGAAGTGTCCGATCTCGTGCACGAGGGTGACGTGGATCTGCTCCTTGAGGTCGTCCAGGTCGTGGCAGTAGGCGAGCAGTGGTTTGCGGTAGAGCGTGATGCGATCCGGCAGCTCGCCGTAGCCGTAGTTGCCGCGCTCGGTGAGGGCGACGCCGTGGTAGAGCCCGAGCAGGTGCATCGAGCCGTCCTCCGGCATGTCCTCGACGGTGAAGGACACGTTCTCCAGGCCGTCCATCATCTCGTCCGGCAGCAGGTCGAGTTCGGCGATGACGAGTTCCTCGAACTCGTCGGGGCCCATGGGCCCGATGGGGTCGACGGAGTCGGCCGGGTCGGCGGGGCCGGTCATGCGGCATCCCCGGCATCCGGGGTGTCCAGCGCATCGACCAGGCTTCCCTGCAGGTAGCCGAGCCAGTCGTAGAGGTCGGACAGGGGTTCACCGGGGGAGCCCTCGTCGCCGTCCTGCTCGATCCCGAGGCGGGTCGCGAGCGTCAGACGCAGATCTCCGATCGATCTGAGCCAGGCCTGAACGGCGGACGGGTCGAGGTGCAGCGTCGCCACGCTGTTCGCCGGGCCGTGGCCCGCCGTCGCGCTCCCGATCGAGGAGAGAAGAGCGGATGCGTTGGCCAGTTTGCGCTCGACCAGTCCGTCCGCGGTGAAGCGCCTGAACTCCGCGGAGGCCGCGGCGTCATCCGGGTAGGCGTCGGGAAGCAGTCGCTGCAGCGCGGGGTCGTCGTCCGAGCGGTTCGCCAACAACTCGGTGAGCTGAGTGCTGAGCTCCGCGATGAGTGCGATCTCGGCGACATCGAACCGTGCGGTGACGGTTCCGTCCGGCTCGGCGGTGAAGGAGCTCATGAGTCGGCCCGCACGATCGTGGCGAGCAGACCGTAGTCGTGCATCGCCTCGACGTGCCGTTCCATCTCCTCGCGGGGGCCGGTGGCAACGACGGCGTGCCCGTTGTTGTGCACCTGCAGCATCCGCCGATCCGCCTCTTCCCGGGAGAAACCGAAGTAACTGCGGAACACATAGGACACGTAGTTCATGAGGTTGACCGGGTCGTTCCAGACCACCGTGTTCCACGGAGTGTCGAACGCGGACTTCTCCCGCAGTCCGGTGCGCTCGATGGTCTGCGGCATGACTCCAGCCTGACATAGCCGGGCCCGGTCGTGTGACGGGAACTGCGCCGAGAAGGCCGTGTAACAGGAACGGCCCCGCGCTCTGCGGGGCCGTTCTGGGGTAGCTACCCTGGGTAACCACAGTGGGGTGATCGACGGGGCTCGAACCCGCGGCATCCGGCTCCACAAGCCAGCGCTCTACCAACTGAGCTACGACCACCATGCCGACTGCAATGAAGCAGTCCGACGATTCTATTACAGCCTGGAGGCGATTCGCGCCATCGGCCGGCCGCGACCGCTCAGCGGCTACAGGTGTGCGGCGAAAAGCTCCACGACATCCGTGGAGATCGCCTGGACCTCGTCGGATGTCGGGCCCGGGTCCGCGACGAAGGCGGCGCGGCGGTAGTACTCCAGTTCGCGGATCGACTCGAGGATGTCCGCGAGTGCGCGATGCCCGCCGTGCTTCTCCGGGGCGTGGAAGTACACCCGCGGGAACCAGCGCCGGGAGAGCTCCTTGATCGAAGACACGTCGACGCTGCGGTAGTGCAGGTGGCCGTCGACCTTCGGCATGTACTTGGCGATGAAGGTGCGGTCGGTGCCGATCGTGTTCCCGGCCAGTGGCGCCTGGTTCTCGATGGGCACGAACTTCTTGATGTACTCGAGGACGGCCGCTTCCGCCTCGGCCAGGCTCACGCCGTCCGGGATCGCCTCCAGCAGTCCGGACTCGGTGTGCATGGTGCGCACGAACTCGCCCATGTTGTCCAGCGCAGACTGCCGGGGGTTGATCACGATGTCGAACCCGGGGTCGAGGATGTTCAGCTGGAAGTCGGTGATCACGACGGCGACCTCGACGAGTTCGTCGATCTCCACGTCGAGCCCCGTCATTTCGCAGTCGATCCAGACGAGGCGGTCAGCGTTGTTAGGCATTTTCCGATCCTATCGCCGGGGTGCGACCCGGCCGTGCGGCGTCCAAGCTCCGCCGCATCCCTCAGGCTCCCTCGCCGATGCCGATCGCCTCGGCCTCGACGAGTGCCGGTTCGGTGACCCCGTTGACCCGAGACAGCAGACGAGCCCCGGCGATCATGATGGCGGTCGCGACCAGCACGGATGCCGCGGCGAAGTAGTACGGAGTGGACGGTAGGAAGATCGTGGCCAGTTCGGCGGCGAGCGGCGGTGCGATCGCCCCGCCGAGGAAGCGGACGGCGGAGTAGGCGGATGAGGCGACCGAGCGCGGCAGGTCCGTCGCCTCCATCACGGACTCGGTGAACACGGTGTTCAGCACGCCGAGCAGCATCCCGCCGACGACCACCGCGAGCACCAGCCCGAGCTGGGATGAGATGAAGACGCCGGCGGCGACCAGGTCGAGGGCGAGCAGCGGCAGAACCACGGCGAGCACGGTCGTGCGTCGCAGCGCCGCCGTGAGGAGCGGGGCGATCCACACCGAGGTCACCGCGACCGCGACGCCCCAGCCGAAGAAGGTGAAGCCGAGGCCGATCGCGCTCATCTTGAGCGGGAACGGCGTGTAGGCCAGCAGCACGAAGAAGCCGATGTTGTAGAACAGGGCGGAGCTTGCGAGCACGGCCAGCGCGGGGTTGCCGAGCGCCCGGAACGGTGCGGAGAATTTCACCGGCACGCGTTCCGCCGCGTCATCCTTGCCGAGCAGAACGACGATGGCGATGAAGCCGACGGCCATGAGGATCGCGGTGCCGAAGAACGGACCGCGCCAGCTGATGCTGCCGAGGAGTCCGCCGAGCAGAGGGCCGACGGCGATGCCGAGTCCGAGCGCCGCCTCGTACAGGATGATGGCGGATGACGTGCCCCCGCTGGCGGCGCCGACGATCGTCGCGAGGGCGGTCGAGATGAACAGCGCGTTGCCGAGCCCCCAGCCGGCGCGGAACCCGATGATCATCTCGACGTTGCCGCTGAGCGCCGCCGCGAAGGCGAAGACGACGATGAGGGCGAGGCCGATCATGAGGGTGCGCTTGGCGCCGATCCGGCTGGAGATCCAGCTCGTGAACAGCATGGCGAGGCCGGTGATGAGCAGATAGCTGGTGAACAGCATCTCCGTCTCGGTGGGCGTCGCATCCAGCTTCTCGGCGATGGCCGGCAGGATCGGGTCGACCAGACCGATGCCCATGAATGCGATGACGCAGGCGAAGCCGACGGCCCACACCTGCTTGGGCTGTTTGAGGATGCTGGCGCTGCTTTCGACGCCGTGCGGGTTGGCCACTAGGCCACCTTCCTGTTGATGTTGCCGTGTGCGGTGTTCGTGCGTGCGGAGAGGATTCGAGCCGCTTTCTGCAGCGTCTCCGTCTCGTCGTCCGTGAGGTCTGCGAAGAGCGGTCCGAGGGCCTCTCCGAGCTGGAGACGCCAGTCGTCGAGCGCCTTCGTGCCCTTCGGCCCGATGTCGATGAGCCATGCGCGTGAGTCTTCGAGATCGGCGATGCGGTGCACCAGCTCTTCCTCCACGAGATGCTGCAGCAGTTTGGTCATGGTCGGCTGGCTGACCCGGGCCGCCTTTGCCAGATCGCCGATGCGCAAGGGCCCGTCCGTGCTGAGAATCGAGAGGGTGCTCCAGACGGCGGCGGGGGTGGTGCTGCCGGTGGATTGGGCGGCGACCCGGGTGAGCCGGTGCGCGGTGACGATGAGTTCGTGGATGAGGGGGTTCGAACTGGGCATCGTCGAATCATATAGCAAAACTATATAGCCGAGCTATGTAATGAAATGCGCGCGGTATTTCCGGCACCCGGGTGCGAGAATGAGCGCATGAGCGATGAGACTCCGACCCTGGCCCGCGGCGCAGAATACGTGGTGCTGTACGAGGGCGGCCCGAACGACGGGCAGACCGATCGGCGGATCAGCACCGACGGGGGTTGGGACAAAGAGATCACAGTCCTCACCGCGGTGGACGGCAAGGAGACCATGCTCGGCTACACCGCAACCGGGTGGCGCGAGATCGGCGGGCAGTACCAGGTCAACTACGTCTTCGACGCCTCCGACAGCGAGCCGATCGAAGACCCGGAAGACCGCGGTGGCAGACAGTAGGGAATCCCTCGGGCCCGTTCGTGGTTGACACAACCGTGCAAGTAGTCTTTTTCGCCTCCGCCTTCTGCGAACCGTGCATGCTGACGCGGGCGGCGCTTGCCGAGGCGGCCAAGTTCGTCCCCTCGGCGAAGATCGCGGAACTCGACATCGTGCGGGATGTCGAGGAGGCCGAACGCGCGGGCATCCGCTCGACCCCGACGGTGGTCGTGCTCAAAGACGACGGCGAGGAAGTCTTCCGCGCCGAGGGAATACCCACGGTCAACCAGGTCCTGACCGCCTTCGCGAAGGCCCTGTAGCCAGCCCGAAGTAGTCAGCCCGGACGCACCACGCTGCTGTATCGTTGAACCCGCTTCCCCGCCTCCGTAGCTCAGGGGATAGAGCAGGAGCCTTCTAATCTCTTGGTCGCAGGTTCGAATCCTGCCGGGGGCACAATTTCCCGCGGTGATGCGGAGAGGATCTTGCGGTGCTTCTCATCTCTTGGTCGCAGGTTCGAATCCTGCCGGGGGCACAATTTCCCGCGGTGATGCGGAGAGCGGTACGTCTTCCTGATTCGTACCGCCCTCCGTCGATCCCGTCCTGCCCCGGGCAAGCCTGCGAGCCTACCCGACGCGAGACATGCGGCGGCAGTGTCACCGCGAGCGATCGAACTCGACAGTCGCTAGCTCCCGATTCACGGAGCGACGGTGAGTTGCGAACTCCCCATCGTCTGGGTGATGAACGGGGGGAACGGCAAGGTCAGATACGCGCCGACCGTACCCGAGTAGTGACCATAGGTGTCGGGAACCGTGATCGTCGTCGGGAAGCTGTCCAAACCGTTGAGCACGACACCATTGATGGTGAGCCATCCGCCACTGTCCGACCAGGTAACGCTGCCCGAATCAGCGGCAGCGCCAGCTCCTCCGAATCCGTGTCCGCAATCTGAACCCGTGTAGTCGCCGGTGTGGTCGCTGCTGAGCTCGATCCACAGCCACGCGCCGCCGCCGCCACCGAGCGTTTTGGCTGATTGCCCATTCAAGTTGGCCGATAACTCGATCTGATAGATCGCGCTCGAACCATAGTCGGCAAACGCCACCGCGGGTGTCGCAACCACCGCCAACCCGCTGGTGAGGGCGAGCGCACTCACGCCAGCCAGTAACCTCGACTTGCTTATTCTCATTTCAATCTCCGTTGACCTCATATGAAAAATTGTGAAACTCTCCCTGAGGGGAGCCACATGGACTCGGGGAGAGCGAACCTCGCGCAATCGGCGCGCGTGGTGAGCGTCATGTCCGCCGGGCCGCTCTTGCGGCAGGCTCAGCGAATCGTTTCGGGTCCAGCTTTCCTCGGGTAGCCGCATCAGGACGATGTGGTGGCGGAATCGATCGTGTCGCCCGTGCGATCCAGCGGCTCGACGGGGATTCCGCGGCTTCGCCCGCATCCCGTCATGCCCAACGCCGACGCCATGCGGTCGCGTTCAGCGCGCTTGCGGGGGAACTCCTCCGCGGGTGGCTGCGTAGATATGCAATCTTCAGAACGAAATAGTCCTCGGGCTGATGGCCGTTGTCAAGACATTTTTCAGCCTGTTCGGGGCTTGGCGGAAGAGGGCAGATCACCCAGGTTCTGCGGCGGAAATGCGTACCTCTCGGACTCGAGTGGCTTCAGAGGGGCATCCGCTCTCACATTGGGGCCGGGGCACGGCTCCTGCTACAGTCCGTCGTCGTCCTGCGGGGGATCGATGCGCTTGCTGGCGTCCGTCGCCGCGACCGGGCGGGAGAAGAAACCTTCCCTCGTCGTGGCCGGTTGCACCGGAGTAGTGGCGGGCGTGCTCGCCTGGACCGCGGGCTCGGAGAGCGACGGGGCGACGGATGGCGGCGCGAAGGTCTGGGCGGGCGCGGGCGCGGTCGTGGTCGAGGATTCGGAGTGTTGCGCGTTCCACGCCTTCTGCTGGTGCACCAGGTCCTGATCGCTCAGCGAGGATTCGTAGGCCCAGGAGTCGAGGTCGTTCTTGAACAGTCTCTTGGCGCGTGACGGCCTGGCCTGCCATTCGATGAGCCGGTCGCGCACCACGATCAGGGTCTGCTCCGCCTGGAAGCTGAACGATACGGAGTTGCGCTTCATGTCGGCGATCTCGTGCGCCGTCCACTCGGATGCCATGGACGCGCCGGGAACCCCGAGCAGACGCAGGCGGATCTCCGCGTCGATCGCGGCCTGGTCTGCCGCGGGCTGCTCGCCCGCTGACAGCGTGTTCCAGACGGATGCCCGCCGTGCGGCAGACAGGAGCGTCGTCACCGCGGCGATGCGCATATCGCGCTCGCTCAGCGCGATGACCCGGCGGGTCGACACCCGCCCGATGATCGCAGCGACGATTCCGGCAACCAGGATCGCGACGAAGGGGATTATCGCCGTCGAAACGATCTGCCATCCGGCATCCGACTCGAACCAATCAACGAAGTTATTCCACCACTGCATGGGGGCACACTAACCCGCTCGTGCGACAGCTTGGGCGACTGCGGGGGCGAGTCCTCAAACTCGATCAGTTGGAACGGAAGCAGTCGAGAGCGTCGTCGAAGCTCCAGAACTCGCCGAGGACCAGGAATCGACGGCGGAGAGCATTGAGGCGCTTCGCCCGGTAGCGGTCGCCCCGCGGTTCGGCGAATCGCTCGATATAGCCGAGCACATCGCCGTCCGGGCGGGTGAGCCGCCACAGTTCGTCATGCACCTGCACCATTGCGATACCGGGTCGGACGAGCGGGGCGGAGGAGCGGGCGTCGCGGTCGATGAAAGCGAGAGTGGGCATGAACGTCTTTCGGGGGTGAATCCGGCCGATCCAATGGGGACACGACGAATCTATGCGGGCCCACCGACATCCGGATCGCAAGCGCCGAGCGCCCGCAGTCACCGGATCGGCTGTCCGGCTCCATCCGTCAGGGCCAGGTCCGGGTCGACGACCTTGTCCGCCCGGGCCGTCTGGGCCAGGACGATGCCGACGATCACGACCGCGGCACCGACCAGCTGGAGGATTCCGAGCCCCTCCCGCAGCCAGATCCAGGCGAAGACGAA
>Ga0157371_10001663_pt1 | contig 22691 bp, 14 predicted proteins | sample C45metaG_FD_113462 | JGI IMG/M metagenome (GOLD analysis project Ga0157371, IMG submission 113462) | Corn rhizosphere microbial communities from Kellogg Biological Station, Michigan, USA - C4-5 metaG | ecosystem: Host-associated > Plants > Roots > Rhizosphere > Soil | place: USA: Michigan...
AGTAACGATCGCCATGGGCGCTGCGGCCGTAGGAGTTCCAGTCACCGTCGGGCATGGCCGGGGCGGTGTTGGTCATGCCCGGCACGCTGTCGCGGTCCAGTTGGCCTTTGATTTCACCCGGGTTGGTGAACTGGCTGGCCAGTGCGGCAACGCCTGCCAGCACCACGGCGACGCTCAATGCGCCAGTGCCCATCGGCGCAGGGCCGGTGATCAGCAGTGGACGGCGCAACCACGGCAGCAACATGACGATGCCCAGCGCAAACAACATCGCCAGACGCGGCACCAGTTGCCACCAGTCGAGGCCGACTTCCCACAAGGCCCAGACCGTACTGGCGAACAGCACCAGTGCGTAGAGGCCCAGTGCCGCGCGGCGAGCCATGATCAGCAGCACGCCGGTCAGCGTCAGACCGATACCGGCCAGCAAGTAATACAGCGAGCCGCCGAGCATGCTCAGCTTGATCCCGCCAGCCAGCATGGCCAGGCCCATTAGCAGAAGCAGGATGCCGAGCAGGCTCGGCAGCAGACGGCTTCGACTCAAAGCACCATCAGTGCTCATAGTGTGGTTCTCCGTGACGTTTTAAGTAGTCCCGCGCAAGTTCACTGTAGATGACGATCAGGCGTGGGCATGGTTCAGTTATAAAAGTGAAACTTGATGCTTGGGGTGTTGGTTAGAACGATGACTGGATTTTTATCCCGCCAATCAACGCGTCATCGACCTTGTCCACGCCACCGGGGTGGCGGATGTATTGCAGGTTCGGGCGCACGGTCAGCCAGTTCGTGACGTGCACGCCGTAATAGAGTTCGGCGCTGTATTCGGTGTCCTGCGGCGGCAGGAACGACGGGTCGTCGTAGTCGAAGACGGCGTGGGCCTGATTGGTTGCCTCGGCGTTCTTGCGAAAGGCCGGGTTGACATGAACCCGCGCCAGGGCGAAACCGATATCGTCTTTGGCGCGCGCATCGAACAAGCCTTTGTAGACGACACCCGCCTGGACATAGTTGTCGATGGCGTTGGTCTTCTTGTCGTGCATCGTGCCGTTGGCGAACACGCTCAAGCCGCGCGAGTTGTCGCTGGCACGGCTGGTGATCTGCTGCTGCACACCGAGCCACACGCCGTGTTTGCTCGATGCGCTGCGGTAAGCCTCGCCGCTGAGCGCGGCGGGCTGGCCGTTGCTGTCCTTGTAGACATCGGTGGCGTTGGCGCTGCTGTAGTAATAACCGGCGCGGTATTCACCCGGCAGGCCATTGAGCTTGGGCGACCACACCAGTTCCACCGGCAGGATCGCGCCCTGGGTGCCGCTGCCGCTGAGTTTGAAGCCGTTGCCGCGATCGAGGTTCGACGGGTTCTGCTCATAGGCGCCGATTTGCGCGTACAGCTCTGGCGTCAGGTGATATTTGACGCGCATCGCCCACTGGCTGACCGGCCAGTTGTACCAGATGCCACCGACCCAGTTGCCGACCTGGGAGCCGCAGAACGCCAGGTTCTGGAAGTCGCAGGGGAAGCTGTTGAAGTCCTCGCCTTCGCCGAAACGACCGACTTTGATGTCTAGCTTCTGATCGAAGAATTTCTGCTGATACCACATCTGCGTCAGGCGCCAGGTTTGCCCACGGCCCCAGACTTCCTGGGCCGAGGTGAAACCACCGACGCGAGGATCGTTGATCCGGTCATTACTGATGTTGTTGCCGTTGCGCTCGGTGACGGTCAGCTGCAATTCAGCCGCGTTCCAGCCCAGAATTTTCTGCAAGTCCAGGTGAGTGCCGAGGCCGAACTGATCGCTGTAGCGTGCGGTGCGGTCATGGTCGTAGCCGCCGTGCAGATTGCTGCCCATCTCGCCGGTGTAATCGACTTTGAAGTCGTAGCCTTTTTCCGAAAGTTCGCTGCGCGTGCCATTCCAGTCGCCGAGCATCCAGGGTGATTCGCTATCAAAGGCCGAAGCGGCCTGGGTGCAGGTGGCGAGGCCTAGCGCGGTGAAGCCACCGATCAGTTTCAGTGCTTTTCGGCTGGCAACAGCGATGCGGACAGCGCTGTCTCGCGAAGTTTGAAAATCAGGCATAAAGGAGAAGTTCTGGGTCTTTTTCTAAGGGAGTGAACTGAACGCAGCAAGGGTGAAGGGGGGCAGCGGAAGCGTTTCAGCTTGACGGGCGCAAGGATAATGTCCTGTTACAAATAGAGAAAGCGCTTTTAGTGACATGAATTATTTCGTATTTGGTAACAGTGCCGGGCGCCGATCCGGTAAAGGTCACCTACATTTAGGTGATAGCGCACAGAGCGCTTCCACCCGGCCACACCGTCGGCTAAGGTGCGCGGCTTCCCAACCTGACATCGCTCGAAGGCCCGGCATGACCGAACAGAACAACGACCCGCTGCATGGCGTGACGCTGGAACAAATCCTCAACGCCCTCGTTGAACACTACGAATGGTCGGGGCTGGCCGAGCGCATCGATATCCGTTGCTTCAAGAGCGACCCGAGCATCAAGTCGAGCCTGACGTTCCTGCGTAAAACCCCATGGGCGCGGGAGAAGGTCGAGCGCTTGTACGTGAAGTTGATGCGCACCAAGCGTCCGGTCTGAACATGGTCAAGCTGTTGGCGCCTGGTGCCGTCGCGAGGCGTCGTTTTGTGGCGGTGGCGGCGGTGCTCGGGTGGGCAGGTTTGAGCATCCAGCTCTACCTGATTTTCTACTCGCGCTGGACCTTGGCGGCCAGTCTGCTGGGCGGGCTGTTGAGTTTTTTCAGTTATTTCACGGTGCTGACCAATACGCTGGTGGCGACCGTCCTGACCTGCGAATGGACATCCCGCGAATCGGCGGCGCGGCGCTGGTTTTTGCAGCCGTGGGTAAGCAGTGGGATAGCTGTCAGCATTACTGTGGTTGGTCTGGCGTACAGCCTGTTGCTGCGCCATCTGTGGCATCCCGAGGGCTGGCAGTTGCTGGCCGATGAGCTGATGCATGACGTCATGCCGCTGCTGTTTCTGGCGTATTGGGGGTTCTGTGTGCCCAAGGGCACGTTGCGGGTGCGGCATATCGGCCGGTGGGTGATTTACCCGTTGGTGTACTTCGCCTATTTACTGCTGCGTGGGCATGAGTTGGCGGTCTATCCCTATCCATTCATTGATGTGGACAAGCTGGGTTATCCACAGGTGTTTTTGAATGCCGCAGGATTGCTGGCGGGGTTTGTGCTGATTGCGCTTGGGTTGATCGGCTTGGATCGGTGGCTTGGGCGTCGTGCTAAGGAGCAGGATTTTTAGTGGTTGAGCCATCGCCATCGCGAGCAGGCTCACTCCCACAGGGGCTCGGTTGTTCGTAATCGATCCAATGTGGGAGCGAGCCTGCTCGCGATGGCGCCCTGGAGTCGATCACTCCTCGTCGCTGTCATCCGCGCGCCAGTAACCGACCGCCTTGACGAATTGCTCGTTCAGGCCGTGCTCATCGAGCAGCACCCGACGGATTTGCCGCGACACTTTGGTCTCGGTGGCCACCCACGCATACAGGCTGCCGCCGGGGATTTGCAATTGCTTCACGGTGGTCAACAGGTTGTTCCGGCCGCCCTCGCGCAGAACCCAGATCACGTTGACCTGAGCCGGGCTTTCGAGTTTTTGCTGTTCGGCACCGTTTTCCACTTCAATGACCACCAACGCACGCCGATTGGCCGCGAGGCCTTCGAGACGCCGGGCGATAGCGGGCAGGGCGGTTTCATCGCCGATCAACAAGTAGCTGTCGAACATGTCCGGCACGATCATCGAGCCGCGTGGCCCGCCGATGTGCAGGAACTGGCCGGGTTGAGCCTGCTCGGCCCAGGTCGAGGCAGGGCCGTCACCGTGCAAGACAAAGTCGATGTCCAGTTCCAGCGTGTCGAGGTCGTAACGACGCGGGGTGTAATCGCGCATCGCCGGCATCGGCCCGTTGTCTTTGCCAGCACCGAGCACCAGTGTTTCCAGCGCCGCTTGTTCCGCCGCGTTTTGCGGGAACAGCAGTTTGACGTGGTCGTCCGTGCCGAGGCTGACGAAGCCGGCCAGCTCCGGTCCGCCCAAGGTAATCCGGCGCATCCGTGGCGTCAGGTCCACCACCCGCAACACTTGCAGGCGACGGCGCTTGATTTCATGCATGACACGGTGAATGGATTGCACGATCACTTCAGTCATTCGGCTTTCTCCTGAACGGGTTGAACGGCAGGGCCGTCGACGATTGCTTTGGCGGTGTTGTTGAGCAGGTCGCGCACCCGCAGGATTTCTTCCGGGCTCCAGCGGCCGTGGTGCATCTGCAAGGCGTGACGCAAGTTATGCACCGCCTCGTGGATCTCGGCCGGACGATCCTGGCCGCGCAATGAGCGCTTGCTGACCTCGATGCGCATCCGCACGCCGTCCAGCGCAATGGCCTGTTCCGTCAATGACAGACGTCCGGCGTCGGTGATGCTGTAGCGCTTCTTGCCGCCCTCGGCATCGCCCAGGATCATTTCGCTTTCTTCAAGGAAGGTCAGGGTCGGGTAGATCACACCGGGGCTTGGGCTGTAGGCGCCATCGAACATGCTTTCGATCTGGCGGATCAGGTCATAGCCGTGGCAGGGCTGCTCGGCAATCAACGCCAGCAGCAGCAGTTTCAGGTCGCCGGGGGCAAATACGCGCGGGCCACGACCGCCGCGTTCGCGGCCGGGGCCAGGACGTTTTTCGAAGCCGTCGCGGCCGTCGCCGTGGTCTCGATGGGAATGATGGTCTCTCATTTTTGCGTCTTCTCTCGTCGTGTTAGATACAACTTAAGATATATCTTATGGCTTGCGCAAGCGTTCAGGACCAACGGTCGCCCTTGGGCGGCGCGCAAAGATCCTGGGCAATGAATGATGAGTCGATTGCTTTTTTAGAGTAATTGAACTAACTGTAAGTGGGTCTGCTTATCATTAATTGCGTAGCAGTAGTTAAGTAGTACCGGTCTTACAGAGGCGGGGTTAGTTTATATCTGTGTGCTTTTTTAGTTGGAACTGTGTGTAGTATTTCTCTGAGGGTAAAGAAGTGCTGTTAGTGTTTTTTTGACTTTTTTCCTGCTACTTGAAAGTCGTTGTTACTACATGTTCTTAGGAAGTTACGTACTTACTTTCTCAACGGATTTGACGATCATTCTCCGGCGTCGAAAGTTAAGCGAAATCGCCATCTTCGTGTTGAGTGGTATTCGCGTTTAAAGACTTTTCTCGGCCCAATCCTTTGAAATAGACAGGTACTTAATAATGTTCAAGAAGTTTGCAGTTGCCGTTCCGATGACCCTCCTGGCCCTGAGCTCTTCAATGGCGTTCGCTGCGGAAGAAATACGCTCGTCCATCAACATCAGCGCGAATATCCCCACCTATGATTTCTACGCTCAACCGGTGAATCCTGACTTCGGTAAAGATGAAAAAATGGCCTGGAACGTGCTAACCGAGCGCTTGGCCCCGCTGCGTGCGACTTACGATATCCGCAACACCCTCGGTTCGGTCCATGCTTATGTGGAAGGTGGTCCGCAACACCTGAACAACGGCCACTCCGCCATCCAGCTGACCTATGCCTTCAACGGCGTAACCTTGACCGGTATGCCTAAAGAAGTGGTCGGCGATACCGAATCCAACGGGGGCATGCGGGCTGATCTGGTGATCACCGCCGCCCTGCCAGGGAACAATCAGACAGGTCTTTACACGGCCAACCCAGTCGTGATCTTCGATGCCGTACCGCGCATCTAAGTCAGCCATGACTTAAGGCTCAGCCTTATTCGTTAGCACTTACCGGTCGATGGGTAGCCACTGCCTGTCGATCGGGTTTCAACGCACTTATCTTCAGAGTATTTCGTTCATGTTCCCGATGACTCCCATCGCGACGGCGCTTGCCCTATGTTTTTGTGCAACCGCCCTGGCCGCGCCAGCGGATAACGGCCACACACCTCGAAGTTTGCTTACGCAAGCCAAGGGTTTACCGAGCGACTTCGAAGAACACTTCTTTGATGTACCGCTGGCGGTGCGCGTGGAACTTGATCAACAGTTTCTCGGTGAGGCGATGGTCGTGTTGACCCGCGACGATCGGATCACCCTGGTTGACTTCAATGATGTCAGCGACAGCACTATCAAACCCAGCGAACGCGACATCTGGGCCAACCATCTGAAACAAGGCGTGGCGCTGGGTGCCTGCCAGGCAAACTGCCCCGAACAACTGTTGGCCGTGCACTACAGCCTCGAAAACTCGCTGGTGTCGATTCTCACGGAAAACGCCGAACGTGACGATCAGGTGCAGCAGTATTACAACCTGCCCGAAGGCGGCAGCACTGGCTTGATCGTGCGCAACCAATTGAACCTCAATGGCGGCCAGAACCAGGACCTCGGTGGTCGTTACGGTCTGGAAGCCAGCAGCAGCCTGGGCAACTGGACCCAAGCGGTCAATATGCAGCTGTCGCGCCTGGGCGGTGTCGACAACCAGACTTATCACGCCGTGCATGAGCTTTTTACCCAGCGTGAATTGCAGGGCAATTTTGTGCGCCTGGGCTATTTCACCCCCAACTCCGAAGGCCTGACCCGTCAGCCGCGTACGTTTGGCGCGAGCCCCGATACCGCGTTGGGTGTCATGTATGGCAGTTCCGACAGCCTGGCCATCAACAATCCGAAACCGGCGGTTTATCCGATCTATGTCACGGCCAATCGACAGGGTTCTGTGGAGATATATCGCGACGGATTGCTGATCAACACTCAGGCCGTCCCGGCAGGGTTGCAGACCCTCGATACGCGTCCGCTGCCCGGCGGTATTTATGAAGTGGAAGTGCGCCTGATCGAAGACGGCAAGATCACTTCCAGCACCCTGGAACTGGTCTACAAACCGAACAATTGGCGCAACCATGACGAGCGCTGGCGCTACAACCTGTTCGCCGGTCGCGAATCCAAATTGCTCAGCAACTGGGAAGAGCAGGCCGACGGCGACATGACCGCCGGTGCCGCCTTCAACTTCCTGTGGTACCCGCGTGTGATCCTCGGCCTGACGGGGCGGCAGGTGCGCGACTCGCTGCAATACGGCACGTCGGTTGATTGGGCAATCGTCAACAACGCCAGCCTTTTCGCCAACGTCTACAAGACCGAAGACTACGGCACCGGCCTCGATGTGCAGGGACTCTATTCCTATGGCAGCGGCAGCCTCGTCGCCAGCCATAACCGCAGCTGGCTCGACACCACTCGGCTGTACGACACCTTGCCCGACGGCACGCGGGTGCAGCAGCGCAACGTATTCATTGGGCAAACCAGTAACTCGTCGTTATCGGTAAACCACCGGCTTACCAGCAAAAGCTCGGCTAATGCCCGGGTGTCCCACAGCGAAGGCAACACCAATGGGACTGGCGTGGATCTGGGATGGACCCAACGCACTCGATTGTTCGGTAGCGATGCCAACTGGCGCCTGTCGCTGTTCGATCGTCCGGGCAGCGTGAGCTCGGGAGACGACCGTAATCGGGGCATCGACTTAAGTGTGAACATTGCGTTGGGCGGCCCCGGTGAGCAGATCTCCGGCAGTATCGGCACGCGCACCGCCCGTGAAGGTGGCCGCGATAACAATGCCTCGCTCACCTACCGCAAAGACTTGCAGGATCATCTGCTGCAAAACGTCTCGGCCACGGTCATCAGCGACACCTACGGCATCGGTTTGAACGCGATGGCGTCGATGCAATCGGACGTGGTCAACGGTGACGGGTTTATCCAGCGCTCGTCGTTCAACAACGACCTCACCGGCGGTTTGAATCTGGACAGCACCGTGGCCGTCGGTGGACAAAAAATGGTCGTGACCAGCCAATACCACCGCAATGGTGCCGGGATGATCATCGATGTCGAATCGGACATCGACGACATTACCCTGCGCGCCGACGATTTGAGCGGTGGCAGTGCGGTGCTCAAACCCGGGCGCAATTTTGTGCCGATCACGGCTTACAAAAGCAGCTCGGTCAGTTTCGATTTCGAGGGCACCGATGTCCCCGCCGCGACCATTCAACCGTCCCGATCCAGCTATCACCTGAACAAGGGCGGCGTGGGCTATCGGCAGATTCGCGTGATGCAAACCCTCACCGTGCTCGGTCGCCTGATCGACCCTCAGGGCAATCCGCTCAAGGGCCACCACATCATCAACCACGCCAGTCGCGGGGTGAGTGAAGTGGACGGGTTCTTCTCCATGGAAATGAACGCCGGCTCACCGACCCTGGAAGTGCGCCACGGCAATCAGTTGCTGTGTCAGTTCCGGCTTGACCCGAGCCATGGGCGTACAGAAAACAATGTGTTGATGATCGGGGATTTGCGCTGCACTCCAGACACGTTGGCGGATGTGGGTGATGCCGCGCAGAGCGCCGGTTGATGTGTATTGCGCAATTTCTGGAGTCCATAACTCGATGAATGTTTCGACTGCTTTCCCATGGCGCACGGTAGTGGCTCTTTTCATAGGCGCCTGTCTGGTTGCGTCAAGCTTCCAGGCCGCCGCCGTCGTGCTTGCGATTACCGCCACTTTCAACCCTGACCCAACCAACCCGCAGAAAAACGAGTTCAAGAACACCACGCGCGATGTCGGGTTTTGCTGGGATTATCCCGCCATCTGTAAAAGCTACGGCATATTCAGTTTGCGTTCTCACGCGAATGTTGGAGTCCAAGGCGCGATCCAACCCAACCAAGAGGACGTGCGTAAAGGCGCGATGATCAAGACGCCAGCCGCTTGGCGAGCGTTGACGGTGTTGAACCGCGAGACCGGTGAACTCGCCACGGTCGAGGTGCGCATTGCCGGGATGGGCGGCGTTTACAGGCTCAGCGATGCCGCGACGGAGCTGACAGGGGAAGCGGGGTATGTCGGGGCGCATACGGCATTGTGGGGAAGCGACTGGCGAACAGCGCCGGGGCCATGCGTGGCCATAGGCACCACAACCTATTACGGTCCCACCGGTTTCCAATTCTTCTGGCTGACCCCTGCAGAAGCAGTGTGTGGCAAGCAGGCCAAATTCCTTATTCCCGGATTTGGTTACGAGTCTCTGGACTTTACTTACGAACTGCGCACGCCGGATCCGCTGAAGATGTCCACGGGCGTCTATCAGGGCACGCAGGTTTATTCGATCGGCCCGGGCGGCGACTTCGATCTGGGCGATGTCGTCGCGCCCTCGGACAACATCATTCAGCTCGACTTCACCCTGACCGTCGAACACACCCTCAAAGTCGAGATACCCCCCGGCGGCAATCGGGTCGAGCTGGTGCCGCAAGGCGGCTGGCAAGCCTGGTTGCAGCACGGGCGCAAACCCACGCGCCTGTTCCGCGACCAGACCTTCAACATCTCGGCCAGTTCGCGCTTCAAGATGAATCTGGAGTGTGAGTACACCCAGGACGGCAAGACCTGCTCGTTACGCGAACCGGTGTCCGGCCATTTCGTACCCCTGAACGTCAGCGTCAGCCTGCCTCGCGGCTTGAGTGACGCCAACGGCCTCGCTGTCGAACGGCGCCCCCTGCTGCGTGATGGCAGCGGTACCGGATTATTTCAACCGGCTTTCTATGTGGAGCGAAGAGCGGGAACGCTGCACTTCGAGATTCCTCCCGACGCAGTAGCGGAAATGATAAGGCCCGAGCGACAACGGCACTACTCCGGGAATGTGACGGTGATCTGGGATTCAGACATCTAGCGGGCCGCCCTTTGCAGCATCCAATTCAACGAGGTTCAGTACGATGAAACACCTGTTGGCACTGTTTGGTTTTTATCTTTTCGCGCAACTGACTCACGCGGCACCGAGCATCAATATCGGGACCGTTTACGACTATCTGGACGGTGACAAAAGTACCTACTTGAAGCGCGTATTCAATGGCGGCGACAGCACCGCCTTCGTCAAGGTCAACATCCTTGAAATCCTCTATGAAGCCGATGGCACCTCCCGCGAAGTGCCGCTCAAGACTCAGGCCGACGGCAATGCCCGGGATGGCTTGATGGCCAGTCCGGCGCGGCTGATCGTGCCGGCCAATGGCATGCAGGGCACACGGTTGCTGTACATGGGCGAACGCGACCGGGAGCGCTACTTCCGGGTGCGTTTCGTGCCGGTCGTACCGGAGAAGGAAGACGAATTCGCCGTCTCCAGCGAAGAGCGCGAAGACTACAAAAAGTCCTTGTCCGCCGGGGTCACCGTGCTGGCAGGTTACGGGGCGGTGTTTTTCGTGCGGCCCAAGGACGCGCGTTTCGACAGCGCGATCGAGAACGAGGCGGGCAACTACCGGATCCGCAACAACGGCAACACGGTGGTGGTGATCGACGAGTTCAAGGATTGCTCGATCAAGAACGAGCAGGACTGCCAGCCAACGACCAAGCATCACATTCTGGCGGGCCGCACGTTTCAGTTCGAGAAGCAGGCCGGTCGCGAGTACCGCTTCACCTTGGTCGAAGGTGAGAGCAGCAAAAAAATCGACGTGAAGGGCTGACCCCGGGTGGTGACCATGTTCAAGAAACTGACAGTCATGCCCGTGTTGGCTGCCGCCCTGTTGGCAAGCTCGTGGGCCTATGCGGCCAGAGAAGTGCGCACGTTCGATGTGTTCGTGACGATTCCGACCCTGGCGTTCTACGTGATCCCCTCTGACCCCGGGTGGATTCATCGTGAACAACGCCTGCCGTGGAATCTCACGACGTCGACGCTGGGCAGTCTGCGCAAGTACTTCGATGTGAAAAATGAGGCCGGCTCGATTGAAGCAAGGCTTGAGGGCCGGCCTTATCTGTCGAACGGCACTGATGCCCATGACATTGGCTTGCGAGTGCTGTTCAACGGCGTTCTGTTGAGTGAACTTGATAACCGCGAAGTGTTGCCGATGAGCGAAGCGGCGTTGGGTAAACGGGTCCTGCTGGAGGTCTTGCCATTTCCACCGGTCGACGGCGTTTACAAGCCTGGAAATTACTTTGGCAGCGTCAATCTGATTTTCAATGCGGTTTTACCGGGGGCGTGATGCGCACTCACCGGCATTGCATGGAAACACCCAAAAGGACTGTATGAATCATGGACAAAATCAGAATAACGAGCCAGTTGAGTGCGCTGTTATTGACCGGGGGATTTACTGTGTCGGCGGGCGCGGTATCTGTGGATTTGACGGCAGTGTTTCGGCCGGACCCGGCAAAGCCCATGCACAACGAATTCAAGAACACGACCCCGCAAGGGGGGTATTGCAAGGATCATCCGGCTTATTGCGCCGATGGCATCTTCAGCATCGCTCTACCGATTCGATTCAGATCCATCGCGCCTATCCTGCCTGAGCATGCCGAACGTCAAGGCGCGATGTTCCGCACGCCCTCCTACTGGAAGGAAGTCACGGTCATCCATGACGGCACCGGCAAAGCCGAGACGGTAAAAATGCGCGTCAACGGCATAGGGGCGGCTTACACGATCAAGGAGCCTCTTCCTGGAGGCGTTTGGGACGCCTCCTGGGTCAATGCGCCTGCGCCCTGCAATTATGGCGGCGTGGGTTACGGGAGCGCGTATTACTACGCGTTTTTCTGGCGAGTGCCGGCCAATGCGGGTACCTGTGCGAAACGGGCCTACCAACCGATTCCCGAGACACTTGGATTTGCCTATCAGGATGTCGGTTTTTCATATGAGCTGGTCACACCCGATCCGCTGAAAATGTCGACTGGCACTTACCGGGGCGTCATGAACTACACCGTAGGGCCGCAGCAGGATTTTGATATGGGTGATGTCATGTTGCCCGACGACGATTTGATCAACCTCAACTTCACCCTGACGGTTGAACACACCTTGAAAGTGGATATACCTCCTGGCGGTGATCGTGTGGAGCTGGTCCCGGAAGGTGGCTGGCAGTCCTGGCTGACTCAGGGGCGTAAACCGACCCGGTTGTTTCGTGATCAGACGTTCAATATCTCTTCATCGACCCGCTTCAAAATGCATCTGGAGTGCAACATTCCGGGATTGTTCGATTGCATGATTCGCGACCCCGTTTCGCAACGCGCGGCGGTGGTGCAACTCAGCATCAGCTTGCCGAACGGCTTGACGGATACCAACGGGCAACCGGTCAAGCGTCGTCCGTTGCATGTCGGGCACGTGAACGCGCAAACATTCAACCCGGCGTTTTACGTGGAGCGCGCGCCGGGCATCCTGCATTTCGAGATTGCACCTTATTACGTGAACTACATGTTGAAGCCGGGCGAAGCCTCCAAATATTCCGGAAACTTCACCGTGGTTTGGGATTCGGATATCGGATAAGCGCAGCATGCCCTGAAGGCGTTTGCTTGCCTTCAGGGCACTGGCGGTTACCCGGCGTTGAGCAGCGCCTGTCGGGTCAACCGCCTGCTCAGCTGTTTTTCCTCGTAGCCGATGTCATTCAGCAATCCACCGTAGACCTCGTCGCTCATTTCTTCATCGATGAGCACACGGTCTTCCTGGACGTTCAGTTGATTGGCAAGCTCCAGCAGTCGCTTCTTGAGTGCCTGTCTTTGCGCGATCACCCGTCCTTTGGAATTCGCCCAGGAACGCTGGGCCTCGCGCAATTCATCCAATTGATCGGTTCTGATTTCATACGTCCGGGCATTGCGCCTGAACTCCGCGGGATACATGTCATGCAGGTGTTTTTCCCAGAACGACTGCTCGATCATGTGATTGATCAAACCGTCGCCGTCTTCCATCGACATCACGGTATCGAAGGCCGTATCGAGCATATTGGCACTTACGCCGGCTACGGGGCGATAGAGCATGCTCTCCGATTGCCAGGGTAAGCCGAGACGCTGGGCAAGGCCGGTCTCGTAAGCGAGGAACACCTGGACTTCATCGGGATTACCTTTGCGGCTGGAAAAATCCGCCCGGGCGATGTCATCCACCCGTTCGAGACGCGCGGCGCCTTTGGCCAGGGTCACCAGCTTGCTTTCCAGGATCGCAGCCGATGTCGACTGGGCATAGGCCTCGCTGACCAGGACTTTGATGCCCATGTTGTTGAATACCTGGGCACCGGCGTCGGCACAGGTGGTCGGTGCGGTCGCCATCTCGAACAACTCTTTGCGCAAGGTCGTGTCGAGGTCGATGGCCTCGATCATTCGCCATACGCGATCACTCAGTTGTTTGCGCCGCTCGCCGCCGGCGCGGTAGTCGGCCGATTCGGTCTGCTTCTGGATCAAGCGGAAGAACCCCCGGGAGTGTGGCTCGGTCATCAGGTCGTGCCAGGCTTCCACCCTGAAGATTCCCAGGCCCGCAGACTTGTAGCTCCACCACTGGGAATCGTCGGACATAGGCCACTGATCGATCGCACGATCGGCGACTGCCGAGTACAGATGATCCGAGCTGATGCCGACTGACTTCCGGTAGTCCATATAGACAATCTGGTTGGTGTCCGAAAGATCGCTCGGAAACAGTCGCGTGCGTGCCACGAGGCGCGCGGATTCCGAACCGGGAACGACCAAGGGGATGTCGCGCAACGGGTTTTGCATCAGGTCCAGATAAAACCCTCGCGGGCGATGCCTTGCGAACAGGCCGTCAGGCCAGGCAGTTGCGCCGGTGTTGCTCAAACTCAGAATCTTCAGCTTCGGCATGCGTTCGACGTTCGGCAACAGACCCAATTGTGGGTTGTCATCGAGCCTGAGCGTTTCCATGTGCGTCAAATGCCGCAGTTGCTCGACGGCCGAGCGGGTCAGTCGGATCCGGTTGTTCATCAAGCGCAACGTGCGAAGGAAATGCATTTTGCCAATCGTTACCGGCAGTTTTTCCAATCCAGAGCCTCGGGCACTCAGTTGCCGAAGATTAGGGAAATCCTTCAACAGCCCTGTGGCGCTGGTGGAAAAACCGGTGCGGTCCAGATTCAGCGTACTGACCTGGTCGAGGTAGTACTTGAGATCAGGCAGCTCACTCCACCACAGCTCCAGATCGAGCGTGTTGAACTCGGTTGAAAGGTCCAGCACATACCCGCCTTCGAGTGTGGCGCTGCGCTCGCCGAAAGCCTTCGATTTTCTTTGGAAACAGGCGATGAGCTGCTCGCAAATGTGCAACCCGCCACCACTCACGAACCCGTCCCGATCCGGGCCCCAGGTTTCAGGTTGGCGACGCCGCCATTTGTTGAGTGTGACTTGAAGATCGTACAGTTCGCGGTCAAGTCGATCGAGGGTCTGGCGCGCCTGAGGCTCTTCACCCAGTGAGCGGATAAAGGTGCTGAGCTCGCGCTCGTTCAAGTGCGGATAAATGCCTTGCGCCCGTTCCGCCAGGGTGGCCCTTTGTATGGAAAAGCCCGGGCCACGCAACAGCAGCAAGGTGTCCGGGTCTCCGACCGGGCGAATCGGCGGCTCAGCCAGCGCGATTCGGCGCTCGGCGGGGGCTTCGGTTTTGACCAGCACCCATTGTCTGAACAAGGCGCCCTGGCCGGGTCGATACCCCAGTTGCCGGCGTTTGCCATCCGGCAGGGCGTTGAGTACCGATTCGTAAAAATCGTCGGCTTCGTGCAGTTTTTGGTTGTCGGCGTCCCACACTTCGTACCGTGCCCCGGCGTCCTTGATCAATACCCGGATGACCGACGCGTCTTCTGCTCCGACGCTGCATCGCAGCGGCCCGATGTCGGTGCCCTGGCGAACGTCGATACGCAAATCGCCGAATGCGTCGGTTTGAATCCTGAGCGCGTTGAGCATCAGTCGCTCGGTCTCCGGCACCCAGCGCGCCTCATCGGTGAAACCTTCATACGCGTGGTTGGCCCGGGCTTCGAAGGCCGCTTCACGCGCCTGGTTTTTCAGGTCCAGTGGCAGGCGTTTGTCCTGCGTCATGCGTTTGAGCTCGGTGCCACTGGCATTGCTGAGCAGTACCGTTGCCGCTCGGGTCGGCAGCTCTGGGGCCACCTCGCGCAGCCGTTGGACCTGCGCATTGGCGCTCGCTTGTGCGGCTTGATAGCGCTGATTGAAGATGTCGGTTTGCAAGCGATCTGCCTCGTCAGCCAGTTGATTGCGCAGCGCCTGGAGCCGTTCTTCCCTGGCGACGCCCGGGCCGAGCAGCGCTTGAAGTTCTTCTTCGCTCAGGAACTCGACGAGTTGCTGTGGCAGGTCACCCTGCATGAGACGCGACAGACTGATGGCGAGCGTCTGTTCGTCGCTTGCCAAGGCATTACCGTAGGTGCGAAAGCGGCCCCTCAGTTCGGCGTTTTCGTAGACCCTCAGGGCCTTGTCCGAGGGCCAGCCCTCGAGGTAGGTCGCCAGCGGTTCGAACCAGTAAGAAGCGGGATCGATTGGCCTTCCGTAGCGAATGTCATCAATTGCCTGCACGGTTTGCTGCTGGATGTCTGCGCGATCAAGGCCGTCGGTGAGCAACGGCGGCGGTGCGCTGTTTTCGACGTACATTTGGCGCAATGCCGCCGCCTCGGTGCCGCTGGCAATGCGAATCTGCTCCAGTTGCGCATCGTTGAAAGCGTCGACGCGATGACCGAGACGCCGCATCAGTGTCGGGTGGTCCCAGTCTCGCGGGTTTTCCGCTTCATGTGTCCAGACACCCAGACCGTTGTGTTTCAGCTCGGGTAAATAGGCCTCGCCGCGATGGGGATGTCGGACACGGTAGGTGCCTGTTTTCAGGTCTTTTTGCACGGCGTAATGTTTGTTGTCCAGCGGCAGAATTTTCTGACTTCCATGGTTATGCAGACCCAATGCGTCAGGCACGGAGTCGGCCGGCAACTCGACGTTCGGCTGCTCGTAGGGCGTGAGGTCGGGATGCCACAGGCGTTGCTGGCCACTGGGCAGTTCCACCGGTTTCATGCCTTCGATCAGCGGCGAGAGTTTGAGGCGGGCGATCTGACCGATCTGCGCTCCGGCGGCGAAGGCGGCCAACTGAATGACATCCGTCACAACCCCGACAATATGTTCGGTGGCCTCGATCCACAGGCCGAGCGTCAGGTCCACGACGGCTTCGATCACGTCGGTGGTGATCTGGTAGGCGGTGTACGCCATCATCAATTCACCCAGCCCCGGAACGAATGGCGTGAGGACCAGCAGCGCGACGTTGAAAATGTCCGAGACGACTTTCTTGAAGTTTTCCCACCAGGCCCATCGGGCATTGCGATCGGTATCGGCGGTGGACACGGCGATATTGCGTGCATCATTGAGGATCTTGTTCAGCTTCTGCTGATAGAGGTGCTCCCACACGTCACCGCTGATCTGTTCGGCGCTGAACTGCAGATTGGGGCTGCTGACCGGCTCTTCGCGCCAACTCGGGCGTGGGTCCAGCGGTTCTTTGCGATGCCATTTGATCTCGAATAGACGTTGCTGCAACCCACCGAAAAAATGCCCGCGCGCGGATTGGTCGACGAACCGGCTGAAGTATTGGCGATAAGTCATGGTGGTCGACGCGATGACCTTGTTGTCACGCAGCTGGCGCGTCAGCTCATTCATGAACGCGGCGGTTGACGGATATTCTTTGAGGGGGTGTTCGGGGTCTTGCGGGACGTAGGCAAAAATCGGCACGGCGTCGCGGGTTCGTTCCAGGTCCGGGGTGATCAACACGATCCCGGTCAGCAAGCTGTCCTGCATGAACAGTTGAGTGAATTGCATCACCCGGCCCTTGCGGGTGAGGTTGCGCTGACCCTCGAGCATTTTCAGGATCAGGTCGCAAGCGTCGGCGTCGATGTCATGGGTCATCACGGCCTGTTGCGCTGCCGCCTTGAACGCGGCTTTCTCGTGCTCGACGAGGTTACGTTTCAAAAAAATCCGCGCCAGGCCATCGCTGGGCAGCAGCTGCTCGTTGAGGTATCGGGTGTAGCGCGCGCCGATGTCCAGTTCGCGACATAACGTCTGGAACTGTGCGATGGACATTTTCTGTTTGATGGGCTGAATGTCGAAGTGCCCGCGCGCATCGGGCTGGCTGATGAAGTCCGAATCGGCTTCGCAGGTTTCGTTCAGCGCGAAATTATGCAGCGCCGCGTCCAGCAGTGAAACCGTGCGGGTCACCGCACCGCCGGAAAGGTCAACCACATACCATGGGCGCTCCTTGGGCAAGTAAAGGTGTAGATACGTCGTCTTGACGTCCACCTCGACGCCGTACTGTTTACTTAATGCGTCGGAGAGTAACGGCTCGGCGAACTTATAGATGTTTTGTAACTTATCGATAAAAAGGTCCACCCTGTTTTGAGTGGACCAGAGTTTGAGATTGGCTTCTTGTAACCGGTCATGATCAAAGTCGCTGGCGCTCTTTATCCATTGCCTGTTTGCCTTCTGGGTGAGGCTCAGCTCCCGGGCCCTTTGCAATGAAGCGCTGGTGAAAGTGGGGTGGATCCGGTTCTTTATTAAGGGGTAATGACGGCCTTTGGTATCGTCGGCCCCCTGCATGGGGCCGTTGAATATACTTCCTTGTATTTCAGGCATCTTTTTAGACCTTGAGCATTGAAGAGAGGCATCAGCCTAACGCCCGAGGCTCAAAGTAAAAGTCTGAATTCCTGCTGTTGAATACCGCCGGATACGTGTCGATGCATTGAGATTATCAATGCCGAAAATAATTAATTACCGCCCGTATCAGCGTCGGGCAACTTCAACCGGCAGGCATCCTGTGTGACTCCCTGGCTGCAGATACGGCGTCAGGATCGGCGCCATGCCCTTGAGCACTTGCACCGGCAACGCCGAGGTGAATTTGAAGGCTTCTGCGGTACGCCCGGGAACAAAGGCTGTCAGGGTGCCGAAATGGTTGTCGCCGATGTAGAACACGAAGGTCGCCGTGCGGTTGATCGACTTCGAACTGAGAATTCGTCCGCCCGAACCAATGGCCTCAATACGGTTGTCGCCGGTCCCGGTCTTGCCGCCCATGGCCAGTGGTTTGCCATCGGGGGTCACGAAACTGCCGGAAACACGTTTGGCTGTACCAGCGTCCACCACTTGCGACAAGGCTTCGCGCATCGCAGTCGCCACTTCGGAAGGCATCACCCGTTTGCCGACATCCGGGTCGTTGATCAGCTTGGTTTCATACGGTGTGTTGGCGGCGAAGTGCAGCGTGTCGATACGCAGCGTCGGCATACGCACGCCGTCGTTGAGAATGGTGCCGATCAACTCGCCCAGAGCAGCGGGACGGTCGCCGGAGCTACCGATGGCGGTGGCCAGCGATGGCACCAGGTGATCGAACGGATAGCCGACTTTCTGCCAGCGTTGATGGATATCGAGAAACGCCTCGATCTCCAGCATGGTGCGAATGCGGCTGTCGCGAGCGCCTTTGTGACGGCTCTTGAACAGCCAGCTATACACTTCCTGGCGTTCGAACTGGCTGGCTTTGACGATCTGGCTCCACTTGGCATCCGGGTTGTTCAACAGATAGCCCATCAGCCACAGGTCCAGCGGGTGGACCTTGGCGATAAAGCCCTGATCCGGCAGGTCATAGGCGCCGGGGCTGTAATTTTCGTAGAGGCGTTGCAGGCGCTCGTCGGTGAGTTTTTCAGTGAGCTTGGCGCCTTTGAGGTGCGAGCGCACGAAGGTGTTGAAGCTTTCCTGGCTGGCCTGCGGCAGCAGATAACGGTGCACCGCCGCCATGCGAATCGGGGTCGGGCGCATGCTGTCGAGGAAGGTGTCGAGTCGTGCCTGGGTGTCCTTGTTTTTGTACTTCTTCCAGAACTTCAGCAGGAACGATGTACCTTCGCGGTCGGCGAAATCGGCCAGGTATTCCTGACGCCGAGGGTCGCGGTCGTCCCCGAGCAATTCGGCGCTGTTGTTGGGTCCCGAGTAGGTGGCGTAGCGCACCAGGTCACGCATCAACCGAATGAACGGCAGGTTGATCGATTCGCGCAGGGCATCGCGCAGGGTCGGCATGCGGCCGTTGTCTTCCTTGCGGAAGTTATGGAACACGTGCAGTCCGCCACCGGTGAAAAACGCTTCGCCGGGGCTGGCCGAGTATTTGCGATCCAGTGCGGCGCCGAGCATGGCCGGCAGGTTGCGATCCTTGTTCTGGATCAGGTAATCGACGGCCCAGCGGCTCAGGCGATCCTGTTCCGGGACGTTGACTTTCTTCAATTCCGGAACCGTCATGCCGGCGTATTTGTCGTGCAGCTCGGCCATTATTTGCAGGTAGGTGGTGAGCACACGCATTTTCGCGGTGGAGCCCAACTCCAGCTTGCTGCCTTCGTTGATATCGAACGGCTGATCGGTGCTGTCGGTTTGCACCCGCACCCGGGCGCCGTCCGGTGTCAATTCGAACAGCGTGAAGCTGTAGCGCACCTGGGTGGTGCTGGTGGGGGTGAGCAAGCGTTCACCCATCAAGCCGATCTGCGTTGCAAACGCCGGGTCCGCCAGGTGCTTGAGGTATTCGGTGGCCTTCGATTGCAGGTCGCCCTGCAGGGTGCTGGTGGCGGACAAGTCGAGGCGGTCGAGGTCGTACAGCGGACGGTTGAGCAACCCGCCCAGGCGGCTGCGTGCCACGCTGATGCCTTTGTTGGTTTCGATGGGCTGGATGGTGGGCTGGGTTTGCCAGTCGCGATACGTCACTTTACTGGCCAGCGCGGCGGCGGCGAACTGCGCATCGATCACGCCGTTCTGTGCCAGCAGACGAATGTGGCTGTCAGTGAGGTCAGCCAGTTCATCACGACCCTTGGTCAGGTAATGGGAAGGGCGACGCTGGGCGATCATCAACGACAGCATCTCGCGCAGTGCCAGGCCTTTTTCGGCCATGGTCTTGGGATCGGTGGCGTTGCTGTTCAGCCGTTCGTTGGCCGCGTTGAAATCGGCGCCGTACCAGACGCGCAAGCCTTCGGCCATGCCGTGCACTTCACCGTGGCCCGGTACCGCCGACAGCGGCACGCTGTTGAGGTAGTCGCGAACCACATTTTGCCGGGCTTGCAGGGTTTCCGGGCCGGATTGATAAGCCCGCACGGTGGCGGAAATCATCTGCCGGATCTTTTCCGCGCCCGATACGGTCAGGCCATCGGGCGAGTGCCGGTATTTCTCAAGCTGCGTCGCCAGCGTACTGCCGCCCGCCGACTGCCCTGGCAGGTGGATCAGCTTGGCGATCTGAGACCAGATCGCCATGCCGAATCGTGGCCAGTCCACCGCCGGGTTGGCCATTGGCTGACGAGGGTCGAGCAAAAAGCGGTTTTCAATAAACAACAGACTGTTGACCACCACGGGCGGGATGGCCTCAAAGCTTGAATACAGCTGTTGTGGGTATTTGTACTGGTAGAGCGGTTCCGCACGGCAATCGGTAATCGACAGGCCTGCCTGTATTTTCTCCGCGTAGGGTACGAAGAGACCCCTGTCGGTGTAGTCCATCAGTTTTTGCGAAAAGCGCGTCTGTGACGCCACGACGTAGTTGCGTTTGATCAAACGTGGCAGGAACTCACCCAGAGAGCTGTAGCCCAGACGCAGGTCGAAAGGACCCGCGCCGGGATAGCGAATGGCATTGCTGGGACCGGGTTGCAAGTCGTAGCTCAGGGACGCGGCAAACTTGCTGACCTCCCGGGATTGAAAACTGGACGTGCGCATTTCCTTGGCGGCGGCGAGGCCAAGCACCAACAGGATAATCAACAGCAGCAACCAGAACGCACCCCAGCCATGTTTGATGCGACTGCGAGGCGGTTTTTCAGGTATAGGCGCTTCATCCACACGCTCAGTCGGGACCACAGTTTTACTCGTATCGGTTTGCCACAAAGCGCCCATAGTCGATTGATCCATTCACGCAGATTGATCGGACTTGTCTGAAGCTTAGACGGTGGTTGGCGATGGTGAAAAAATTGTGGGCCGCGATGGCGTGATTTTTTCTGGATCCACAGTCATTCCCATAGCTGACGGGGGCGGTTACAGGGAGATAGCGGGGTAATGGGTGAAGAGGCTTGTCGTAGAGCCTTCGTTGCGTAAATTCCCTCTGCCCATTGGCATGACGATGCACCAATGCTGTGCAATACTCGACGCCGTTTCAGCCGCGAGCAAACGCGGAAAATCCAGGTAATGCCCCTCCGTAAACCGCACTTTTACCGAGAGATATGGCTGAATGTTGTGGTTTATAGAGTGAAAACTCCTGCCTTAAGCTTTTTATACTGCACGCCCCGCTGATCCTGGAGGTTTTGTCCTACAGGACGGTTCTGCCCACGAAGCAGGCCCGGTTTTTCACAAGCACTGGCTTACCGGTCAGCGCTTCGACACTCGGTGGTCATATCCAATAACAAGACGAGGTTGTTCCCCTATGCCAGTTGGCAATCATCTGCCCCACGGCGAGACCGCTCAGGGCGGCCCGCTAAAACGCGAACTCGGTGAACGGCATATTCGCTTGATGGCGCTGGGCGCCTGTATCGGCGTCGGACTGTTCCTCGGTTCGGCCAAGGCCATCGAAATGGCCGGTCCGGCCATCATGCTGTCCTACATCATCGGCGGTCTGGCGATCCTGGTGATCATGCGCGCCCTCGGCGAAATGGCCGTGCACAATCCGGTGGCGGGCTCTTTCAGCCGTTACGCTCAAGACTACCTCGGGCCGTTGGCCGGCTTTCTGACGGGGTGGAATTACTGGTTCCTGTGGCTGGTGACCTGCGTCGCGGAAATCACTGCGGTGGCGGTGTACATGGGCGTGTGGTTTCCCGATGTGCCGCGCTGGATTTGGGCGTTGTCGGCGTTGGTCAGCATGGGCACCATCAACCTGATCGCGGTCAAGGCCTTCGGTGAGTTCGAGTTCTGGTTCGCCTTGATCAAGATCGTCACCATCATTGCGATGGTGATCGGCGGCATCGGCGTGATTGCTTTCGGCTTCGGTAACGATGGCGTGGCCTTGGGGATTTCCAATCTCTGGGCCCATGGCGGCTTCATGCCCAACGGCGTGCAAGGCGTGTTGATGTCCTTGCAAATGGTGATGTTCGCCTACCTCGGGGTCGAGATGATCGGCCTGACCGCCGGTGAAGCGAAGAACCCGCAGAAGACTATTCCCAATGCGATCGGCTCGGTGTTCTGGCGGATTCTGTTGTTCTACGTCGGCGCGTTGTTCGTGATTCTGTCGATCTACCCGTGGAACGAGATCGGCACTCAGGGCAGTCCGTTCGTGATGACTTTCGAGCGTCTGGGCATCAAGACGGCCGCCGGTATTATCAATTTCGTGGTGATCACTGCGGCGCTGTCGTCTTGCAACGGTGGCATCTTCAGCACCGGGCGCATGCTTTACAGTCTGGCGCAGAATGGGCAGGCCCCGGCTGGTTTCGCCAAGACTTCGAGCAACGGTGTGCCGCGTCGTGCACTGTTGCTGTCGATGGGGGCGCTGTTGCTGGGTGTGCTGCTCAACTATCTGGTGCCTGAGAAGGTGTTTGTCTGGGTGACCGCGATTGCCACTTTCGGCGCGATCTGGACTTGGGTGATGATTTTGCTGGCCCAGTTGAAGTTCCGCAAAGGGCTGAGCGCCAGTGAGCGTGCCGGTTTGAAATACCGTATGTGGTTGTACCCGGTCAGTTCGTATCTGGCGCTGGCATTTTTGGTGTTGGTGGTGGGGTTGATGGCGTACTTTCCGGATACTCGTGTGGCGTTGTATGTCGGGCCGGCGTTTCTGGTGCTGCTGACGGTGTTGTTCTATGTGTTCAAGTTGCAGCCGACGGGTGTTTCTCAAGGGGCGGTGGGGTCGGCTTCTTAAGGTGTGGTGATTGGTTTGCTTGTTTGTTGGTCGGGTGGGGGCATATCCATTACTTGGGTAACGGCGGCTATTGGTTCCGCCCTGACGGCGGGTTACTTGGAAGAGCGCCAAGTAACCAAGCGCTTGCGCCCCTGACGTCCGGTGCCTCGCCTAGGCTCGGCATTCCCTCACTCCGGTCC
>Ga0157371_10001665_pt1 | contig 22686 bp, 21 predicted proteins | sample C45metaG_FD_113462 | JGI IMG/M metagenome (GOLD analysis project Ga0157371, IMG submission 113462) | Corn rhizosphere microbial communities from Kellogg Biological Station, Michigan, USA - C4-5 metaG | ecosystem: Host-associated > Plants > Roots > Rhizosphere > Soil | place: USA: Michigan...
ACCGACTGGCTGTATGAGAAGCTGCAGCGCCGGGGCTATCTGCGCCGCGATGTGGCGCGAATGATCAACCAGGACCGCAACTATTTCGCCGCCACCCTGGTCGCCAAGGGCCGGGCAGACGCCATGGTCGCGGGCGTGACCCGCAACTTCAACATGGCGCTGAAGGAGGTCCAGCGCGTGCTGGACGTGGACGACACCCTGATCGGCTTGTCGATCCTGCTGGCAAAGGGCCGCACCCTGTTCGTCGCCGACACCTCCATCCACGAACTGCCCGACGCGGCGGAACTGGCCGAGATCGCCATCAAGGCCGCCGAAACGGTGCGCAAGCTGGGCCGCAATCCGCGCGTGGCCTTCCTCAGCTATTCCACCTTCGGCAACCCCCCCGGCGAGCGGGGCGAAAAGGTTCGAGAGGCCATCCGCATCCTCGACAAGAGGGACGTCGATTTCGAATACGAGGGCGAAATGCCGCCGGAAGTCGCCCTCGATCCCAAGGGCCATCCCGCCTACGCCTTCAATCGCCTGACCAAGCCCGCCAACGTCCTGGTCATGCCGGCCATCCATTCCGCCGCCATCTCGACCAAACTGGTCCAGGCGCTGGAAGGCGCGACCATGATCGGTCCGCTGCTGGTCGGTCTGGAGAAGCCGGTGCAGATCGTGTCCCTGGGCGCCTCGGTCAGCGAGATCATCACCGCCGCCACCTTCGCCGCCTATGACGCCGGTCCCGCCTTCCAGGGATCGGGCCTGACCTCGGCGCCGCGGCCGCCCGCCGCCGTGGTCGAGCGTTGAGCGAACCCTCGCCCTTTCCACCCGCCGCTCCGCCGCCTCGGCGGGTGGAGCCAGGCCTCTATCTGGTCGCCACCCCAATCGGAAATCTGCGCGACATGACGCTGAGGGCGCTGGACGTGCTGGGCGCCGCCGATCTGGTGCTGGCCGAGGACACCCGCGTCACCGCCAAACTGCTGAGCGCCTATGGATTGAAGGCCAGGCTGGAACGCTGCGACGACCATGCGTCCGGCCGCGCCGCCGAACAGGCCATCGAATGCCTGCGCGAAGGGCAAGTCGTAGCCCTGGTGTCGGACGCGGGCACGCCCCTGGTCAGCGACCCCGGCTTCGTCGTCGCCCGTGCGGTTATCGCCGAAGGCCTGCCCGTCCATCCGATCCCTGGCGCCTCCAGCCTGCTGGCGGCCCTCTGCATCGCCGGTCTGCCCGCCGACCGGGTGCTGTTCGCCGGCTTCCTGCCGCCCAAGACGGCCGGACGCACCGCCGCCCTGGAAGCGCTGAAAGGCCAGCGCCAGACCCTGGTCTTCTTCGAAAGCGGGCCGCGCCTGAAGGACAGCCTGACCGACATGGCCGCCGTGCTGGGTCCCCGCCCCGCAGCGGTCGCCCGCGAGCTGACCAAACTCTATGAAGAATGCGTGCGCGGGTCGCTGAACGACTTGGCCGTCGATCCGCGCCTGGACGCTCCCAAGGGCGAAATCGTCGTGGTCGTTGGCCCCGGCGATGAGCTCCAGGCGACCGAGGCCGACGCGGACGCCGCCCTGATCGACGCCCTGCAGACCCTGTCCACCGGCGACGCCGCGTCCGAGGTCGCCAAGGCCTTGGGGTTGAATCGAAAGACCCTGTATCGCCGCGCGCTGGAGTTGAAGGGCAAGTGAATGCGCGCCTGCCTCGTCCTGCCCCGGTCCGTCGCCCCAAGGCGGCGTGGCGCCAGGCGAAGGGCGGGGCGGCGTTCAAGTCCGGTCACGCCGCCGAATGGATCGCGGCCTTCTGGCTCATCCTGCGCGGCTATCGCGTTCTCGGCTTCCGTCTGAAGAGCCGGGCCGGCGAGATCGATCTGCTGGTCTGTCGCGGTCCGGTGCTGGCTGTGGTCGAGGTCAAGCGCCGCGCGACGATGGAGGCGGCGATGCTGGCGTTGAAACCTAATCAGCACGACCGATTGATCGCGGCGGGCGAGGCGATCCGGCGCAATCGACCGGGTCTGCAACGTCTGGATTTGAGAATTGATATGGTGGCGCTGGCTCCCTGGCGCGTTCCACGTCATCTTCGTGGCGTCGAAAGGCGCTGACGAAGGGATCGCATGACGCGCGAGGAGGCCGAGGCCATCCTGACCGCGGCCGGTCAGGCCGAGGACGACGCCTTCCCCCTGCTGGAGGCCGCGATCGCCTGCGCCATCCACGACCACCCTCTTCGTGACCCCGAGCCCGTACGCGCCCTGGCCCGCAACGCCTGCGAGCGGCTGAAGGAACGGATCGGCGGCGAAAGCCCAGACGACGCGTTGGCCGAGACCCTGTGCGCCGACCTGCGGCTGAACGGCGACCTGATCCATTACGACCATCCCGACAACACCGACATCATCGCGGTCGCCGAGCGACGGCGCGGTCTGTCCGCCGCCCTGGCCGTCTTCTACCTGCACGCGGCGCGAGAGGCGGGTGTCACGGCGGCGGGCGTGGACTTCCCCGGCCATTTCATGGTTCGCGTCGAGACGCCGGAAGGTCCGGTCGCCTTGGATCCGTTCAGCCAGGGTCGTCTGATCCTGCCCAGCGAACTGACGCGCCGCGCCCTGCGCGCCGGGCTGACGCCGCACGTCGCGGATCGGCTGGACATCCTGATGGCGCCGGTGACGGATCGACAGTCCCTGATCCGGCTGCAGAACGTGCTGTTCAGTCGCGCCATCCGCGGCCGGGACTATGAGGCCGCCGAACGCTCGGCCCTGCGCCGCGCCCTGCTGGATCCCGACGACCACCGGCCCTGGCTCGACGTCGCCTCGGCGCGTGAGAAACAGGGGGCGTTGGCCGGGTCGCTACAGGCCCTGGGACGCGCCCACGGCCTTGACGGGGTCGAGGAAGCGCGGCGCTTCACGACGTTCGAACGCGTGCGGATGCAGTTGAACTAGACCACCCCCTCGCCGCGCAGCAGCCGTGGCAGATCGCCTGTCGCGCCGCCGGCTTCCTGCATGAAGGCGCGGCGCAGGGGGCCGATCCGGTTGACCGCCGCCATGCCCAGGTCGCGCGCCAGGCGCACCGGGGCGATGTCGTTGGAGAACAGCCGCACGAAGGCGTCGAACCCCGCCGCCAGGGCCGCATTGTCGAACCGGCGCCAGCGGGCGTAGCGGTCCAGCACCGTCTCCGACCCGATGTCCTCGCCCAGGCGCGCGGCCTCGGCCAGCACCTCGGCCAGGGCGGCGGCGTCCTTCAGCCCCATGTTCAACCCCTGGCCCGCAACGGGGTGGACCCCGTGCGCCGCGTCTCCGATCAGGGCGATGCGCGGGGCGACCAATTTTTCGGCCAGGCTGAGCGCCAGCGGATAGACGAAGCGCGGCCCCTCGACCGTCGCCCCATCCAGAAACTCTCCGAACCGCCGCATCAGATGGGCGTGGAAGGCCTCGTCGGAGGCGTCGCGCAGCGCCTCGGCCCGCCGCGTCGTCTCGGTCCAGACCAGGCTGGCGCGCTGATCCGTCAGGGGCAGGATGGCGAAGGGGCCGCTGGGCAGGAAATATTCGTGGGCGACATTGCCGTGGTCGCGGCCCAGCCGCACCGTGGCCACTACGCCGCTCTGGCCATAGCCCCAGCCGACGGTCTCGATACCGGCCGCGCGGCGCACGGTCGAGCCTCGCCCCTCGGCGCCGACGACCAGGGGCGCGAGCAGGGTCGATCCGTCAGCCAGGGTCACGGTCGCCTTGCCCGCATCGGTCTCGACCCTGGCGACGGCGGCCGGCGCCCGCACTTCGATTCCGGCCTGCGTCACCGCCTCGGCCAGTGCCGCACGGATGCGACGGTTCTCGACCATATAGCCCAGCGGCTCGCCGCCGGTGCGTCCGCCGATCTCGTCGGCGTCGAAGCGCAGGAAGGCGGGTGAGGCGGATCGACTGGCCGCGCCGGGCCGCCTGCCGTCCGTCACTAGAATATGGTCCATCCGGCAGGCTTGCGGACGCAGGGTTTCGCCCAGGCCCAGCGCGTCCAGCATGCGGAAGGTCGAAAAAGCGACGGCGGTCGAACGTCCGTCGAAGGTCGGCGCCAACTGGTCGCTGAAAGGCTGCGGATCGACCATCACGACCTTCAACCCGCCTTGCGCCGCCGCCAGGGCGAAGGCCGCCCCGGCCAGGCCCGCGCCGGCGATGACGATGTCGTAGCGTTCGGTGTCAGCCATGACAGGCTTGTCGCGCCGTCGCCGCCAAAGGTCCAGAGGGCGGTTTGTCCCTCGCCAAGGCCAAGCTGGTAAATGCGCTCTTAACCCTGGGGATGCGACAAGGGCGGCCGAACGTCAGCCGCCCGGAAGGTTCAGCCCTTCATGTCCACCGCCCTCGTCATCGGCCGTCAGGCCTGGATCAGCGCCCGCATCCTGTGGGACGCGCCCTTCGTGGTGCGGTTCAGGGGCGTCTTGCAGGCCCTGCTGGCGACCCTGCTGCTGGTCGCTCTCGTGTCTTGGAATCCGGCGGACGCCAGTTTGAATGCGGCCTCCAGCCTGCCGACGACCAACTGGCTGGGGGCGAACGGCGCCCTGTTCGCAGACCTTTTCATGCAGTCGCTGGGCCTCGCCGCCTGGCCGGCCGCCCTGCTGCTGGTCGCCTTCGGTCTGGCGCGCGCGGTCGGCGATGCGATCCAGCAAAGGCTCAAGCCCACGCCGTTGAAGGCCCTGGCCGCGACCGGGGGGACGTTGCTGCTGTCCAGCGCGCTCGCCGCTCTGGCCGCGCCCGCCGCCTGGCCCTTGGCGGCCGGTCTCGGCGGACTGTGGGGCGATGCGGTGACGGGCCTGACGGCGCGCGGTCTCGGCGCCCTGCATATTCCCGGCGGTCGGATCATCGCGGGCCTCGTCTTCCTGATCGCCGGACTGTGGCTGGTCGGCTTCGCCATCGGCCTGCGCGCCATGGATTTCCTGGACGCCCTGCACTGGGGCAAGTCGTTGCGCGCGCCCGCTGCGCCTCGCGCCAAGACCCCGCCCGCCCGTGAAAAGGCGGCGCCCAAGGCCCGAGCGCCGCGCGCTGCGCCGCCGCAGGACGAGCCCCCCCTGGCCCCGGCCGATGCCGCCGACGACGCGCCCCGGACGGCCTATGACGATCTGCCGCCTTGGGAGGACGACGCCGTCCAGCCCACGCCGCGCCCTTCCGCAGCCCGCCCGGTCGAGCCGCGTGTGGCTGCGGTCAAGGCGCCCAAGGCCCGCAAGGACGACGTGGACCAACAGGCCTTCGACTTCGTGCGGCCCGAGGGCGATTTCGACCTGCCGCCGCTCGGCATCCTGACCAAGCCCGCCCAGCGCGTCGGTTCGGTGGACGAGGATTCGCTGAAACAGAACGCCAAGATGCTGGAAGGCGTGCTGCAGGAGTTCGGCGTGCGCGGCGTGATCGACCAGATCCGCCCCGGCCCTGTCGTGACGCTCTACGAACTGGTCCCCGCGCCGGGCGTGAAGCACGGTCGCGTGGTCGCCCTGGCCGACGACATTGCGCGCTCCATGTCCGCACGCGCCTGTCGTATTTCCGTGGTCCAGGGCCGCAACGCCATCGGCATCGAACTGCCCAACGCCAAGCGCGAGACCGTCTATCTGCGCGACCTGCTGTCCAGCGCCGAATACGACAAAAAGGGTCACCTGCTGCCCCTGGCGCTCGGCGAGACCATCGGCGGCGAACCCTATGTCGCCGACCTGGCGCGCATGCCTCACCTGCTGATCGCGGGCACCACCGGCTCGGGCAAATCGGTCGGGGTCAACGCCATGATCCTGTCGATCCTGTATCGCCACAGCCCGGCCGAATGCCGCTTCATCATGATCGACCCCAAGATGCTGGAGCTGTCGGTCTATGACGGCATTCCGCACCTGTTGGCCCCTGTCGTCACCGATCCGAAGAAGGCCGTCGTCGCCCTGAAATGGACGGTGCGCGAGATGGAGGATCGCTATCGCCGCATGTCCAAGCTGGGGGTGCGCAACATCGCCAGCTATAACGAGCGCGCCCGCGAAGCCCAGGCCAAGGGCGAGCATTTCGAACGCACGGTCCAGACCGGCTTCGACGATCAGGGCCGTCCGGTCTATGAGTCCGAGAAGATCCGGCCCGAACCCCTGCCGTTCCTGGTCGTGGTCATGGACGAGATGGCCGACCTGATGCTGGTCGCCGGCAAGGACGTCGAGGGCGCGGTCCAGCGTCTGGCCCAGATGGCCCGCGCCGCCGGCATCCACCTGATCATGGCGACCCAGCGCCCGTCGGTGGACGTCATCACCGGCACCATCAAGGCCAACTTCCCGACCCGCATCTCCTTCCAGGTCACGTCCAAGATCGACAGCCGCACCATCCTGGGCGAACAGGGCGGCGAACAGCTGCTGGGCCAGGGCGACATGCTCTATATGGCCGGCGGCGGACGGATCACGCGCCTGCACGGCCCGTTCGTCGACGACAAGGAAGTCGAGGATGTGTGCAAACACCTGAAGGCCCAGGCCGAGCCCGACTATCTGGACCTGATCACCGACGAGCCGGACGGCGACAGCGACAATGGCTATGACGAAGGCGGCGGCGGAGGATCGGGCGACGACCTGTACGACCGCGCCGTCGCCGTCGTCACCCGCGACCGCAAGGCCTCCACCTCCTATGTCCAGCGTCGCCTCCAGATCGGATACAACCGCGCCGCCTCCCTGATCGAGCGGATGGAGCAGGAAGGCGTGGTCAGCCCCGCCAACCACGCCGGCAAGCGCGACGTCCTGGCCGGTCCGCCGCCGATGGTGTGACGAAAATCGAGGAACGGCTGCGGCTCGGAGCCGTTGTCTGACCCGCTATCGCGTCCAAGCTTCAGCATTTCGATGAACAGGGCTTCATCGCAGCGCCGGAATATGGTCAGGCTCGCGTCATTCCGACGCCAAGCCGACCGGGCAAGACGGCAGGATCGACAACCATCCCGAACGGGAGACGAACTTCATGACCTCGCGCACCAAGACCCTGGCCTTGCCGGCCGCCGATCTGCACCGCCGCAGCCTGCTGCTGGGCGCCGGCCTGACGACTGGCCTGATCGCGCTGGGCGCCTTCGACGCCGCCCACGCCCAGTCCAACCTGTCGGCCGATGATCGCGCCGTGGTTCAACAAGCGCAGGGCTATCTGCAGGCCCTGACCTCGGCGCAAGGGACCTTCACCGAAACGGGCCCGAACGGTCAGACGCGCCAAGGCCGCTTCTATCTGCAGCGTCCCGGCAAGATGCGCTTCGAATACACCAACCCGGCCGGTCTGCTGGTGGTGTCGGACGGCTATAACGTCAAACGCTACGACCCGCGCTTGAACAGCTTCCAGCAGGTGCCGCTGGGTCGCACCCCGCTGTCCACCTTCCTGGCGCGCAACGTGCGGCTGGACCAGGGCGTGCGCATCGAGCGCGTGACCCGGATGGCCTCGGGCGCCTTCGCCATCACGGCGCGCGACGCCAACCGTCCGAACGACGGGCAAGTCATCCTGGCCTTCGCTGGTAATCCGATGCGCCTTCAGGAATGGACCATCACCGATCCGCAAGGCGCGCGTACGCGCACCCAGCTGACGGCGTTGCAGCCGGCGTCGAACCTGTCGGCGCGACTGTTCCAGCTGACCGACCCGACCCGTCGTCCCGGTCGCAACTAAGGGCGTCCGGGAGCGGGTGACCATTCCTCAACCCCTGTTCCCCTAGATTGGCCGCATGAGCGCGACCGCCCCGCCATCCGGCGTCCCATCGCTGAAATGGATCGCGGCGGTCGGCGCGGGCGCCTTTGCTCTATTCATCCTCGGCGCCCTGGTGGTCGAACCGGCTCTGAACCGCTTGATCACGCCGACCGACGACTCTGCCAGACCTCGCGTGTCCGGACAGGTCGAGGTCGGTGAAGTCGTGCTTTCCGGGCGCTACGTCGCGGCCAAGTCCGACTTGGCGCTGGAGGTGGACGGCGGCGCGCTGAGCACGACCACGGGCGGCCGCCTGACCTCGGCGCCGCATCGGCTGGTTCAGGCGGATCAACAGGCCAGCGTCTCCAAAAGTTTCACCGCCGTCATGGCCGTGCCGCCGACGGCCCAGATCGAGGTGCGGCGCGTCACGGCTGACGAAGACACGCGACTGTGCGCCGGTCATCCCGTCGGATGGCTGGCCCTGGCCGTGCGGCGCGACGGCTTCGTCCTGATGCCCGTGCGACAGGGGCCGCCTCCGGGCGCCCTGTTGGCCGACGACCGTCTGTGCGCCGTGCTGGACCTCAGCCGATGATGCGAGCCCTGGTGCTGGCGGCGCTGATCGGACTAGCGGCGGCGCTTCTGACCTGGACCCGGCCGGGCGCGGAGGATCGTGGAGCGAGGGACCCTGTCGTCATTCAGGTGCTCGACAACGGCTTTCACACCGATATCGCCGTCCAGCGCGCCGCGCTGGAACGCCGCGGCGGTCCTCTGGCCCATGCGGTTGAGGACCTAGCGCCCGGCGACTGGATCCTGATCGGATGGGGCGATGCGAAATTCTACGTCGATCAGCGCCCGATTTCGGATCGGTTGCCGGACGGCGCGCGCGCCTTCCTGCATCCCGGCAATCGATCGGTGCTGATGCTGGCCCCTCGACGCGACGATCCGCGCCTGACCTACGGCGAAGACAGCGCCGCCCTGACCCTGAGCCGCGCCCGTTTCGAGCGTCTGGCCGCGCGGGTCGAGGCCTCGCTTGATCTGTCGAACGGCCGGCCGCGCATCGCAGCCATGCGTCCCGGTGACGACGCGCGCTTCTTCGCCAGCCGCGAGACCTTCTCCATCCTTCATCTGTGCAATCACTGGACGGCGTCGGTGTTGAACGCCGGCGGCGTGGCGATCCGTCCGGTTCCGGCCATCACTTCGGGCGAGGTGATGCGCTCGGTTCGGGCCGCCGAACGGGCGCGAAAACTGGACAGACCCCCGCTGCGGGACTAGACCGCCCGACTTTCGCCTATCCGGCCGGGTCCGATCCCCAGCGGGCGAACACGAAGGAGAGGCCGATGGCCCACAAGCAACACACCCGCAACGCCTCCGGTCCCGGCCACTCTGGAACGGGGCCCAGCCAGCGCCAGCTGCGCGCCGGCGAGCTGATCCGTCACGCCCTGGTCGACATCCTGCGCGAGGAGGATATCCGCGACGAGGCCCTGGCCGGGGTGTCCATCACCGTGACCGAAGTGCGCCTGTCGCCGGACCTGAAACACGCCACCTGTTTCGTCGAGCCTCTCGGCGCCGGCGTCGAGGCCGCGCCGACCAATGGTCATGAGAGCGAGATCATAAAGGCGCTGAACGCCCACGCCAAATTCGTGCGCGGCCAGCTGGGCCGCCGCCTGGACATGAAATTCACGCCCGACCTGAAGTTTCGCCACGACGAAAGCTTCGACGCCGCCAGCCACATCGACCGCCTGTTCGACGACCCCCGCGTCCGCGCCGACCTGGAGCGCCGCGATGACGAGGGCGAAGACTGATGCTGGCGATCGTCCCCCGTCCTTCACGGGGGAGGGGGACCGCGCGCAGCGTGGTGGAGGGGGCGACCCCAGACACCGGCCTTGCGTCCGCCCCCTCCACCACTTCGTGGTCCCCCTCCCCCGCTTCGCAGGGGAGGATCTGAGGATGGCCCGCAAGAAGAAGGGCGACGTCGTCGACGGCTGGGTCTGCCTGGACAAGCCGTTCGAGATGGGATCGACCGAGGCCGTCAGCCGCATCCGTCGCCTGTTCAACGCCCAGAAGGCCGGTCACGCCGGAACGCTCGACCCGCTGGCCAGCGGCATTCTGCCCATCGCGCTCGGCGAGGCGACCAAGACCGTGCCGATGATGATGGAGGCGCAGAAGGTCTATCGCTTCACCATCAACTGGGGCGTCTCGACCGACAGCGTGGACCGCGAGGGCGAGATCATCGGCCGCTCCGACGTGCGTCCCACGGTCGATCAGGTGAAGGCCGCCCTGCCGGCCTTTGTCGGCGAGATCGACCAGACGCCGCCGCGCTTTTCCGCGATCAAGGTGGACGGCGCCCGCGCCTATGACCTGGCCCGAGACGGGGTGGAGTTCGAGCTTCAGGCCCGCCGGGTGACGATCCATTCGGCCGAGGTGACCGATGCGCCCGACGCCGACCACGTGGAACTGACCATCCGCACCGGCAAGGGCGTCTATGTCCGCTCCCTGGCCCGCGACCTGGCCGCCGCCCTCGGCGCCGAGGGTCATGTCAGCGCCTTGCGACGCGAGCGGGTCGGACCGTTCAGCACGCAAAACGCCGTCGCTCTGGATTCTCTGGAGGAAATGGTGCATAGGGGCGCCGCCTCGGAAGGCTTGCTTGCCGTCGCGACCGCTCTGGACGACATCCCGGAACTGGCCGTGAATGAACAGGACGCCTTCTCGCTTCGGCAGGGACGCCCGATCGTTCTGCTCCCCCGTCAGGTGGAAACCCTCAAGGATCGTCTCATCGGCGGTTCGCGCACGGTTTCAGCCTTTCAGGGCCAGACCCTCGTCGCCCTCTGTCAGTTGCGGGCCGGCCGGCTAGAACCCGACCGCGTTTTCAACCTCTAGGCCCGCGCCATCCGGCAAGGGCCGAGACCCCACGGCCTCATGTAGCGCGAAAGCGCGATAGGCCAAGAAAGGACTCTTACGATGTCGGTTACTGCTGAACGCAAGCACGAGATCATCGCCGATAACGCCCGCTCCGCCGGCGACACCGGCTCGGCCGAGGTTCAGGTCGCGATCCTGTCGGAACGCATCGCCAACCTCACCGAAACTTCAAGACCCACAAGAAGGACAACCACTCGCGTCGTGGCCTTCTGAAGATGGTGTCGCAACGTCGCCGCCTGCTCGACCACCTGAACAAGGTCGACGCCGGTCGCTACCAGGCGCTCATCTCCAAACTGGGCCTGCGCCGCTAAGGCGTCGGAACAGTGTAGAATACGCTTTCGAGGCGCGGGCGGTCACGTCCGCGCCTCGTTGTGCAACTAAGCGCTTCCAGGCCAAGTGGCTGCCGGTTGGCTGCCCGGGAAGCGTGACTACAAGACACGACCTGTGCGCCGCAGGACTTACCGGCGCAGCTGCGAGGGCCATGACGGTCCTCTCCCGGTCGTCGCGATGGCGCGGCGGCCTCTGGATCGAAGGACTGAACGCCGACGCATCCGCCCCATGATGGGACCCCGCACGGAATACGCCGTCCGGGATACGAAAGACGAAATATGTTCGACATCAAACGCAAGACGATCGACTGGGCCGGCCGCCCGCTGACCCTGGAAACGGGCCGCATCGCCCGCCAGGCCGACGGCGCCGTGCTGGCGACCTACGGCGAGACCGTGGTTCTGGCCACCGTCGTCTATGGCCGCGCGCCCAAGCCCGGCCTGGATTTCTTCCCCCTGACGGTCAACTATCAGGAAAAGACCTTCGCCGCCGGCAAGATCCCGGGCGGCTACTTCAAGCGTGAAGGCCGTCCGTCCGAGAAGGAAACCCTGGTTTCCCGCCTGATCGACCGTCCGATCCGCCCGCTGTTCGTCAAGGGCTTCAAGAACGAGACCCAGGTCGTCGTGACCGTGTTGCAGCACGACATGGAAAACGACCCCGACGTTCTGGGCATGGTCGCCGCCTCGGCCGCTCTGACCATCTCGGGCGTGCCCTTCATGGGTCCCATCGGCGCCGCGCGCGTCGGCCTGATCGACGGCGAGCTGGTTCTGAACCCCGCCATCGACCTGATCCCGTCCTCGGACCTCGACCTGGTGGTCGCCGGCACGCAAGACGCCCTGATGATGGTCGAATCCGAAGCCAAGGAGCTGTCGGAAGAGAAGATGCTCGAGGCCCTGATGTTCGCGCATGCGGGCATGCAGCCGGTGATCGACGCCATCATCGAACTGGCTGAACACGCCGCCAAGGAGCCCTTCGACTTCCAGGCCGAAGATCACTCCGACGTCGTCGCCTCGATCAAGTCGCTGGTCGGCGAAGACATCAAGAGCGCCTACACCCACGCCGGCAAATACGAGCGCCGCTCGGGCGTCGACGCCGCCAAGAAGGCCGCCGCCGCCAAGCTGGTGAAGACCGACGAGAACCCCGACGGCGTCGACGGTTCCAAGTTCTCGGCCGCCTTCAAGGAGTGCGAAGCCGAAGTCCTGCGTCGCGACATCATCGAGAACGCACATCGCGTCGACGGCCGCGCCCTCGACAAGGTCCGCGCCATCGTGTCGGAAGTCGGCGTCCTGCCGCGCACCCACGGTTCGGCCCTGTTCACGCGTGGGGAAACCCAGGCCCTGGTCGTCGCCACCCTCGGCACCGGCGAGGACGAGCAGTACATCGACGGCCTGCAGGGCACCTACAAAGAGAACTTCCTGCTGCACTACAACTTCCCCCCCTATTCGGTGGGTGAAGCGGGCCGCATGGGTTCGCCCGGCCGTCGCGAAATCGGTCACGGCAAGCTGGCCTGGCGCGCGATCCGTCCGATGCTGCCGACTAAGGAAGACTTCCCCTACACCATCCGCCTGGTCTCCGAGATCACCGAGTCGAACGGCTCGTCCTCGATGGCCACGGTCTGCGGTTCGTCGCTGGCCCTGATGGACGCCGGCGTGCCGCTGGTCCGTCCGGTCTCGGGCATCGCCATGGGCCTGATCCTGGAGCCGTCGGGCGAGTTCGCCATCCTGTCGGACATCCTGGGTGACGAAGACCACCTGGGCGACATGGACTTCAAGGTCGCCGGCACGTCGGAAGGCATCACCAGCCTTCAGATGGACATCAAGGTCGCCGGCATCACCAAGGAGATCATGAAGCAGGCCCTGACGCAGGCTTCGGCCGGTCGCCTGCACATCCTGGACGAGATGTCCAAGGCCATGGATGCGCCGCGCGCCGAACTGGGCGAACACGCGCCCAAGATCGAAACGGTCAAGATCCCCGTCGACAAGATCCGCGAAGTCATCGGTTCGGGCGGCAAGGTCATCCGCGAGATCGTCGAGAAGACCGGCGCCAAGATCGACATCGGCGATGACGGCACCATCAAGGTCGCCGCCAACGACCAGGAGAAGATCGACGCGGCCAAGGCCTGGATCCAGTCCATCGCCTCGGAGCCGGAAGTCGGAACCATCTACTCCGGCAAGGTCGTCAAGGTCGTCGATTTCGGCGCCTTCGTGAACTTCTTCGGCGCCAAGGACGGCCTGGTCCACGTGTCCCAGATCGCGCTGGAACGCGTCGCCAACCCGGCCGACGTCCTGTCGGAAGGCCAAGAGGTCAAGGTCAAGTTCCTGGGCTTCGACGATCGCGGCAAAACCAAGCTGTCGATGAAGGTCGTCGATCAGGCCACGGGTGAAGACCTGACGGCCAAGATCAACGCCGAGCGCGCCGAGCGCGGCGAAGAGCCGCTGTCGGAAGACACCGGCGGTCGTCCGAAACGTGACGGCGGTGATCGCGGCGGCGATCGCGGACGTCGTCGTCGCGACTAAGCGACTTCGCATCCAAGACTGATAAGGCCCGGCGGAGCGATCCGCCGGGCTTTTTCTTTCGCTGGCGCGCGGGTCTATCTGGAATTTCACTTGCCGCGCCCGCGCCTGCGGTTTCCATTGCCGCATCCAGTTTCGAGGGGCCGTTTCATGTTCGATCGTCGTCGTCTTCTTCAGTCCGCCGCCCTGGGCGCCGGCCTCGTCGCCGTCGGCGGCGGCCCCGCCTTCGCTCGTCAGGCCGGTGCATCGCAGGGGGACGCCGCCGCCCAGCTCAAGACCTTCATGGACGCCACGTTCGAGCAGACGCTGGACAAGAGCCCCGAGGTCGTCACCATGTTCGGCCTGGACAAGGGCGACCGCGCCGCCGCCAAGTCCAAACTCACCGTTCCGACCCGCGCCGAAGAAGACGACCAACGCGCCTTCACCCGTCGCCAGCGCGCCGAACTGGCCCGCATCGACCGCACCCAGCTGGATGCGCGCAACGCCAACTACTACGACAGCCTGACCCAAAATCTGGACGGGGTGATCGCCACCTACGACATCCCTTACGGCCAAGGCGGCTGGCCCAATCCGTACCGCGTCAGCCAGCAGGGCGGCGCCTATCAGTCCACGCCCGACTTCCTGGCCAACCAGCACACCATCGAGACGGCCGCCGACGCCGACGCCTATGTCTCGCGCGTCAACGCCTTCGCCGACGTGCTGCTGGCCGAGACGGATCGACTGAAGGAAGACTATGCGCTGGGCGTCATCCCGCCCGACTTCATCCTGGCCAAGGCGATCCGCCAGCAGGACGGTGTCCTCGCGACCCCGGCGGCGACCTCGCCCCTGACCCAGTCGGTCGTCGACCGCGCCCGCGCCAAGGGCCTGACCGGCGACTGGGGCGCCCAGGTCGAACGGCTTGTGACCGAGCGGGTCTATCCGGCCCTCGCCGCCCAGAACGCGGTCCTGAAGGCGGCCCAGCCGAACGCCGTGCACGAGGCCTCGGTGCGCCGCCTGCCGCAGGGCGAGCAATATTACGCCAACAGCCTGCGCTACATCACGACCACGCGGCTGACCGCCGACGAGATCCACCGCACCGGCGTCGAACAGATGGCCGATCTGACGGCGCGCGCCGATGTCCTCCTGAAGGCGCAAGGTCTGACGCAGGGTTCGGTCGCCGAGCGGATCAAGGCCCTGGGGGATGATCCCAAATACGTCTACGCCAATACCGACGCCGGCAAGGCCGAGCTGATCGCCAAGCTGAACGCCCAGATGGCCGACATGCAGGCCCGCCTGCCCAACGCCTTCGGCCGCCTGCCTAAAGCCAAGGTCGAGATCAAGCGCGTCCCGCCCGAGATCGAGGCCGGCGCGCCGATGGGCTATTACAACTCGCCCAGCCTGGATGGGACGCGGCCCGGCATCTACTGGATCAATCTGAAGGACACGGCGGAATGGCCGTCCTGGACCCTGCCGACCCTGACCTATCATGAGGCCACGCCGGGCCACCATCTGCAGATCAGCCTGCAGCAGGAAAGCCCGTCCGCGCCGCTGCTGATGAACCTGCTGGGCTTCTCGTCCTACGTCGAAGGTTGGGGCCTGTACGCCGAGCAACTGGCCGACGAACTGGGCGCCTATGAGAACGATCCGGTCGGTCAGATCGGCTATCTGCAGTCGCTGATGTTCCGCGCCGCACGCCTGGTGGTCGACACCGGCATCCATTCCAAGGGCTGGAGCCGCGAAGAGGGCATCCGCTACATGATGGAGGCCTACGGCGATCAGGAAGGCGCGGCGACGTCCGAGGTCGAACGCTATTGCGGCTGGCCGGGCCAGGCCTGCGCCTACAAGGTCGGTCACAACGAATGGGTCCGCCTGCGCGAAAAGGCCAAGACGACCCTGGGGCCCAAGTTCGACATCAAGGGCTTCCACGACACGGCGCTCGCCGCCGGCGGCGTTCCCCTGTCGGTGCTGGAGCGCATCGTCGACGGCTGGGTCGCGACCCAGGCCTAATCTGCGACGGTCAGGCCGTCGGCTTGGCGGAGGCGGTTGTGGATGTCGGTGGCGGCGACGGCGGCTTCGGCGGTCGCGACGGCGATCTGGTTGAGACCGCGCACCACGTCTCCGGCGGCATACAGGCCCGGCACGCTGGTGGCCTGGTGCAGATCGACCTCCAGCCGACCGTCGTCAGCCAGACGCGCGCCCAGCCTTCGGGCCAGTTCGGCGTTCGGCGATGTGCCCAGGGCCGAATAGACCAGGTCAAACGCGCGGCTCTGGCCGGCGTAGCTCAGGGCTGTCACCCGGTCGTTTTCGATGTCGATCGCCTCCAGCGGCGCCAGGATCAGTTCGACGCCCAGCCGTTCCAGTTCGTCACGCCGGCTGAGCGCGTCGGGCGCGCCGATATGGATCAGGGTCACACGGTCGGAATAGGTGCGCATGAAGGCGGCCTCGCGCGCGCCCTTGTCGCTTTGGCCGATGATGGCGACAGCCTTGTCAGTCGCCTCATAGCCATCGCAGATGGGACAGATGCGGACCAGCGCCTTTTGCACCGCCGCCTCGACGCCGGGCAGATCCGGATGGTGATCGACGACCCCGGTCGCCAGCAGGACGGCGCGGGCGCGAACGACGCGGCCATCCATCTCAGCGACAAAGCCGTCGCCGTCGTGGGTCAGGCGCTGGACGCGACCCGGTTCGACGACCGCGCCATATTCCTCGGCCTGTTCGCGCATCCGCTTCAGGATGTCGGCGCCGGTGATGCCGGCCGGAAAGCCCGGCATATTGTGGCTGAGCGGGATCCAGCAGGCGCGGGGCGCGCCGCCATCCACGACCAGGGTCCGCCGACGAAAGCGGCCCAGATAGGTCGCCGCCGTCAGACCGGCCGGGCCCGCGCCGATGATCAGGACCTCGGGGTCGTTCACCGCGTGCGCCAGGTGACGGGCCACAGGTCGGACGGCACGCCCGCGCATTCCCCCATCGCGCTCTCCTGCGTCAGGACGAAGCGGTCGCCGGTCCAGGCCCAGGTCTGGGCTGAACCGCAGTCGCCGATGCCACGTCCTTGGGCGAAGGCCGACAGGGTGCGGGTCTTGGGATCATAGGCCCCGTTGACGGTGGAGTTGTCGGGCATGACCGGGTCGGCGCCAGGGCCGGCCGTTCCGGCAAGGAGAGCCGGACGCGGATCACGCCCGCCCGGCCCCGTCAGATACCAGTTGTGGGTGACGTTATAGGCGCCCGATCCGCAGGGCACGGCCCACAGCTCGGTGCGGGCGTCCAGCCGGGCGGACATGACCATGTCGCTGACAGCCGGCATGGCCGACTCCTTGAGGCAGTCGCCGACCTCGGTGCGGGCCCGCAGCGGGGCGGGCAGGCGCTGGTTCTGATCGCCGAACCCCGCCTGATCGACGGCCGGAGCAGGGGTGACGGTCGGCAGCGGCGGCGCGACCGGAACGAGGGCGGCCGGGCGGTCGCCGCGTCGGATCAGGGCGGTTGACGTATCCAGACGTCCCTGTTTCTCGTCGATCCACAACAGGGCGGCGGCGGCGCCGTGCAGCGAGACCTCCTGGGTCGAGGCGCCGCGAATGATCATGACCTTGCCCTGGGCCAGGGCGTCGAGGACAGCGCGAGCGCCTTGACGGATTTCGCCGATCGGCGTCTCGACGTCGCTCGCGTCGCTGAACACGGCCGGATAGGCGCGGCCGTCGATCGTCAGGCTGAGGGGGCCGGCGCCCTTGGCCTCGCCGTCGGGCCAATAGCCGAAGAGAATCTGCGGCTGGGCGTCCGGGCCGGGCGCCAGGGTGATACGGACCCAGCCGGCGGCGAACTCTGGCGCGAAGCCGAAGGCCCAGCAGGTCCCGTCGTTTCCGCAGGTGGCGCTCCAGTCGCGGAAGGTCTTGGTTTCGGGACGGATCTGAAGCACCGGCGCGGCGGCGGCGGGCGCAGCCGGACTGACGGCCTGGGGGGCGGCGGGCGTCTTGGCCGCATCCCTGTCGCCGCACCCAGCGACCAGCGCCGACAGGGCGAGGGCGGACAAGCCTGGAGCTGATCGGGCGACGCCGCGCCACAGGCCGTTCGGGGTCATGCCTTCTTCAACTCCGACGGCTTGTGCGCCGCGCGTGCGCCGGTCTTGGCGCTTTCGACGATATACTCCGGATTATCCTTGGAAGCCGCAACCTTGTGGCCCTTGATCTTGGTTTCCGAGGTCACCTTCTTGACCACCTTGCCGGTCGTCGTGCCCTGGCTGTGGTCCCACTTCACCTTGTCGCCGGCCTTGAACGTCGTGTCTGACATGACGATGCCTCCTGCTGTGTCGCTTCCTGTTCAGCGATCAGCCTGCGCATCAGTTCCGCGTCGATCACGGGCGGCGCCTCGCAGAAGGTGACGATCCAACGATCCACCAGCTGGCGCTCTTCTTCCGTCATCCTGCCGTCCGTCTCTGTTGCTGGGCCCAAGAGAAGTCCGGGCTGGCCAAAGGGTTCAGGAACGATCTGCGTTATTCCGGGCGGCGACGACGGGCGGCGGGGTTTGCGCGGGCGCGCGGCCTCGCTATACCGCCGCCACGACATTCCCTTCCCCACAGTCACAGGCGGACCGCACGCATGGCCAAGATCAAGGTCGAAAACCCCATCGTCGACATCGACGGCGACGAAATGACCCGCATCATCTGGCAGATGATCAAGGACAAGCTGGTCTTCCCGTTCCTGGATCTCGAGCTGGACTACTACGACCTGGGCATGGAGCACCGCGACGCCACCGACGACCAGGTGACCATCGACGCCGCCCACGCGATCCAGAAGCACGGCGTCGGCGTGAAGTGCGCCACCATCACCCCGGACGAAGCCCGCGTGCAGGAGTTCGGCCTGAAGAAGATGTGGAAGTCGCCGAACGGCACCATCCGCAACATCCTGGGCGGCGTGGTCTTCCGCGAGCCGATCATCTGCTCGAACGTGCCGCGCCTGGTGCCGGGCTGGACCCAGCCGATCGTCGTCGGCCGTCACGCCTTCGGCGACCAGTACAAGGCCACCGACTTCCTGATGCCCGGCCCCGGCACCCTGACGATCAAGTTCGTCGGCGAGGACGGCGAAGTGATCGAACACGAGGTCTACAAGGCCCCGGGCGCCGGCGTGGCCATGGCCATGTACAACCAGGACGCCTCGATCCGCGAGTTCGCCCACGCCAGCTTCGCCTATGGCCTGCAGCGCAACTACCCGGTCTATCTGTCGACCAAGAACACGATCCTGAAAGCCTATGACGGCCGCTTCAAGGACCTGTTCCAGGAGGTGTTCGACGAACACTACGCCGCCGAGTTCAAGGCGCGCGGCCTGACCTATGAGCACCGCCTGATCGACGACATGGTCGCGGCCGCGATGAAGTGGTCGGGCGGCTTCGTCTGGGCGTGCAAGAACTACGACGGCGACGTGCAGTCCGACGTCGTGGCGCAGGGCTTCGGCTCGCTGGGCCTGATGACCTCGGTCCTGATGACGCCGGATGGCAAGGTGCTGGAGACGGAAGCCGCCCACGGCACCGTGACCCGCCACTATCGCCAGCATCAGAAGGGCGAGGCCACCTCGACCAACTCGATCGCCTCGATCTTCGCCTGGACGCGCGGCTTCAAGCACCGCGCCAAGCTGGACGGCAACGCCGCCCTGGACCAGTTCGCCGACACCCTGGAGAAGGTGGTCGTGGACACCGTCGAGGCCGGCTTCATGACCAAGGACCTGGCCCTGCTGGTCGGCGACCAACAGGGCTGGCTGACCACCGAGGGCTTCCTCGACAAGGTCGCCGAGAACCTGAAGACCGCCCTGCCGGACGTGGGCTGAAGCCTGAAATCCTCCCCAGCGAAGCGGGGGAGGAATGGTCCTCAAGTCGCCCGAAGGGCGGTAGGACAAACAAGAATGGCCCCGTCGGATCGCTCCGGCGGGGCTTTTCGTTGTGCGGAGGGCCGGGGCGTGCATGATCGGCGGTGATGAGGATGCGTTCGTGAAGCGGCTGTTCGGAAAACTGGTGCTGGCGGCGGTGGTCGTGGCGGTGCTGTCCTTCTTCGCGGCGCCCGCGGTGGCCTTCTTCGCCATTCGGTCGGCGGCGGAGGCGAACGACGTGGCGGGGCTGGCGCGGTTGATCGACTTCAACGCCGTGCGCCAGTCGTTGCGGCCTCAGCTGGCGGGACGCCCCGAGGCGATGGCGCCCGCGCCGTCCTTCCTGGAAGATCCCATCGGCGCCTTCCGGCGTCAGATCGAGCAGAACCCGATCCTGCGCCAGCCGGACGTGGACGCCTATCTGACGCCCGCCGGCCTCAACGCCCTGTTGAAGGGCGAGGGCCGATACGCCAGCCAGCGCACGTCGGCGGGCGTGGCGCCGGCCTCGGAGCGCAGCCGCAAGCCCTGGCCCAGCCCCGCCTACTGGAGCGTCAACCGGGCGCGCATGGCGGTGACGGATCAGGGCGGGTCGCGCACCCTGTTCACCTTCGAGCGGCGCGGGCCGTTCGAGTGGAAGCTGGTTCACATCGGCCTGCCCGACGGGACGGCCCCGGCGGCGTCGGCCGTCACCGTCACCCCGCGATAAACCCGGCAACCGACGCCGCCCAGCCCGCGTTGGCTGTTCAAGGAGACGACATGAGCCGCAAGATCATCACCGGAGCCCTGATCGCCGTCGTGATCGGCGTGGTCGTCGCCCTGTTCGTCTCGCCCTTCATCGCCGCCCAGGCGCTGGTGCGGGCCGCGCGTACCGGGGACGCGTCCGGGCTGGAGCGGCAGGTGGACTTCCCGGCGTTCCGCACCAGCCTGAAGAGCGAGCTGAACGCGCGCGCGGCCCTGGAAATCCGCAACCGCACCAAGGGCGACACCGGCCTGGCGGCGCTGGGCATGCTGCTGGCCCCGTCGCTGGTCGAAGGGGCGGTCGACAACTTCGTCACGCCGCAAGGCATCGCCGCCATGGTCCGCTCGGGCGAGACGCCCGAGCCGGAACGGCCCGTGCCCGCCGACGACACGCCGGCGGTGGACAAGGACAAGATCCGCCAGTCCTGGGCCTATCGCGGGCTCAACACCTTCGCCGTCACCCTGACCCGCGACGACCGGCCGGACGATGCGCTGGTGCTGATCCTGGAACGCCGCACGCCCTTCACCTGGAAGCTGGCTGGGGTGGACCTGACGCCCGACCCGATGGGTTGAGACGGTCGGGGACAAAAACACCGTCTAAAGTGTCTAATTCGTCTAATTGGACGGCGGGGCGTCGATCAAAAAATGAGTGCAATTGGTGCACTTTGCCTTGGGTGTGCGGCCTCCTCTGTGGTGAGCGGAGAGTATAGGGCCGGTGTGGGGGCACGCTCAGGAAGCGGACGCTGCGTTACTTTAAGCCGCTGATTATCAAGGCTGTCAGGTTCGAAATAGCGATGGATCACCCTCTCCTATTGGGAGAGAGCTTGAGCGCACGAGCGCGCAGCGATCATGCTTGCGCGAAGGGGTGAGGGTCGGGTGGTGCGACGTGGCCACCGGCCGACCCTCATCCGGCCCTGCGGGCCACCTTCTCCCAATGGGAGAAGGGTATCGTATTTTATGCCAGCGCCGCGCGCACCGCCGCCAGGCCGTCTTCGGCCTTGGAGCCGTCGGGGGCGCCGCCTTGGGCGAAGTCGGGTTTGCCGCCGGCGCCCTGGCCGCCCATGGCGATGACGGCGGCGCGGGCCAGGTCGGCGGCGTTGACGCGGTCGGTCAGGTCGGAGGTCACGGCGACGGTGACGGCCGCCTTGCCCTCGGTGACGCCGATCAGGGCGACGACGCCGGTGCCGACCTGTTTCCTGAAGTCTTCGGCGACGCCGCGCAGACCCTTGCCGTCCACGCCGTCCAGCACGCGGGCCATCAGCTTGACGCCATTGATCTCTTCAGGCGCGGACGAGGCGCCCGAGCCGCCGCCCAGGGCCAGCTGCTTCTTCAGTTCGGCGACCTGTTTCTCCAGCGACTTGACCGAGCCGGTCAGGCTGTCGACGCGGGCGGGGACGTCGGCGGTCTGGACCTTGAAGCTCTGGGCCAGCGAACGGGCGACGCCGGCCTGGGCCAGCAGATACTGACGCGCGGCCTCGCCGGTCAGGGCCTCGATGCGGCGCACGCCGGCGGCGACGCCGGTTTCCTGAACGATCTTGAACAGGGCGATGTCGCCGGTGCGGGCGACGTGGGTGCCGCCGCACAGTTCGACCGAATAGGGGGCGTTGTCGCTGACGAGCGAGCGCCCCAGCGTCAGCACGCGCACCTCTTCGCCGTATTTCTCGCCGAACAGGGCGATGGCGCCGGCCTCGATCGCCTCCTGCGGGGCCATCAGTTTCGTTTCCGCCGGGACGTTCTGGCGGATGACGGCATTGACCTCGGTCTCGATGGCCGACAGTTCGGCTTCGGTGAGCGGGGCGCCGTGGCTGAAGTCGAAGCGGGCGCGCTCGGCGTCGACCAGCTGACCCTTCTGGGCGACTGCGGGGCCGAGCACATTCTTCAGCGCCGTATGCAGCAGGTGGGCGGCGGAGTGATTGGCGCGGCTGGTGCGGCGCTTTTCGGCGTCCACCAGCTGGGCCGCGCGGGTTCCGATCTCCAGCTTGCCGGCCGTGACCTGGGCCACCAGGACATGCAGGTCGCCGGCGTGTTTACGCACATCGATGACCTCGGCCTCTCCGGCAATTCCATCAGAACTGGGCCACTCCAGCGTCCCGTGGTCGCCGGCCTGGCCGCCGCTTTCGGCATAGAAGGGGGTGGTGTCGAACAACACTTCGACGATGTCGCCGGCCTCGGCCGTTTCGACCGGCGCGCCAGCGTTCATCAGGGCCAGGACCTCGCCCGAGCCTTCGATAGTGTCATAGCCGGTGAAGACGGTCGGCCCCATCCGGTCGCGGATCGCCAACCATTCGTTGGTGTTGGCGGTCTGGCCCGAGCCCTTCCAGTTCTCGCGAGAACGCTGGCGCTGCTCAGCCATGGCGGCCTCGAAGCCGTCGACATTGACCGAGAAGCCGCGACGACGCGCCTCGTCCTGGGTCAGGTCCAGCGGGAAGCCGTAAGTGTCGGAAAGGGTGAAGGCCGTCTGGCCGTCCAGCATGTCGCCCGGCTTGAAGCCCTGAACCGCCGTGTCGAACAGGGCCATGCCGCGGCCGAGCGTGGTGCGGAAGCGGACCTCTTCCTGCTTCAGCGTGTCCTCGATGAAGGGCTGGGCGCGGGCCAGTTCGGGATAGGCGTCGCCCATCTGGGCCACCAGGGTCGGGACCAGACGGTGCATCAGGGGATCGGCGGCGCCCAGCAGGTGGGCGTGGCGCATGGCGCGGCGCATGATGCGGCGCAGCACATAGCCGCGGCCCTCGTTGGATGGTAGCACGCCTTCGGCGATCAGGAAGCTCATCGAGCGCAG
>Ga0157371_10001667_pt1 | contig 22662 bp, 18 predicted proteins | sample C45metaG_FD_113462 | JGI IMG/M metagenome (GOLD analysis project Ga0157371, IMG submission 113462) | Corn rhizosphere microbial communities from Kellogg Biological Station, Michigan, USA - C4-5 metaG | ecosystem: Host-associated > Plants > Roots > Rhizosphere > Soil | place: USA: Michigan...
GCCCTGTTTGGCTTGTGCGAAAAGTTCTTGAGCGCTGATTGCCTCGATGTCGGTCTTCCTCAGGGCGTCTGCGATCCTGAGCACCGCGCCGGGCACCCCTTGATCAAGCCCAGTGGCAGCGAGCCAGAACCTCCGCGAGCGCTTACCAACATCCGCCGATGATGGGAACGCGCGCGCGTATGCCTTCATTAGGCGCGCGTACTTTGCGTCGTAGTCGATCGTGGGAACCCTTGCTCCATCCGCTAGAAGAACCCGGAAATGCTGCGTCAATTCATCGCGCAGTTCGCGCATCCGATCATCTTTTGCGATGAAACTTTCCGCGCTTGACCACAGGTCTTGCGAGTCGGCCAGGTCGTAGCGATAGGCCTTGTCGAAAAAGCCCATCTCGACCATCGGCGTTTTATAGCGCCCACTCACGCCAAGCAGAAGCTGCCGCGTGAGAAGCACCTGGTCCGGCCCAAAGCGAATCGCTACCGTGCCTTGTGCAGCCACTCGCCTTGCCTTCAGAATTCCGAGGACGCCTGTCGAGTCGACATGTTCAACCCATTGCTTCGCCTCGTTTTCCGTGACGCTAAACACGAAGAGCTTCTCGAGGTACAGCAGGCAGGCTTGCTTGAATGCTAGAGAATCCTTCGTCGAATACTGTCTTTCAAGCGCAGGCGACAATTTGACGCTGTTGTTCGCGATGAGGTTACGAATGAAGTTGTGATGGAACAGATTCAGGGTATAGCTGCGCGCGTCATTCGAAATCGAATTGACGCGGCCACGAAAGATCGCTTGACCGTATGCTGACCAGATGACGAGCGTACCAAGCGGATCGATGTGAGTCTCGCCGGCGACGCTATCGTCCAGCTCTGTGAAGAAATCCGCAATTCGCATATCGCAATACATTACGACCGAAAGGAGTTCGTTAGCTCATCAGTGTCGTCACCGGCGCCGATGAAACGAAATCGTGGGAGCGAGTTATTGGTGGTGCTGGTTGATCCCTGGATATCGGCGCAGCGGCGGAAAAGTTGAGCGTAGGGGTTTGTCCCGGTGATGCAGCAGGTGCATTGATGAGTTGCTGTGATGTCGCGCATCGCGGTTTTCGTTGGATGCGCTCGTGGATATCTCGACGGCGCTTGGGCGCCGCGTGCATATTGAACTGGAAGCGGCGCGAGGGGTTGTCTGCGCGTTCCCTACGATTCGTCGTCGTTGCCGTCTTCCGAGAGCGCGGCATCTTCGTGCCGGACGATAACCTTCTCGTTGTTCCCCAGCATTAGTTGAACGTGCCCACCGCCGATCCTGCGTACGCTTAGATCTTGCAACGTGGTGCTGGAAAACTGCGACACCGCGTGGATGGGCCTGCTCACGTATCGCTCGATAAACGTGGCCATAGTGGGCCCGGCTTCTTCCTCCAGATGCCGCCAGGCGGCATCACCCAGGTAGGCTTCGCCTCCGGCATCGCGAAACGCTTGCTGCAACTGAGTCAATCGAGGATTCGGCGTGGGGTCCAGGACGACGAGGATCGGTGTAGCGCCCGATGCCCGACAGTCTGTTGCGAAGCTAAGTTCTTCAGCGAAGCGCCCTTGCCCGCTAGCCGCGATAGTGACACGAAGCTTGAATTCGTAGGCGAGTTGTTCGCCCGTCTCCAACACCTTCCAGCAGTCCACCTGGCGCCCTTTCGAGGGATCAGTCTCGCGAGTGACGGGGCTGTTCTTCGCATCTTGCCGCTCGCCGCCGAGCGCTGCCGCGAGGATCGGCTCGAACAAATTGCCACTTTCCTGTGCGGAGCGGTTATCCAGGTCGTAAAACCATTTCCGCCATGTGAGCCAGGAAGCCAACGCTTCCGTTGGCATGCCGCCACCGAATTCGAGCAGCGCACGAGAGGAAATTTGGACCATCGTCGGCAAAGGCTGCGCCGATAGGATTCGCGCATATTTCTTTCGGCGCTTATGGAGCTCGGCTAGGCACGTAAGGTAGGTCTTGAAATCCGGGATGTCTTCGCGCGCGGACAGAATCAAATCGATGTGGTCTGGGCCGAGCCAGAAATGCGGCTCATCAAACCACTCCAATGGCGTGTCGTAGTAATCGGCGGCGGGGACGATCGCGCCTATCCCGCCCGTCGGCAGCAGATGCGTGCGCCCAGTGTCCTTGTAGATGACGCCGATCAACCTTGCGAGCTCATGTCCGGTTAGCTTGATGCGCAGCCGCGTTCCATCGCCGAGCGTCATTACACGGGTTAGGAACGAAGATGTTTCTGCATCTAGGCGTCGATCTCTTGGCATCGTCAGGCGAGTTGTGCTTGTTGTTGAATATCGTTTAACAGCGATTCGGTTCGTTGGAGTGCGGGGCTTTTGCCCGATGCTTCGGTGAGCAGGAAGCCCAGGAGCCTGGCGTTGTTGCCGATTGCCAGATCGCTCGTGGAAAGGCCGCTGCCGAAACGGCCATCGATAGCGATGAGATGCTGCGCGAGTACTGCCGCCGCCAACGGGGGCACAGCGTTGCCGATTTGCTGGGCTGCGCTTTGCGCGTTGCCCACGAACTCATATGCGTCGGGGAAAGACTGCAGACGAGCGCATTCGCGCAGCGTCAGCGGGCGGTGTTCTGTCGGGTGGATGAATTCTCGCGACGCCGCGCTGGTGATGGTTAGCGCATTCAGGTGGCCGTGAAGGCGTTTAATGCCTGCGGGGGCGCCGCCTCGACTTTCGGTTGGCGTGCCGTCCATCACGCGGCGAAACGCGCGACGACGGTAACTGTCGTGCCACAGATGCTCGGGGAGATCCTTCATGGTCTGGCCTGGGCGCAGGAGCGAGAAACGGGCAATGTCGTCTGGGGATGGGTCGGTGTGGTGTAGGGAGACCGTTTCCGTTTCGTTGCCCATGCGCATGAGGGCATCGTAGGGGTTTGCCGGTGTCGCGGACGTGTAAGCGACGCGTGTTGTGCGGTCCGCGTTGGGACGGCCTAGACCGGCGATCGCTTGCTCTAGCGAAGGCGCTAAGGGCTTTTCCGATTTCTTTTTTGACTTGCCCGACTCGAACGAATACAGCTCTTCGGGGAAGGGGAAGTCGACGCCGAATTTGTTGCCGATGATCAGGACGCGCTTGCGCGTTTGAGGCAGACCGTAGGCGGCGAAGTTGACTTTGTGCAGGCGCACCGAGTAGCCGATGCGCAGGAATTCTCGCACGAGCGCGAATAGGGCGTCGCCTTGGGCGGCGGTTAACAAACCCTCTACATTTTCGAAGACGAACCAGCGTGGGCTGAGTTCGTTGACGATGTGGAGGTAGTTGAAGATTAGCTTGTTGCGCGGGTCCGCCGTGTTGCGGGCGCCGGCGGTGCTGAATCCTTGGCACGGCGGGCCGCCGATGATGGCTAAGGGCTCGCGGCCTTGGGTGAGTTGCTTGAAGAAATCGGGGGACGCTGTTGATAGGTCGAGGTTGCGGCAGGGGCTGCCGACGTTGGCCTCGTAGGTCGCGCAGGCGTCCGCGTCAATGTCCGCCCCGCATAGCGGCTTCAATCCGGCTTGGGAGAAACCGAATGAGAAGCCGCCTGCTCCGGAGAACAGGGAAACGACGGAGTCGGAGCGCATGCTGGTGACGGGACGTGTCTGTGGTGCAGCGCGAACGGGGTGCGCAACGTTCATGCATCGTGGATGGTGCGAAATTGTACTGCGTTGGCGCTCGCATCGCATTGCTGCGCCCCACGGAGGCCAAACCGCCGGGCTGCTCGACGTTACGCCGAGCCCGCGCTTCGCTCGCCCGAGCTCGCCGGGACATCGATTATCGCGGCGACGCTAAAGTATGCCTCGATAAGTGACGATAGCGCTGATGAGAGAACGCAGCATTCGTCATCCAAACTATGTGCGAGGCAGGCATTGGGCGATTCAAAAGAAAAAACGCCATTGATCAGAAACGGCATCCCCTTGGACGAGGTGCGCAAGAACGAGGAAGAGTATCTGGCCGCTCGCCGAATTTTCGCCGATGTCGATCGGTCATCGAGCATCGCGCTGGCCCTTTCGGGCGGAGGAGTCCGCGCCGCTTGTTTTGCACTGGGCGTCATCCATTGGATGGAGCGATCCGGTCATTGGAAGCGGGTGGACTATATCTCCAGCGTTTCGGGCGGCGGCTATGCGGCGTCCGGCATTTTGACCGTATCGAGCACCCCCGAGTCGCGAGCGGACGGCGCCACGCTGGCCGAAACCGTCTTGTCGCAGCTCAACCTCGACGACAACGGATACATCAAATTTTCAACGATGTCCGTTCTGATAATGCTCGTCCTGTTCGTCGTTTCCTCTCTGTTCTCGCTGTCCCCGCTTCTGCTTCTTGTCGGACAATCCGGACCTTTGGTCATGAGCATGTTTCCGTCACATCACGCGATCGACAGATACGCGCCTGGAATGGTCGGCGCAATATGCCTATTAATCGGTGGATGCCAAGGCTTGCTGGCTCGGTGGCGCAAGCGCCCACCACGTGACGGCAATCTGTATTACTTCCTCGCGATGATATTTACCGCGGTTCAGATTGCATATTGGGCGGGGCATCCAGATCCCAGCCTACAAGGGATGGCACGGTTGACCGACGCGTCGTTTTTGGGGACATCGATTGCTGCCGGCGCGATATGGCTGATCGTCCTCGCGGTGTTGAGCCTGCGGCCCAGCCACCCCAATATAGCGAGACTTCATAACCGCGCCCGCTACGCGTTGGGTTTTACGTTTCTGTTGTCCGCCGGGCTACTCATGGAGGCCGCGATGCGAAACCTGGCGCAGCACGACATCGCCGTCAAGTTAAACGGCCTCTACTTGGGGTCGCTGATAGTCGCCTTTATGGCCATGGCGGCGAATCCGAATCGATTCTGCTTGCCATTGAAGATCTATTACGACGGCTTGCGGCGGAAGTTTGGCCAGGGACACGACCAGCCGATGCACGCGGCTCGCGATACCGGCGCGGACCCGATTCACTTGATCAACTGTTTCTCGCAATCGCCCGTCGCGCCTCACGACGAAAAAAAGCAACGCCGCGGAGGGGAAAACTTCAGCGTCAGCCGCCAATTCTGCGGGATGCACTCTACCGGCTATTTTCGGACGGACGAATGGTACGTCGGGCGGCAAAAAAATCGCTGGGAACACCAATTCACCTGGAGGCTCACAGCAACGTCCGGGGCCGCATTCGACATCCACCCCGTCAAGCAGAGCCCCCTTTGGAATTCACTGCTCTCCGTAATCAATATGGGCCTCGGAGCGTGGGTGATCAATCCAGCATGCGCCCCCGATCGCCGCACCTGGCGACCTTCCTTCTTTCTCAATTTCATGGCAGCGTTAAGCGTACACAACAACGCGACGAAGTGGATACGGCTCAGCGACGGCGGACACTTCGAGAACCTTGGAGTGTATGAGCTCGTTGCCCGCAAATGCATGAATATCGTTGTGGTAGATGCAGGCCATGATCCCCACTACAAGTTCGCAGACCTCGCGCTCGCGATCGAAAGATGCCGCGAAGATTTTGCCGCGGAGATTGACATCCCTGGGCTGTTTCCTCGCGCGACGGCGACTACCAATCAGGAAGTGATACTGACAGGCACCGTTCGATACGAGGGACAATCGGAACCCGCCCGGCTCACGTACATCAAGCTCGGAATCCAGGGCTGGCATTCGCTACCGCTGCGGCTGAGGCCCTCCATCGATCCTCATTTTCCGCACGAACCTACGACAAATCAGTTTCCCACGCGGGATTTCATCAACAGTTATTACAAGCTTGGGCAAGAAACGGCTGCGAAGGCAATGCCCCTGGATAGAGAGGATACGGTTGCGGGTCATCCTGTCACCGCGTGCGAGTTTGCGCCGGGTTGACCTCTCGATACGCCTGCTACCTCGGCTTGCGATTGCGCCAACGCCTCACTTCTCTTTCCGCACGAATCTGCGCGGCGCACGCATCGGCCTCTTGCAGCAAAGCCAGGACGTGATCCTGTATCTCGCGATACTGCTTTAAAAGCTTTCGCTCCCGCGCCGTGGGGCGGCTGTCGCTCATCTTCGTCAGTTGTGCATGCGCGCGCAACGGTGCTTTCAGCATCGCACGTTTCTTCACATCGAAAGGAACGAGACTATCGATATACGATTCGAACGTCTTTCCGCCCTTTGCTGAGTTGCAACGGCGGCAGCATGGAACGAGGTTGCCGATTTGATGGCCGTGCCCGTTCGACTCACCGTTTTTCACTAGGTTAACCAAGTGGTCCCACGTCTCCGCTGGTTCAAAGCAGTAGACACAATGCAGATTGTGCGGATCTTGCCGGAGAGCCTCGAGGGCGGCGATGACTTTGTCTTCGTCATAAACGTCTGTCGGCGCAAGCGCCGACGCAAAAGCGTGCGCAATCGTCGTCCTTCTCTTTTTGAAAATGGAGTAAGGCTTCAGATGTGACGCGATGCTTCGTGCTCTCACTCCCCCTCCCTCTTCTCGCGCTGGAAGAATTCGATGATATTTATTAGCGCATGGAAGCGCCTTCCTTCCTCCCGTGAGCATGTGCGAGATAACCGACTGCGGCAGCCGCCCAGACCTTCTATTTCGCACTGAGCTAACGCATAGCAATTCAACACTCTAGCAAATTAACCTCCGACCGACGCGACATCGCGCGACTTCCGTGGCCTAACACGGTGGTAAGCGCGCAATAAACCATGTGGCTTGTGCGAGGCGACCTGCTGTGCGTCAGTCCGTGGATGTGGTGAGCCGCCAGGGCAATAGCGCCTCATAATCGTCGGCGGTGTTTGCGAGCGGCAGCGACTCGAACAGCGCGACGAGATAGGCATACGGTTCGACGCTGTTCGCCTTGCAGGTCTCGATAAGCGAATATAGGTTAGCCGCCGCGTTCGCGCCGGCGACCGTGTCATAGAAGAGCCAGTTTTTTCGCCCGACGGTAAATGGCCTAATCGCGTTCTCGCAAGCGTTGTTCGAGATCGGCCACGCACCGTTCTCGACATAGCGAATCAGCTTGGGCCACTGACCTTGCAGGTAGTGCAGTGCTTTGCCGAAGGCGCTTTGCGGTAACACTGCGTGCAATTGGCGCAGGAGCATTGCCTCGATTTGCTCGAGCACCGAGCGACTCTCGCGTTGACGCACGAGCAGTCGATCCGCTGGCGCCATGCCTTCACAGCGCGATTCGATAGCAAAGAGCTGCCCGATCAGTCGAATGAATTCGCTGACGGGGTGGTCCCGACCACGCTGCGCCTTCGGCAGATTCTCTTCGGCCTCGATCAGGTAGCGACGTGCGTGCGCCCAGCAGCCCAAATGAACGAGCTGATTGTCCTCGGCGACATCGTTGTATGGCTCGTAGCCGTCGCTCATCAATGCCGCGCCGGGCTTGATGCCAGCATAGAGCGCCGCGGCTTGCCCCGCGCTGCGCGTCGGGCTGTAACTGAACAATCGAACCGGCGGGCCGGTGCCGCTCATCTGAGCCCACATGTAGCTCTTGCGTTGAGCGGCGCGGCCCGGCTCTTTGAGCACCTGCACCGTCGTTTCATCGCCGTAGACGATGTCGGCCTCGAGCAGGTGATCGCGCATCAAGTTGATCAGCGGCTGCACTGCCGTACCAACGCGCACCACGCTGGCTGCCAGCGTACCGCGCGAGAGATCGCCACCGAAGCGGTGCAGCAGCGCGGCGATTCGATACAGCGGCAGCGCGTCGGCGAACTTGCTTACGACCACCCAGGCCAGCGCCGATTCGGTCCGTAGTCCCTTGGGGATGATACGCGCCGGTGCCGGCGTCACCTTGATGCCTAGATCGCAACAAGGGCACGCGTATTTGACTCGTTGGTGCTGGATGACGCGAACCTGCTGCGGCACGATGTCCAGTTGTTCACTGATCTCAGTGCCGATCTCGACGAGAGCATGTCCGTCGTGTGCGCAAACGCGCTCGGATTCCGGCAATTCGTGACGCACGATCTCGCGCGGTAGCATCGGATCCAACGGCTTGCGCCCGCGCTTCTTGCGTTCATGCGCGCCAACCTCGATGCTCTGTTCTGCTTGCGTCTCTTGCGCCGGTTCCGATCCCGTTGCGGCCGCCTCCGCTTCGTTTAAGAACAGGTCGCGTTGCTCGGCACCGCGCACTTCGCTCTTAGCGGCAAAGAGCTGTCGCTGATAGGCCTTGAGCTTCTCGCGCAGCAAATCGCGTTCGACCGTCACCACGCGCAACTCGCTCTTCATGGCAGCGAGTTCTGCGCGTAGCGCTTGCAGCTCGTCGGTGGGCGGTGAGGATAGCGGCGGCATCGCCGGATTAGACCAGCGATGCTGGTTCGCGTTTCAAGTCACGCGCTGATAATAGCGCGTCGGATGCGCGCGCATCGCCTCGATGTCGATACCGTCGAGCAACCAGTGCAGTTGCTCCGTTCCAAGCTTGAGCACCGCTTCCTTGCGAGGCCAAACGAAACGATCTTGCTCGAGCCGTTTCAGGAGCAGCCAGAAACCGTTACGGTCCCACAGCAGCATCTTGATGCGATCGCGGCGCTGGTTGCTGAACACATACACGGCCTTGGCGAACGGATCGAGGTTCATCGATTGCTCGACGATGGCCGCCAGACCGTTGATGCTCTTACGGAAGTCAACGGCGTCCCGATGGACATAGACCTTCAGCTCATCATCTAGCCGGAACATCGTACCGCCCCAGCGTTTCGATCATTGCCGATAGCAGCGACACATCGTTGCCGCTGCATTCGAACTTCAGCGTCACGCCATTGGGCATCTGCGCGGTCAATTGCGCCGAAGCGATCGCGCGTATCCGCGTCTGCGCTCCGGCGTCGTGCCGTTGAGCTCTTACAGCCTCGCGCTCGATTACCGGTTTGCGGCTATCGATTTCGACTACCGGAACGAACGCTGTTGCAACGGGTGCGGGCTGTACTGGCGTGCTCGCCAGTCGCCGCTGATGCAGCCTGATCCACTTATGCAGTAAGTTGGCGTTGACCCCGTGCTTGAGTGCAAGCCCTGCGATCGACGCGCCCGGCTCCAAGCACGCTTCCACCAACTTCTGTTTGGTCTGTCGATCATAACGGCGCTTGCCGTCGCGGCCAACGCTGACGACCTTCAGGCCGGCCGCTTCTGAGTGTTCTTCTGTCATGAAAGGTGCCCACTGAAAAAAACAGTGGACATAGCCTGCCCGCTCACATCACTGAGTGCTAGACGTCCATTCTTGCGCGCTTACCTTGCGTCCGCAACCACCCCAAGCTCTGAACGGGCTCTGGGATACATGACCGGGCACTGGGATACCTTTCAGCGCGTTGTGCAGAGCATCCCTAACTGTATAGGCCCAGGATCGCCTCCGCGACGCGTCCGGCACCTGCGACGGGGTTGCCCAAGCGGATCGTTGCGGGAAGTTCCACGCGGAAGGTGACCGACTGGGCATCCACATGCTGGTGGGTGATGACGTCATCGCGCCGCAGGACCTCGACGGCCGGGTCTGCCATGTCGTACCCACGGACGAAGGTCACGGTAAACGGAGCCGTAAACGGTGCCTCGTTGACCATCGTGGCATGCTCGTATCCGATGCCTGACTCAGAGCCGTACGAGGACACGCGCGTGAGGAACTCGTCGACCAAGCCGCTAGCCCCGGTGGCGGTGAGTCGCTCAACAATACTCTCCACCAAGGAAGGGATCGACAAAGCAGGCGCATTGGGATCTGCCTGGCGCAGACCGATGCTTACGAGGAGCAGGCGCGCTTCCCCGGGGGCGTCATCACTGGTAGGGGTGGGCTCGATTTGGTGGACACCATGGATGGCGTGACTTGAGGTGGCGCGAGTAGTGGTCTTTATCTCTACGCCTGTGCCCTCCCATGTGAAGTCCCTTGCAGAGCGGCGCCAGCCATCCCAAGCCTGGACGACTGGTCCGACCTGGGGATCGACCGCGCGGCGGCACAGAGCTTCGAGAAGGAGCAGTTCCCCAACGAGTCCGAGGATGGCGTTCTCGGAGATCTCCAGGCGCTTAATGGCGAGTTCGATCAGCGGCTCGGTGACGGCAAAGGCGCGCTCCAAATTGGCGTCAGCTTTCTCGCGCAGCAGTTCAGCGGCGATGAATGCACCGACCTGGTCGAAATGCCCCAGCGCGGGCAAGCAAATGCGGTTTGCGTTGAGCGGAGGCAGGGTGTCACGGTGCCAGGAGTGGTAGTGCATCGCAGACTTCACTGTGCCGGTCCGGGGCCTCAACTCGTCGCCTACAAGGAACAGTTCCAAGTGACCGCGACTATTCCGAGCGATCCCAATTACCATCGCATCGGTCAACCAGGTAATGGCTCGGTCATCTCCGGTGGTGCCCGCCGGAACGACGTTGATCTGGTTTAGAACTGCTTCGTAGCTAATCATGGGAGTCACCTCGTAACGATGGTCACCCCAGCACGGGTGGCTGAGAACTGCTCCGGACCTCCCGCAGGGAGGCAGACTCCAACTGCGACCGTGGGGTGCTGGTCGTCCGGATGTTGATTGACGTAGAAGAGGATTTGACCGTCGGAGCCGCTGGGTCGCCACCCCGTGTTGTTGCTCGACGGCACGTCAGCGTAACGGTGGTAGTAGTCGAAGTAGACGTCGCCGCGATACTGGCTCGGGCCGGCGTTGGGGTCGCTCGCACCCCAAGTCGTCTTGAGTTCGCCTCCGATCATCCTCTTTGTGGTGGCGCGTATCTTAAATGGGAGCAGTGCCAGCGGACCCTTGGACACGGTGGCACCATCTCCGTAACGAATGCCGATCCAGAACCGTGGTCGCTCAGCGTTCTTGCGCCTTAGGTCGGCGTAGGACCATAGATCGCCGGGGTGGCCGGTGACAAAAAGGCCCGTGATCGGGCGAGTGAGACTGGCCGACCAGAGTCGAAGGTAGGCGGCGATGGCATAGGGGCAGGCACGTCGAGTCTGGTCTCCCCTACCCCTCACCGGCGGGCGATAGAAAGGTGAATCCGGCAGTGGGGCAACTGCGTTTGCTCGGGCTTCGATACTGTTCCAAAAGTCCGCGTGGAACCCCTCGCTCCCGGGCCGATAGTCAGCGAAAGTGAGGCGATCCAAGAGTCCGGCGGCCTCGGTAAGTTCGAGTGGAACGTCTAGGATTCGGCCCCGCAGCACATTGGCGACAGTGAGGTCGCTGGATGGCCGGATGAAGAGTCCAGCCACGATGTCTGCATTGGGATCCGCCAGCCGGCTGTCATTAATGACTGTAACGAAGGGGCGAGCCCCTGGTGATAGGGGATGGTTGCCCACGCCCGCGATCTTGCCGGTGGCCTCGAAATTGAGCCCCTGCAGAACGGTGGGTTCAGGCGCGCCGCTCACCATGCGCTCGGTGATGGCAGTGCGAACCGCTTCGTCGACGTCGTGATACGCACGGAAGAGGGAGAGTTGGTCGCTGGAGGCGAAGATGCGGCACAACTCGATATATGACCCGCGGTAGCCGAACCAGCGCTGCATCTGCATCTGGGTGTCGGCCAGCGGGTTGGCCGATGAACGCTGGAACAACGCAGTGGTCATCCCTTCCAGCGTCAGTCCCCGGGCCATGACATTCCCTGAGACGAAGATAGTGCAGAGGTCGCGGGCGGCGCTCCATTTGCCGGTGTCTGGGTCCTGGCTCGGTGCGTAGGCAGGGCGATCGTCAGCGTTGGGGTCGCTGTTGACCACGGCGATCCTAGTTCCGGGGATCACTTCCCTAATTAGTAGGGTTTCGACGGTATGCCAGTCCGGGAAAACCGTCAGTGGCAGGACGTCGAACTCGTCCTCGATTGCTCTGGCGGAGGCTCGATACTTTTCGAGCCATTGCGCCCATGGGGCGGGGTCCGCCTGCAGTTGGTCCACCAACGCGTGGGGAAGCCTAGCATCTCCCGCGTCGAGCATATCTCGAGCCGTCGCTCGATCCTGAATTCCCGCCCAGATCAGGACGTCCTCAGCACCCCGGAAGTGGTCCTGGATTGCCGCAGAAGGGTGATACAGCATCGAGTGCGGCGAAGCCACGCTGTCAAGGACTTCGTCCTTGGTGCCGAACTGCTGTGTGATCGCGGACGCTGGGCCCAGCCTGCCAGAGCGGTGCAGGCGAATAGCGCCCGCCACCAAGAAGGCTCGGACGGCGTCGGCGAGGTCCTGCTGTACGGAGTTGGTGGTGGGCACGCACAGTTTGGCTGCCTCCGCGCGGCGGTAAAAGACCTCACCGCCGGTGTAGTAGGAACGGATCCCCGCCGCCTCGGGGTAGGTCGATGAGCGAGGGGCGTTGAGATTGCCAGGGTCGGTTGTGTCTACTGGCTGGCCGATGTCGAGCGGCGTGCGAAGAGAGATCAGGAAGTCTCGCGGCGCCAGGGGGTTGTGGTCCTCTTGAAGGAGATTGGCCTGAGGTGTCGCCGTGTAGGCGATGTAGGTCGAGAACAGATTTTCAGGCGAACCCTGGGGCGGATCCCAGAGGTTGGCGATCGCACGCGGGATCTGCTTCAATCTGCCGTAAATGGGGTCCTGCGAGGACTCAATGATGGCATCGAGAATCGAGCCATCGTCGGCCTCGTCGTCAAGCACGAGCATGCGGACGGTGCGATCAAGCTCCTTGACTGCGCTAAAGACATTGGCGCGGAGGCTTGCTGCCAAGGCATGCAGATGGTCAGTCTGCTTCATCGCCACGATGATCAGTGGCCTGCCCTGACTCAACCGTTGTCGAACCTGAGCCGGCGGCAGCCGGTAGGTGGCTGACAGTGGGTGCGTCTGCTCTGACAGTGCGATGCCAGGCGGTGGGCACAGCAGGCGGCGCTTAATCTTCTGTGCATTCTCCTCTCCCGAGTCCAACTGCTGCACCAGCCTCTCATAGGTCTGGCGCCACAAGGAGAGACGGGTCCCGGCGAGTACGACGATGATGTCGAGTCCGTTGTCGATGGCCAAGGCTGAGACACCCAGCATGGAAGCGGTCTTGCCGGACTGGACCGAACCCATGACGAGTCCCGTGCGCGATCGGCGGGATGACCACTCTTCGGTTTTCGCGGTGTCGGCTGCCAAGATTCCGCGCTGGAGAATGTAGCGGGAGTCCGCTTCAACTGAGTGACGCGCTGTGTCGGTCAAGCCGGTGAGTTGAGCCTTGTAGCGGGCCCACCACGAGTCCGCCTCCTGGGGAGCGGGTGGATTGAAGTAGACGTGCTCGACGAGGGGGGAGCTTCCTGGCATCGCTCTCAACCCTTCGGTTTGATGAGCATCCGTTGCAACGACGCGTACCCGGAGGCCCCGAACTGCTGACGTACGGCCTCAGCCGCTTGATCAGGGTCGATGTGCAATAGTTCGAGTAGACTTTTGCTGATCCTGGCTATGTAGTCCCACTGGGTTTTGGTCTGCGCTTTGTCGGGGCGTTCCCAGTCCTTGGATTCTGCGCTCGCCGTTCGAATAGCATCGCCATTAGCCTCGATGCGGTCCTCGATGTCGTCTGGCGAGGCCGCTAAGGCCATCGTAATGCCCACGAGGGAACCTACGAGTTGGAGTTCCTGCCACTTGGCACCCTTGCCGCCATCCTTAAATTGATCGGACCACAACTCATCGTGCGATGAGTGGAGCTCGACAGCGTTTAGCAGCAGCGAGAACAGCTTGGTCAACGTCGAGGAATGGGCTAGCGGGTGTGACTTGCTCTTCTGAATCGCGATCAGCAACTGGTCGATGTTGCGACTAGTCGATGCCAGGTCTTTGCCAGCGGTGTCATGCACAAGGACCGAGATGACCCAAGCAAGAACCTTGGTGCGCTTGTAGCGTGTGTCCCCAAAACCGTAGTTCTTCAACGCCTCACCGAGGCGGCCAAGATCGGGGACACCGGCCAGCGATTCAGCAATTTTGGCGGCATCAGTGTTCGGGTCGGCGTCGCCAGCGGCGGCAAGAGTCGCGCGGGTGAGTTCTACCTCGTGGTAGACCGCGTTACGGATCTCTTCCGCGTTCAGATGCACGCCCTGCTTGTTGTAGAGGCGAAAGACCTCATGAATCTGGGCTTGGCTCGCCTGTGTGTACTCGATGACGGGAATGGTGTATTCCACGACGTCCTCGAACAAAGCATCGACGGTGAGTTGCTGACCAGCGACGTTGATCTCCCGGGCTTTGATCTGCGTGTAATACTTGCCACGGAGAGGCTCAAGGTTGGAACCAACAAGTCCGCCGTCTCCAGTCGTGCGCAGCTTGAACGGGAAGTAGTAGTCGTTCTCCTGTGCGGAATTGAGTGCGTAACCCTCCAACGCTTTCCACGCACGGCGGAAGGCCGGGTAGTCGTCGTTGAACAGATCCGTCAAGTTCCTGCGACCGCTATCGTCGAGGCGCCCTTGTTCGTTGAACTTTTTTCCACTGTGCCGGGCGGTGACCTCAGCAACCTTCTGCTTGGCAACGGGGTGCTTTCCCACGAACCGGAGGATGGCCGTGAGCCGCTGCTTGCCGTCGACGACCTCATGCGGGGTGGAAGATCCGGTTCTCAACAGTATGATGGACGGCAGGGGGACGCCCCGGAGGATGGACTCCATCAGGGACTGCCGGTCGCCATTACCCCAAACGTCACCTCGTTGGTACGACGGCGTTAGGTTAGGCGCCTTCTTGGTGAGTTGGAAGATCGGCCAGACTGCGGCCTTTGCCGTGACTGGTTCCGGGCTCACCGCTTCCTCGCTCGCGTCGATCTCGGCCCACGCGTCAACCCAGGACTGGGTGGCCGTCGCACGGCTAGTGCCCTTCGCCTCAAGTTCTTCAAGAAAATTAGCCTGGAGCCGAGCGGCGGCTTCTACGCGCTCGTTCAGACGTTCAAGCGCGCGAAGGCTCAGCGGCGGGTAGGCGTCTCCGGGAGCAAGGAGGTCGGTGGGTTCAAGTTTGAGTTCAGCGATGAGCGCCTGAAGGAAGGGTTCACCGCCTGTGAGTGGGAGGTCTTCGCTGAGGCTCAGCCAGCCTTGGATCTCAGCCAGTTGGTTCATCCATGCGTCTGAGGCGAAGTCGACGTCATCGCTGCTGAACATTGAAGATACTGGGGGAACGCCGTCGGGCGTGTCTGAAGCCTCCGAGAGAGTCGCCAACCCATCGGCGAGGCTCTCCTGCAACAGGACCCGCGGGTCCTCCTCGTCGAAGTCGTCTTGGTGTTCGATGTGGTCAGTCACGCAGTAGCTCTCAACGGTTCGAGGTCAGAGGTGATGCTCAAGGTGGGCCGGATGAGCCCGCACAACAATCGTTCGGCGATCGCTTTGACGACGCGGGCGTTCACTGCGTTACCCAAAGCTTTATACGCGTCGAGGTCGGACGCGGGCAACTGGATGCCGCCGAGGCACTGAAGTTCAGCGCACTCGGCTGGGGTCATGTAACGACGTTCGCCGGTCAGGTTCGCACCGAGGATGGGCACTTGGGTCTGCGTGAAGGCGATGAGACTTGGGGAGGTCGTGGGCCGCTTCACCCGCAGTCCAGACGCACGCACCTGTAGCACGAAGTTGTCGATGTCACGGTCTTCACCTTGCGCGTTCCATTCCATCTTCTGGAAGCTAGAGTGGAAGCCTTGTGGGTTCCATTGCGCAATCCAGGGATCGATCCAAGAGCGGTTGGCTTGGTAGAACTCGCGGTTCTGCCTGATAAAAGTCCGCTTCCACGGTGGGAAACTCAAGTCGCCTGGGCGGTTGGCGTGGCTCGGTATCCTCGTAAATTGTTCGTCGAGCGAGCACTCGAGGGATTGGCCGAAGCTGCCCTTGAAGCCCATCTGGCGAAGACCCCACACAGGTCTGCGAACCCAAACCCCTGCCGGAGTCTCGTCCTCGTAGGGATAGGTTGCCCCAAACTCCATCGCCCAGATCGGGAAGGAAGGCAGCTTCAGCGCAGCCGGCGAGCGGCGCAGGAAGTCGCCCCACATGTCGATGGCTCGCAGCGTCTGGTCCGGGATGGCGCGCCTGGAATGCGCTTCGTGGCGGAGTACCCAGTGGATTTCCGTGGGATCCTTGTGCTTCGCCGGCCACTCGAAATGATCGAGACCCTCGAGTGAACCTACGAAGTAGGCGCGGTCTCGCACCTGTGGAATGCCGAACTCGTGGGGCGAGAAGTGCTCTACGTCGACGGAATAGCCAAGCTTCTCCAACATGCGGATGATCTTGGTCTTGGTGCGACCGCCGTCGTGTTTGAGGATGTTGGGCACGTTCTCCAAGATGAAGTGTCGCGGCCGCTTGACGCGCAGGATGTCATGCACCTTGAAGAAGAGATTGCCCTGACTGGTGTCCTTGAAGCCCAGTTGGTCTCCTGCTTTCGAGAACGGTTGACACGGAAAACCCGCAGTAAGGACGTGGTGATCGGGTACGTTACAGGCGATGATCTCGTCGCTGCTGAGATCGTTAAGGTCGCCCCAAGCGTCTATGCCGAAGTTGACCTTGTAAAGGGCCTTCAGCGTGGGCTCCCACTCAGCTGCGAACACGCCGCGTCCCTCCAACTCATCAAGGGCGACGTGGAAACCGCCCAGCCCGGCGAAGAGGTCGACGAAACGGAAGGCCTCGCTGCTAGTTCCCATCACTTCGGTCCCGTCCTTCCCCGTCTGATCGGGCGAGATTTCTCATGGTTTGTTCAAATGCGCGCATTATGTCACGCCTTGCTGTACGCGGAAACGGGGCGGGGTCATGATGGCCGCCTTAGTGAACAGCCGCTGTAGGACCGACAGCGGCTATGGAGCGGCTGCACGGGACTGGCTGCTCTCAGCCTGAAGCGGGCACTCAGCCAAACTTACCAGATGACCGCTTTTGGCCGAACTGGACCGACGACCGACACCGCCTGTCACACCAAGTCCTGACTTCTACGTCTTAATTCAGGATCCTTGCGTAGTGCGTTATTCCGAAGCCCCCAAGCGCCAAAAACAACAAAGCCGACCTAAAGTCGGCTTTGTTGTTGAAGCATAACCTTGCAGTTCGTAGACGGAAGCATATCGTTGCGCTCGGCGCAAAATTTTGCTTCCTGTCTCAGCGGCTGATTTTTAAAACAATTTTTGGTGGAGCGGAGGAGGATCGAACTCCCGACCTTCGCATTGCGAACGCGACGCTCTCCCAGCTGAGCTACCGCCCCAACGAAGCTGCAATTCTGGCACGGGGTTATACCGTTGACAAGCCCCTCCCGGGGAAAACCCGTGCGAGCCCAACTACTTAGGAGCCGAACCGCCCTCTGAAGTCGTCGCCCCGGCGAGCACCCAAGCCACGACAGTCCGGATATCCCCATCGCTCATCCGAGGGTGGGAGGGCATAGGAATCACCCCCCAAACCCCAGCCCCACCGTCCCGCACCTTCTTCTCCAGCCTCCCCTGCGCCCCGACATCGCCCTTGTACTTCGCGGCAATATCCCGAAACGCCGGCCCCACAAGCTTCCGATCAACGGTATGGCATCCCAAGCAGGCGTTCTGCTTCGCGATCTCATACCCGGCGAGCGCCGAGGCCGCCGAAGAATCGGCCCAAGCCGCCCCCGGCCACCCCGCCACCGACACAACCACGGCGCCCATCGCAACGACAGCCCGCACACGCGAACCCGAAGCAAGCGAGCCCCACCAGCCAACTCGGGCCGCCGCACCACCCAATCCCCCCATCCCCACCCTCACTTGATCGGCGTCCCACTCCCCGGCTTCACCTGCGTCGAATTAGACACAGGCGCCGGCGCCCTCTGATCCAACGGCTGCGACGTCACGCCGCCCATCGGCACGGCCCCCACCGTGGGCTCGGCCTCGGCCGATTGCGCCGAACTCGGCGCGCTAGCCGCCTGCGCCGCCGCCGGGGCCATCGCCTGCGCATCCTCCGGCTTGATGTACTGGAACACCTTCACCACACTCATCACGCCCGGCACGTTCGCCGCCACGGCCGCCCCGAGGTTGCCCTCTTGCTCCGTCACCAGCCCCATCAAATAGATGTTCCCGCGCTCGGCCACCACCTTGAAGTCGTTCGCCGAAATACCCTTCTCGGCGATCAGCGCCGTCTTCACGCGCGCCACGAGGTACGAATCGTTCGCCCGATCGGAGAACGAGGTCTTCGGCGCCACCGCCAGTTCGTTGACGATCGATTCGACATTGCCGACGCCGCGCGTGATCTGTTCCGCACTCCGTTTAGTCGCTTCGTCCGGCACTTCGCCCGTCAGCAACGCACGCCGGTTGAACACGGTCACGTCAACATGCGTCGCATCGCCCAATTGGTTGGCGATCTGCGAATACGCCTTCACCTGGATCTCGCGATCCTCGGTTTGCGTGCCGACGGTACGTCGATCGGTCGCCATCAGCGCGCCGCCGCCAGCCGCACCGGCCAAGGCCAGCACACATCCCTGCAACGACGTCACCAACGCAGCCGCCGACGCCACCGCCAACGTTCCCCGCACAAGCGTCTTCACGACGCGATCTGCCTTCATCAACGAACTCCCCTTGCTTCGAAGTCAATCTTCGCCGAGCAACATGGCATCAATGCCGTCGCACAAGCAGTGAATTACCAACAACTGCACTTCGTGTATCCGCGCCAGCCGCTGCGATGGCACGTCGATCGGTATATCCATTTCGGCCAGCGCTTCGCTCACCTTGCCGCCGCCATGGCCCGTCAGCGCAATCACGATCATCTCGCGTTCATGCGCTTCGGCAATCGCTTCCAACAGGTTCGCCTCGTCGCCCCCGCCCGCAATGACGACCAACACGTCGCCCGCATGGCCCAGCGTGCGAAGCTGTTTGGCGTAGACGCCATCGAAGCCGCCGCTCGCGCTCAGCGCCGTCAGCAGGGCGCCATCGGCCGTCAGCGCGATCGCCGGCAAGCTCGGCCGCTCCCGCTCGAATCCCGCGACAAGCTGCGCGGCCAAACGCTGCGCGCCGGCCGCCCCGGCGCCGTTGCCGCACGCGAAAATCCGGTTGCCGTTCGCCAGCGCACCGAACATCGTGTCGATGGCCGCGGCGATCGGCATCGAAAGCGCTTCCAGCGCTTCGAGTTTCAGTGCCGCGCTTTCGCGAAAATGCTGTTGAATTCGTTCGACTGACATCGGTTCTCTACGTTGCCGGCCCCGCCAATACGGGGCCATTCGTCAGCGCGCAAGTTTAACGTACTGGCCGCCCCCGTCCGCGCGTTTTAGCACCCGTCCTCGCGAAACGCGTCGCGCAACCACACCAGTCGCCGTCCTTCGAACACCACCGCATCGAAGCGGCAGGCGCTAGCGCTGCCGCCACGCGTCGCCAAGAAATAGCGCGCCGCCAGCACAATGCGCCGCTGTTTATGCGGCCCGATGCTGGCCGCCGCGCCGCCGTATCGGCCGCCGGCCCGCGCCCGCACTTCGACGAAGACGAGCACGCCGTCCCGGTCGCGCATCACCAGATCGATCTCTCCGCCGCGGCACGTCACGTTGCGCGCAACGAGCCGCAGCCGCTGCCGTCGCAGAAAATCAAGCGCCAGCGCTTCGTACTCGGTTCCGACGCGTTTCGACTCGCGCCGCCGCAAAAAGTTGTCGGCGGCTTTCGAATCGCTTGCGCGGCCTTGCGCAGGCGCTCGTGTGCGCGCCGTCTCCGCAGGCCGCGCGTGGCACAATGACGGCCTTCCTTCGCTGGTTAGCGTCTCTCGCTTCATGTCCAACCTCCTTGATCTCGCGCAGCGGCAGCAGTACCCCGCCGCCACGCTCTATGTGATGGCAACGCCGATCGGCAATGCCGCCGACATCACGCTGCGCGCGCTGCATGTGCTCGGCCTCGTCGATCGCATCGCCGCCGAAGACACGCGCAACACCGGACAACTGCTCGGGCTCTACGGCATCTCGAAGCCCCTCATGGCCGTCCACGAGCACAACGAACGCGAAGCGGCCGAGCGCATCGTCGATTGCCTGCGCGCGGGTGAACGCGTCGCGTATGTCTCCGATGCCGGCACGCCCGGCGTATCGGATCCCGGCGCGAAGCTCGTCGACGCCGTGCGCGAAGCCGGCTTCGCAATCGTTCCGCTGCCCGGGGCTAGCGCTGTCACCACGGCGGTCTCGGCTGCCGGCGACTTCGTCGGCACGTTCTCGTTCCTCGGCTTTCTGCCGACGAAAGCGAAGCAACGCACGGCGCAATTGCAGTCGCTCGTGGCGCATCCGCATGCGATGGCCTTTTACGAAGCGCCGCATCGCATCGTCGAAACGGTCCAAGCCTTGGCCGATACGCTCGGCGGCGATCGGCAATTACTCATCGCACGCGAATTGACGAAGCTACATGAGGCGATTCATCGCTGCACCCTAGCCGAAGGGCCAACCTGGCTCGCCGCCGATCCGAATCGGCAACGCGGGGAGTTCGTGCTCGTCGTGCAAGGGGCACTGGCTGAGGCGGAGCAAGACGAGACGGCGCATGATGCGTTGCTCAAGCTGCTGCTCGAAGAGGTATCGGTTAGCGCCGCCGCACGGCTCGCGGCGGCGCTAACCGGGGTGTCGCGCAATACGCTTTATTCGCGGGCGTTGGAGTTATCTAAACAAGAGGACTGAGTTAAAGGAAGCGCTCGCGGCAGTCTTCAAAGCAACGGCTGTGCGCCGGTGATGGGTTGCCCGCGAACGAGCTCGGCTCCGGTTTGCGCGGACGTCAGACTCAGTTGGATAAAGCTGTTGGCCGGTGCGTAATGCACGAAGAGGGATTCGAGCACGCGAGCGAAGACGCTCACCGCACCATCGCCGAGCATCGTTTCGTCGATGATCAAGCGCACGCGGATGCCGCGCATCAACGCAGGCTGCGGATCGCTCACGATCCACTCCAACACCGATTCGCGTGCGAGTTGTTTCAGGCTGTCGGCGTGCCGGATGGCGCCGTTCGAACGCGAGGACGCATGCGCCGCCAATAATCGTTTGAAAGCGGGCAACCCAGCCTCACAGAGCGTCAGCGCGCCAGCCGAAAGCATGGAGATGAGGTCCCAGAGGTCTTCCTGTCCGTTTGGTCGGCGGACGCTTTCCGTCGGCGTGCGAAGCATGGTGACACGGCCCGTGAGCGCCTCGCCCGGATAGATGAAATCGCCCTGCGCGTCGCAGGGTTTCAACTGCGAGGGGTAGTTCGCGTTGGTGCAGGTCATGTCGATATCGATCTGCTTACCAGCCAGCAGGCCGACGATCTCGCCGCGGTGATCGACGACGGACAACAGCATGTCCTTACTCGGCAGAAGTTCGGCCAATCTTCCGCCACGTTCGGCAAACCAATAAACCGTTTGCTCGTGCGTGCTGTGATGCAAGAGCGAGTGATACGGCTCGATTCGCTTGACGATGGTTTCCTCGCCCTTGTCCCGTGTCAATCGAACTGCGTCGACGCGGTAGACGGATGTTTCCGCAATGCTGACCGACCGTGGCACGACGGGGTAGACGGGAATACTCATGTCCTCGATCGAGATCGGCTCCGACTGCGACTCGAACAAATTGACGACGGGCGTGCAGAACAGTTTGAAGTTCGACGTATCAAGGCGTCGTAGCAGTCGGCCTCTCGCGGAATCGTCATGCAGGTCTTTGATCGGGAGATGGAGCGTGACGGTGCGGCACGCTCCCGTTGCTTGAATGAGCATCGACAAATCCAAATCGACGAAATCGAACTTCTCTGGGAAAGAGAAGTATTCGAGCAGGAATCGAAACTGCGATGGCGGGTTGGCGTGATCGCGTCGCTCGATTAAGGCCTCGTTATCGTCAAAGCCAACGCCCTTTATCGGCACACTATCCAAGGCCATCCACGTCCCGCTTTCTTCAGCCTCGACGAATGCGTTCGATGTGTGAAGCAGCAGCGCATCGATTGTCGCCGCGACCATGCGACGATCGCCATTGATGAATAGGCGTACGCGCGCCGGCATGGTCTTGTTTAAGATCGCTTTGGATCCGAGCGTCGCCAGCGTGATCGATACCACTCCGTTCGTGCCTTCGTGCAGGCTGACGTTGCGCGGCGTTGAAGTGGCCGGAGCGTAGCGGGCTTCGGCGATTCGCAATGGGGCAAGCATCACTTCGTAGATCGTTCGAAAAGGATACCCACCTGTGCGCGTCTTCAGTTCACTGCCGCGTTCGATGACGTGTCGCCCCGTTAGCTTTGCAATGGCGTTCGTATCGTCAAAGCATGCGATCGAACATGCGGGAAAGGGCCGCAGATACTCGGGGTAAATGATCTCTAGCAATGCGTTGGACAACTCCGGGTAATCGTCGTCGATACGTACGCTCGCTCTGGCATTCAGCAGGGCAGCGGATTGAAGCATCCGTTCGACATGCGGATCCTCCGAATGCTCGCCGCAGATCGATAGTCGCGCAGCCGCGTCCGGATAGTGCTCCGCGAATTGCGCGAGTGAGCGGCGCAGGCTTGCCAATTCGCGCTCGTACGCAGGAAGGAGATCATCGGAGGCCTCTGTCATGGGCGGCCCGATGTCGGGACACTCGAGATCAGCGTCGCACCGCAGGATGTTTTATGGCCGTCGAAGGCGACGGCGCATCCGTCAATCAACACGTCGCTATCGCCGTCGACGATCACACAGTCGTCGTGCCCGGACATCGGGCAAGTGCATTGATCGCCGACGCACGCGACGGCACGGCCCATCACGAGCGATTGCGATTTGCCTGTTCTAACCGTTCCGCCGTGTGAAGTTGAATCGCCTATGCGTATGACTCCGCGCATATTTACGCCTCCGTTGTTTGGGTGCTTGCGTTCTTGGCCGCTAGCGCGCTGATGCTGGTGCCGGTGCTGTTGCTCGTGGTTGATCAGAACGAGGCGCCCTGTGGGCCGTACTTGACATCGAAGCGACGCCCCCACCAGGGCAAATACGC
>Ga0157371_10001668_pt1 | contig 22658 bp, 27 predicted proteins | sample C45metaG_FD_113462 | JGI IMG/M metagenome (GOLD analysis project Ga0157371, IMG submission 113462) | Corn rhizosphere microbial communities from Kellogg Biological Station, Michigan, USA - C4-5 metaG | ecosystem: Host-associated > Plants > Roots > Rhizosphere > Soil | place: USA: Michigan...
GATCGCCATCAATTACAACGGCACCAACGCCATCGAGGCCCATGGCTTCCAGGCCCACGTCGGCTCCATGCGTTCGCCCAGCCGCGGCCGCATCGAACTGACCTCGCGCGATCCGCGCCAGCATCCCAGCATCCTGTTCAACTACATGAGCACCGAGCAGGACTGGCGTGAATTCCGCGACGGCATCCGCCTCACCCGCGAGATCATGCAACAGCCGGCGCTGGACCCCTACCGCGGCGAAGAGATCAACCCGGGCCGTGATTGCGTGACCGACGCCCATCTGGACGCCTTCGTGCGCTCCCACGCCGAGACCGCCTATCACCCCTCCTGCTCCAACAAGATGGGCACCGACGACATGGCGGTGGTCGACGGCGCCGGTCGTGTCCACGGCCTGGAAGGCCTGCGGGTGGTGGACGCCTCCATCATGCCGATCATCGCGACGGGCAACCTCAACGCCCCGACCATCATGATCGCCGAGAAGATCGCCGATAAAATCCGCGGCCGCGCCCCGCTGCCGCGCAGCAACGCCGCCTACTACGTCGCCAACGGCGCCCCGGTACGCGGCACCCCGCTACGCGACGTCAGTGGCCAGCGTGCCGCCGAGCCGGTCCCGCAGCGCCGCAACCAACCGGCCGCCTGATGCCAGGCAGCCGAACGCAAGAAGGGCGCCCATGGGCGCCCTTCTCGTAGCTGGATTCATGGTGTTCGGGCTTCCTGGCATATCGCCTGCACCCGGCGGTCCCTTCCCCCTCTCCCCACGGGAGAGGGCCGGGGTGAGGGCAGCCCGCCACCCCCTATAACCTCACAAACAATCCTTCACCGCCGTCAAAATGGTCCGCGGCCGCAGCGGATTGTTCGCCATCTGCTCGCGCAACTGAATCCGCGTCCCCCGCGACGCCGACCCGATATCGATGATCGCAGCGGTCGCCCCAGGCACCTTGCTGTCCACCAGCACCCGCTGGCTGCTGCCCTGCGGCTGGACCTCGACGTGGCGCCCATCCTTCTCCAGCCCAGCCACCAGACAAACGCGATAATCCTCGGCACTCTTGCCCGTGCGCAACTCCATCGGCGGATTGCGTTCAAGATTCGCCTGGCTGGTGCAACCGGCCAGGGCAGCGGCCAGGAAGGCCAGGGTCTTCGTTCTCATCAGCGGCTCCTGCAAGCTCTTTGCGCCATTTTAGCCGCAGCTGGCTTACGTCAGCCTTAACCGTCGCACATCCTTGGTTTACAAGGGCTTTCCCATGGCTATAATGGCCTCCCCTTGCCGGTATAGCTCAGCTGGTAGAGCAACTGACTTGTAATCAGTAGGTCCCGGGTTCGACTCCTGGTGCCGGCACCATCTAAATCAAGGGTTCCAGCCGCTTCGTGCGACGCCATACCAGCGGCGACGTAACAAGCAACGTAACAAGCGGCTGAGGAAGAGTGCAACGGCGTCAGCCAGCCAGAGAGTGAGTCTGGCAGTTAGAGCCTGCATGAGTGAGACGGCGAGAGTCTCGGCCGTGAATCCCTCCTCCCCCACTGCGAAAGCAATTTTTCAGGTTGGCGAAAAAAGTAGGTTACTGAGGTTACTTTTTTTTCTAATCACCCTCTATCCCTTGCCAGACAAGGCTTCCAGCGGTTTGGCCAAAAGTTTTTTTCAGGTTATTTGAGGTTATTAGTAACTTTCCAGACAGGTTACTTCCCTCCAGGCTGAAACCCTTGATCTAGAGCGGTTCCAGAAAAAGTAACCTCGGAAAAAACCTCAAGTAACCTCCCCCAGGTTACCGACGAAACCCAGCAATGACGCGGCCTCGAGCTATGTCAATCGACCCCTCTACCCTCGGTAACCCACTTTTTTTGTCGACCTGAAAAAGTCCTCAAGCACTCGTCGACCTGGGGCTGCATTCGGCCGTCTGAAAAAAGGGTGGTGGTGCAGGGATTCGCAGGGTTTTTCAGGCCTGCCAACCCCCGTACAGCCCCAGTAGCGGCGCGGAACGGACCCAGGTGCAGGGCTGCAGAAAAAGCGACACATTTAGACCGCGGGCGTGGCGGGGGGACGACGGCGCGCGCCGCCGCTTCATAGACTGACGCAGTTCATGATCGTATCTCGAAGGATTGATCAGGACCTGTGGTTGTGAGCAGGGAAGCTACACCTGGCTGCCTGTGCGTCCTGCCCTGCTGGAGCAGTTCACTGACTGACTGATGCAAGTCACCGCGCTGCGTCTAGACTGCTATAAAGCTAGATTCTCGACAGGCTTGACAGAGCCAGAAAACCCCATTCCTGAGCCGTTTGTCGTCGACAATTTACACTCCGAAGCCGAGCAGAATCCTTGTGGAAGCTGTCAACTGAGCTGTAAACTGACAACCCATGTGTTAACCGCGTGTCGCGCGCTAACCTGTAAGGAGAGTCACCGTGAGCACCAAGATGTCCAACGCTCCCGTCTATTTTGCTCTAGCCCAGGTTCAATTCAATCCTGTAGCTGCTATGCATAAGTACGTGGACGAAATTCAGGACCAGTTTCGTCGTAAGGGATATACCCTTTTCGAAACGAATCATGTTGCTCACGTACAGTTTTCTGCTGTTTCTGCTGTTGACATGGGTCAACCAAAAGTTGAAACCGTAACGAACTGGAACTTCTCAAAAGCCGGGAAGGAAATTGGATTTCTCTTAAACAATAACAGCCTGACACTACAGACGACATTCTACGAGAACAGAGAAGAGTTCATCCCCGAACTCCTTAATGGCGTCGAAATAGTTAATAGAGTAGTCGGGCTAGATCATATAAGCAGAGCTGGCCTTCGCTACTTGAATGCGGTAATTCCTAAAGAAGAAGAACATATAGAACAATACCTGGACTCAGGCTTCCACGGAATCGAATCCAAATTCAATAGGCGATACTCTCTTGACGAAATTGTTTTTGACACCGAGTGCGGCCCACTAATAAGCGATGGCACTCTAGTAGTAAGAATATACTCTGCCCGCTCAGTGCTAGGATTTCCACCTGATCTATCGCTAAATGGGCTAATAGCAAATCCTAAATTTATTACGGAAAACCCATTGGTTCACTCGGTTATAGACATGGATCACTTCACGGATGGCAAAGTTGATCTTGACCTTGAAAAATTAAAGGATCAATTCTTCTCTCAACACGATGCAATTCGCGATGCTTTCCGAACAATTGCAACGCCGTATGCGCTTTCTGTGTGGGAGTAGAAAAATGTATAGCGTAACTCACAGTCCTTACCAAGCAACTCGGGCAAAAACGCCTAGCACTGTAGTACAGAGAAGCACTGGCAACTCTTACATTCAAAGCTTTGCAATGTTTGGACTCTTACTTTTGGGTACAGGGACATCCTACATCGCTGAGCGCATTCCATATTGGCGAGACCATGTTCAAAGTCGGGTACCTTTTGTAGTTGAAAAGCAAGGGCATCAGCCTACGCCTAAGGCTGTAGATATGCGGATGCCTGTCGCTCATCTCGACAATATCAAAAGCTCTTTGCTTACCTCGGTATCTGATATTTCCGTAGCACTCGGAGTGACAAGACAATCCATATATAAGTGGAGCGCAGGATCAGCTTTTCCTGATTCAGAACATATGCGCAAGCTATTGAAACTGAGCGGCATCGCAGATCAATTCCAGGCTGCCGGTATCAAAAACGCCTCATCACTCGTTAAAATGAAAATGTTTGATGGGCGCTCTCTTGTTGAGCTACTGAAAGACCAAAAAGACACTACAAACGCAGTTTCCATACTTATTTCAGAAGCAGAGATTATGGAAAAAGCACATGCTAAATCTAGAATTAGCTACTCCAAAACCAAACCAGATAATTCTTGGCAATCTGATATTTCATTGCCAGGAGGAATCGGCTAAGAACTGGAGTGCAGTAAATGCTTGATCGTGACACTTTGTGGAGACAAGGTAGTATTTTCCGCACATCGGACGCTCAAGCAATTGGTCTTTTTGATGGCGAAGAGGGAGCTGTCGCAATCGTAGTAACTCACGACTGCGACATCCCTAATGCTAGGGAAGACGAACTTGAAGTAATCGTTGGTAGGTTTTGCCAAAAAGATAAGATGTTTGCAAACGCTAAGAACCCTAGGCGGCTACATCTTGCCTATCAAAAAGGCGATGAAGAGTTTGTAATTGACCTGCATCAGACTGATAAGCAGTACGTCGGAAAATCGAGCTTCCAAGAAATTGGACAACCTGATGACTCTTACTACTTATCAGACGAGCAAAAGAGAGCGTTGAAACAGTGGTTGGCAGCTAGATACGGCAGGCCTGCTTACCCAAACAGCTTTGAAAACCGTCTAACAAGTCGAGATTCAAAAAAATCGCGCCTAGAAAAAGAAGTCGCAAGTGTTCTGACTGAGAAGTCAGAACATATTATCGCGCTTTTCTTTGACCTTGATGAATATCGAAACGTGGAGCTTTTGGGAGACGACCCATACATCCTACGGATAATCATCGCGTACGACGCGGTAGAAGGCGGCAGTCAAGCCCGCACCAGTGCCGAAGAAGCGGCCGCCCAAATCACCAGACTGTTTCATGAAAGATTCGGCACCCCCGATAACGCCACGGACATCGTGCTCGAAGACTGTACAGCGGTAGCAGACACTCAACTTTCTTTAGCAGATATTAGAAAGCTTGATCAATGGCGACTTGAATACGTGAGTATTCAGGACGAGCCACAGTCTCCGTACCTAGCCTCTGGGGAATAAATCAAAGCCGCTTTTGAATGCGGCTTTGATTTTTGAGCATTAACAAAGCCTCAGCATCAGCCTCAGCCTCAGCTAAAATCTGCACCTATCTAACCTTGGCGCCCTGCCGCTGCCCTATGTAGTTGTGAAGACTTTGCTTTCCTTACTGTGGCAGTTGCGTGAGTTCGTATTGCCGGAAGCGGATCACCTCTTCCCCCAGCCATTCGTTGACCTGGGCCAGGCGAGCCTGCAGCGGCTCCAGCTCGTTGGCGGCGTAGACCAAGGCGGCATCGCGGATCGAGCCGAAACCGCCGGCGTTCTGGGGCACGATCCCCATCAGCTGCGGCGGGATCCGTAGGCCGGCGAGCATGTCGTCGCGGGTGATGCCCTTGATCGAGTTGAATTCGTCCTTCGCAGCCACCTCGCTGACCGGGATCAGCTGGATGCCGTCTTTCTTGCCGCCCGGGGCATAGACGAAGAGGTTGCGGAAGTTGCCCGGCCCCTTGGACTGGCGCAGCGCGGTGCGGACGTTGTCGATGTCCTCCTCCTTCTGCGCCGGGTCGGTCATGTAGAAGATGAAGCCGGCGTGACTGCCGTTGTTGTAGTACTTCCGGCGGAACAGCGTGGCCGACTCGTTGAGCAGCGCGGACTGCATGGCCGCGAGCCACTCGGGCATGCCGTAGATCTCCTGGTTGATGTCGGCCTCGCGCAGGTGGCAGATGGTGCCCGGGGTGAATTCGTGCTCGTCTTGCCACCCGCGCACCTGGAAGAAGCGGTTGTCCTCGCCCCGGCGCATGTATTTGGCCAACGGCGGCTGCAGGCTGACCGGCGTGCCGAGGCGCGATTGGCGACGCTCCAAGTACGCATTGCCGGACCAGAGCCAGTCCAAGGCGAACTGCTCGAACGCCGCACGGCTCAGCAGGCGATGCGGGATGAAGGTGCGGGCCAGCATGTTGCGCTTGAACTTGAGCCCGGAGTCCAGATAGACGCTGGCCCGCGTGGCCTTGGCCAGCCCGTCGAGCGATAGCGGCGGGTCGTAGTAGCGGCCGTTGAACCAGCATTCCAGGTAGTCGAAGACCTCGCGGCCTTCCAGCACCGGCATGGGATCGCCGAAGGTAAAGGCCTCGATAGGGCCGGGCGTCGAAACGGCCAGCTCGGTGGATTCGCTCATCAGAAAATCTCCATGACGCCGGTATTGCGGGCGGTCTGCCCTTCCAGCGGCTCGTTGTGCAGGGCGTGAAAGAGGGCCCACGCGAGATCCGCGTGGCCAGTGGTGTCGTTGCGTCCGGCCGTGTAGGTGAACTGGCGGCCGCTGGCGGTGGTGGTCTTGCGGATAGCCATCAGCGACTGGGCGACGTCAGTCCAACCGGCGTCGAATTCGAGCCGGCCGTTCTTGATTACGTCGTAGGCCTTGAGCACCAGGCGGGTCTTCACCTCGGGCGAGTAGCTGAAGGTGGTCAGGTTCGGGAAGAACTGGCGCACCAGCTGGGCCACGCCGCTGCCCATGCCGGTGACATCGATGCCGATATAGGTCACCCAGTAGCGCTGGCAGACCTGGCGGATCGCCTCGGCCTGGGCGGCGAAGTCCATGCCGCGGAACTGGTGGCGCTCGAGCACGCGGAACTTGCCGCCCGGTACAAGCGGCGGCGCGACCACCACCAGGCCAGCGGTGTCGCCGGTCTCGGCCGGGTCATAGCCGACCCAGACCGGGCGCTCGCCCAATGGCCGGCTGGCGAAGGGTTTGTAGTCCTCGGCCCACTCGACCCAGCTGTCCACCATGCAGGGCTGCAGCATGGCCAACGGGAAGATGCTCGCGCCGTCGTCGACGAACTGGCACATCAGCAGGTTCTGGAAGGCCTCGGCCGAGTATTCGAGCTTGAGCTCCTCAAGGTCGAAGAGGTCGCAGCCGCGGGACTCGGCGTCCAGGATGGTGACGATCTGCCGCCAGATCCTGTCTTCGCAGAGCCGGCCCTCCTGCAGGGCCTCATGGGAGACGTCCAGCTTGAGGTGCTGGGCGACGGGCTTGCCCTTGTTGAAGCGCTCGCCGGTCCAGAAGGTATAGGCCTCATGGGCCATCGAGCTCGGCGTCGAGAAGTAGGTCCGGCGGTATTGCTTCTGCATGGCCATGCCGCTGGCCACCTTGTTCAGCTCCTCGAAGCGGAAGGTCCAGAAGAATTCGTCGAAGTAGAAGTTACCGTGGTAGCCCTGGGCGGTGCGGGCATTGGTACCGAGGAAATGCAGCTCGGCGCCGTTGGCCAGGATGATCGGATCGCCAGTTACATCGACGCCACAGACCTCCCGGGCGAAGGCCTGGATATACGCCTTGAAGATATGCGCCTGGTTCTTGCTGGCCGAGAGGAAGATCTGGTTGCGCCCGGTGATCAGGGCGTCCAGGAAGGCCTCGCGGGCGAAGTAGTAGGTGGCGCCGATCTGCCGGCTCTTGAGGATGGCGCGGGTCCGCTGCTGGCCTGCCCGATACCAGTCCAGCTGGTAGCCGAAGCACTGGTCGCGGAAGGCGCTCTCAAGGGCCTCGATCTGCTCCTCGGTGAATTCGTTGCGCGCGGCCTTCTTCTTCGGCCCGGCGTTGCGATTGTCCAGCTTGGGATTGAGCTCGGCCTCTGTACCGCCGCCCTGGAATCGCTGGATCCGCGCCTGGCGTTCCAGCTGGCGGTGCAGCAGGTCGATCTCCTTGAAGTCGCCGCCGGTCTTGCTGTCCTTGAGGATCAGCTGCACCAGGCGCGCCTCCAGGGCGCCGCCGATCCGCTCGACGTTGTCCGCCCGATCCCATTCGTCCCGGGCCTTCCAGCTGTGGACGGTCTTTTCCTTCTCGCCAATCGCCTCGGCGATCTCCGTCACCCGCCAACCCATCCAGTACAGGTGCTTTGCGCGTCGACGCACGTCCATCAGCAGGTCGGTGGACGGGGCGGCTGCCGGCGTTTCGGCCGGGCTTGGCATGGGCGAGGAATCGGATAGGCTTTTCATGGCCGCCAGACTGCCGCCCTGATCCCCTCCTCCATAGCGCGCGAACGTGTACCGTGCGCGCCTACAAAACCCCCTCGTTGCTGGGACGCGCGCGCGTCCCGACCATGCCCCTCATCGCCCAAGCACTCCCGCTAAGCCTCTGAGGATCCCCGGCATGGCCGACCCCAAGACCCCCAAACTCCGCTCTCCTTTCTTCCGTGTCGCCGTCGAAGGCGCTACCAGCGATGGCCGTCAGATCGAGCGCGCCTGGATCGAGCAGGCCGCGGCCAGCTACAACCCCAAGACCTACGGCGCTCGCATTTGGATGGAGCACATCCGCAGCAGCGTGGCCGACAGCCCCTTTAAGGCCTACGGCGACGTGGTGGCGGTCAAGGCCGAGGAGGTCGAGATCAACGGCCAGAAAAAGCTGGCCCTCTTCGCCCAGATCGAGCCCACCGCCGACCTGGTGGCCCTGAACAAGGCCAAGCAGAAGATCTACACCTCGATCGAGATCTCGCCCAAGTTCGCCGACACCGGCGCCGCCTACCTGGTCGGCCTGGGCATCACCGACAGCCCGGCCAGCCTGGGCACCGACGTCCTGTCCTTCGCCGCGGCCAACCCCGCCGGCAACCCCTATGCCGGCCGCAAGCAGCACGCCGACAACCTCTTCACCGTGGCCGAAGAGACCGCCCTCACCTTCGCCGAAGTCGAGGACAAGCCCAGCCTGGGCGTGATGCTCCTGGCCAAGGTCACCGAGCTGCTCAAGGGCAAGGAAGCGCGCACTGAAGGCGAGTTCGCCCAGTTCGGCGCTGCCGTCACCGCGGTGGCCGAGCACGTTCGCGAGCAGGACGGCCGCTTCACCAACGCGGAAGCCGCTCTCGCCGAGCTGGCCGGCAAGCATGCGCAGCTGCAGACCGACTTCACCGCCCTGCAGGTGCAGCTCAGCCAGACCCAAGACCCCAACCAGACCAAACGCCCTCCGGTCACCGGCGGCGATGGCAAGACCCTGACCGACTGCTGATCAGCCGTTCACTTTCCCGGAGAGATCCATGCGTAACGATACCCGTGCCCTGTACACCGCCTACCTGGCCCAAGTCGCTGCCCTGAGCGGCGTGTCCTCGGCGAGCGCCACCTTCGCTGTCGACCCCACCGTCCAGCAGAAGCTGGAAACCCGCATCCAGGAGTCCAGCGACTTCCTGAGCAAGATCAACATCATCGGCGTCGACGAGCTGCTCGGCCAAAAGGTCGGCCTGGGCGTCTCTGGCACCATTGCCAGCCGCACCGATACCAGCGGCTCGGCCAGCCGGAATCCGCGCGACGTGTCCAGCACCGACAAGCAGGATTACAAGTGCGAGAAGACCGACTTCGACACCGCGATCCCCTACTCGCTGCTGGACGCCTGGGCCAAGTTCCCGGACTTCCAGGCGCGCCTGCGTGACGCCATCGTCAAGCGCCAGGCCCTGGACCGTTTGATGATCGGCTTCAACGGCACCAGCGCTGCGGCCACCACCAACCGCGCCACCAACCCGCTGCTCCAGGACGTCAACATCGGCTGGCTGCAGCAGTACCGCAACAACGCATCCCAGCGCGTGCTGAAGTCCGGCAAGGCCGAAGGCAAAATCGTGATCGGCACCGGCGCCGACGCCGACTACAACAACCTGGATGCCTTGGTCTTCGACGCGGTCAGCAACCTGATCGACCCCTGGTACCGCAAGGATCCGGGCCTGGTAGTGATCCTCGGCCGCGACCTGGTCCACGACAAGTACTTCCCCCTGGTCAACCGCGAGCAGGCACCCAGCGAGAAACTGGCCACCGACCTGATCCTGGCTCAGAAGCGCATGGGCGGCCTGCAGCCGGTCGAGGTCCCCTACTGCCCGGACAAGGGCATGCTCATCACCTCGCTCGAAAACCTGGCGATCTACTACCAAACCGGTGGCCGTCGCCGCTTCGTCAAGGAAGCGCCGGAGAAAAACCGCATCGAGAACTATGAGTCGAGCAACGACGCCTACGTGATCGAGGACTACGGCTTCGGCTGCTTGATCGAAAACATCGAGACGGGCGTATAAGCCATGGCCTCCTCTCCCGCGAAACGGCACTTCCTGGCAGCAGCAGCGGCAATCGCCGCTGCTGCAGTCGGGCCGGCCGACAGCATGGCGGGCCGTACCGTGTATGAGCAGCAGCTGGCTCAGCTGCTGCAGGACCGGCTGCGACTCAAACAGGTGCAATCCACCCAGGCCAAGGCCGAGCTCAAGCGGCAACTGCTCGGCGCCTATGCCGACTACGTCAGCGGCGTGCTCGAGGGCGGCAATGGCGCCCAGGACGAGGTGCTGGTCACCGTGATGATCTGGCGCATCGATGCCGGCGACTTCTGGGGCGCGCTCCACATCGCTGCCTACGTGCTCAAGCACGGCCTGGTGATGCCGGATCGCTTCGCCCGGACCACCGGCTGCCTGATCGCTGAAGAGGTGGCCACCGCCGCCCTCAACGCCCAGAAAGCTGGCCAGCCGTTCGAGCCGGACCTCCTGTTCTACACCGAGGCACTCACCGTCGAGCAGGACATGCCCGACGAGGCGCGCGCCAAGCTCTTTCTCGCCATCGGGCGGGCCTACATGGAGGGCATCGACGACGAACGCCCAGGCGCCGAAGGCCAGCTGGCCCGCGGCATCACCGCCCTGCAGCGAGCCATCAGCCTGCACGACCGCTGCGGCGGCAAGAAAGACCTGGAACGGGCCGAGCGCCTGGCCAAGAAACATGCCGCCCCTGGCGGCTAACCGAGCGGTCCCCCGCAACCCCGCCGGCTCGGGGCGGATCGGCCAGGCTTAGCCTGAAACCGTGAAGCCCCGACCACCGGCGACCCATTCGAGAGCAGCACCATGAGCGGATTCGTTGCAGGCGGCACCGTCGCCAGCGGTCAGGTGGTGTCCGACCCTTTCTGGCCGGCGATCGAGCTGGACCAGGTCCGCGCGCGGTTGCGGATCGACAGCAGCGTCACCACGGAAAAGCTCAAGGCCGCCGTGATCGCCGCAGCCATCACCGTCAACCGCGAGCTCGCCGGCTACCGCTTCGCCCAGGCCACCAGCGGCTACGCCACCCTGGCCGCCGTGCCCGGGCTGCTGATCGACGGCGTCAGCGAGCGTGCCCACCTCTACCTGCGTGCGATCGATGCCGCCACCGCGGCCGAGGTCGCCGAGCGGTACCGCAGCTACGACAGCACCGCCAAGGGCGACAAGGACGCCGAGGCGGAGACCCCCACCATCGACGACTACCGACGCGATCAGCGCTGGGCCATCCGCGACTTTCTGGGCCTGGCCCGGACCACCGTGGAGCTCATCTGATGGCCACCGTCGTGCGCGCCCAGCAAGGCGACACCCTGGACCGGATCTGCCTGCGGCATTACGGGCGCACCCAGGACGTCACCGAGGCCGCGCTCGAAGCCAACCCGGGCCTGGCTGAGCTGGGCCCCATCCTGCCGATCGGCACCCCAATCACCCTGCCAGACGCCCCCGCCCAGGTCTCTGCCGGCATCGCCGCGCAGCAGCCGGTCAGCCTCTGGGACTAGATGAGAAACATCATGCCTGACCGTCCTGACTCCTGGGCCTGGTTCGCCACCTGGCTCGAACACAACTGGCCCGCCCTCTACGCCGCCATGGTCGCCTGCGTCATCGCCGGCCTCCGGATCGCCTACAGCGGCGGCACCCTGCGCCGCGTGCTGCTCGAGGCGCCCCTCTGCGGCGCCTTGGCCCTGGCCGCAAGCCACGGCCTCTCCCTGCTGGGCATCCCTGCCAGCACCGGCCCCTTCTGGGGCGGAATCATCGGACTGCTGGGCGTCGAGGGCACTCGCGCCGCGGCTAAACGCTTCGTCGAACGCAAGGTAGAAACGCAATGAACCAGCCCAAGATCCTGATCATCGGCGCCCACGGCCTGGCCGTGCGCGACCTGCAGAAAGCCCTGGCTGCGGCCGGCTTTACCGTCGACCTGGACGGCGATTATGACGAAGGCACCGAGCACGCCGTCGAAGCCTTCCAGCGCTCGGTCGGCCTGGTGGCCGATGGCATCGCCGGCCCCAAGACCTTCGCCGCTCTGCTCGGCAAGCGCGATACGCTACACCTGGGCTTTGCCGACCTCGAGCGCGCCGCCAAGACCCTGGGCGTTCCCGTCGCGGCCGTCCAGGCGGTCAACGAGGTCGAGTCCAGGGGCGAAGGCTTCCTGGACAATGGTCGGGTGGTGATCCTGTTCGAGCGCCACGTCTTCTACCAGCGCCTGGTCAAGGCCCACGGCCAGGCCGAGGCCGATCGCCTGGCTGCGCTCAATCCGAACCTGATCAACCCGAAGTCCGGCGGCTACGCCGGCGGCGCGGCCGAGTGGCAGCGTTTGACCTCGGCCCGGCAGATCGACGAGGCCTGCGCGCTGGAGTCGTGCAGCTGGGGCCTGTTCCAGGTCATGGGCTACCACTGGCAGGGCCTGGGCTATGTCAACGTCCAGGACTTTGTCACCCGCATGCAGGCCAGCGAAGCCGAGCAGCTCGAAGCCTTCGTCCGCTTCGTCAAGGCGGAGCCCGCGCTGCTTAAGGCGCTCAAGGCTGGCAAGTGGGCGGACTTCGCTCGCGGCTACAACGGCCCGGCCTACGCCCGCAACCTCTACGACGTGAAGCTCGAGCGCGCCTTCGCCCGCTACAGCGCCGCCGCCCCGGCTAAGGACGCCGCATGATCGCCACCGATGCTGCGCAGCGCATCAAACCGGTCGACGGCGACGTTTTCGTCCTGCCGGCCGGTGCCTCGATCGAGGACGCCGAGCACCTGGCCGAAGCCATTCAGGCCGCAAAGCCGGGGGTCCGCGCCGTCGTCGTAATGGGTGACCTCGAGCACCTGGACCAGGCGGCCATGGGCCGTGCTGGCTGGTACCGCCGATGATCAGCTGGAAGGAGAAGGCGCTCTTCGCGCTCGCCCTGGCTCTGACGATCGCCGTGCTGTGCCTGACCCTCTATGCGCAGGGCCTGCGCATAGACCAGGCCAACCAGAAACGCGAGGCCGCTGAGGACCAGGTCACCCAACTGACCGGCGAGCGCGACCACCTCACCGCCACCCTCAGCAAGCAGCGGGCCGCCCAGGCCCAGCTGCAGACCACCCAAACCGACCTGCGCCGCGAGATCGATGTCCGCAAGCGCCGGATCCAGGAGCTCGAATATGAAAACGCCGACCTCAAGGCTTGGGCTGGCCAGCCTCTGCCTGCTGCTGCTCGCCGGCTGCGCCAACGGCCCGTCCTCACCGGAGCCACGGCTTACCGTGAATGGCTGTCCAGTGGTAACGCGCTGCCAGCTGCCGTCGACCGCCCCGCGCAATAACGGCGAGCTCCTGGACGATAGCGAGGCGCTGGAAGCGGCCTGGGCCGACTGCGCCGCCCAGGTCGATATGGTCTATGACGCCCAGCAGGCCCACCCATGAACAAGCCCGAGAGCCTGCGCGCGCACCTGCTCGCTGCCGTGCCGGAGCTGCGCCACAGCCCTGACCGGCTGCTGGTCTTCATCGACAAGGGCAAGCTGCGCTGCACCGCCGCGGCCAGCCTGTCCTGGGAGTACGGCTACGAGCTGCAGATCATCCTCACCGACTTCGCCGGCCACCCGGACGCCGTGATGCTGCCGCTGCTGGCCTGGGTCCGGGCGAACCAGTCCGAGCTCCTGGTCAACCTGGACAAGTCCGCCCAGGGGATCGGCTTCGAGGCCGACATCCTGGACAACTCCAAGGTGGACCTAGCGATCACCCTGCCGCTCACCGAGCGCGTGGTCGTGAAACGCCAGCCGGACGACACCTATCAGCTCGAGCATGCACTGGAACGGCCCTGCACGGAGTACCAGGACCTCGGCACCTGGCAGGTCTTCGCTGATGGCGAGCTGCTGGCCGAATGGCAATCGGGATCCGCCGGCGACGCCCTGGCCCTGGAAACGCCGCACCCGGGCCGCAGCCGTGGCTGACCTCGAGGCGCTGGAGACCTGGCTCTCGCCGCTGCTGCAGAAGCTCGACGGTCGCGGCCGGGCCCAATTGGCCCGCAAGGCTGCCCAGCAGCTGCGCCGCAGCCAGCAGCAGCGTATCCGCGCCCAGGTGAACCCGGACGGCTCGCCGTTCGAAGCGCGCAAACCGCGGGATCTACGCGGCAAGAAGGGACGGATCAAGCGGCGCATGTTCGAGAAGCTGAAGATGGCCCGGTACCTCAAGGCCAAGGGCACGCCGCAACAGGCGGTGATCGGCTTCGCCGGCCGCGTCTCCCGCATCGCCCGCGTCCACCAGTACGGACTGACAGACCGCGCCGAACGCGGAGCTCCCGAGGTCCGCTACGCCCGCCGCGAATTGTTGGGTCTTACCGCGACCGATCTAAAAGTCCTTCAAGTCTCTATACTCGATATGCTCGTATAACGCTTGGGCTCTATCTTGAATAGCTTCTGAGGAAAACAATAATGGCACCTACAATTGTTGGCGCATGCAAACTTTGCCAAGAAGAAAAAAACCTCCATGACTCCCACATAATACCTAGGGCTTTTTTCAAGAAGATAAAATCAGGAATCCCTCAACTCATAAGAATAGATACCGCACCCAATGGGACAGTCGGGCGAGATAACGCAAACTGGTCAGAATATTTACTTTGTGGCAGCTGTGAGGCTTTTTTAGAAAGGAGCTACGAAGGTTCACAAATTAGGAAATTACGCGACTACAGAGAAAATCTGAAATCTCCGGGACGCCTGACGTTAGTAAATTTTGAATACCAGAGGTTTTATCTGTTCTGGCTAAGCATCATCTGGCGAGCATCGGTTTCTTCTATGCCAGAGTTTGGCTCTGTCAGGCTCGAACCGAATATCGAAGAAATGTGCCGAGTCCTTATCAAAGACAGAAGAACAGATGCTGTGTTAGATGCTTTTGCCAGACACTTCAAAATAGGAATTCTAAGAATTGCAGATGAGGAACTGGGATTCGATTCTAAAAAATTCCTAACCAGCTTCAGAAAGAGCACAGAAAACCAAATTGATCGATACTTTATAGCGATAGAAGGCTTTCTCATAGTTTTCCAAATTTCAAATCTAACCAACCTTGACTTACCTAGCGACTTTTCCAATCTCAAAAAGACATCTATCTTCAGGATTAGGAGAGTAGTTCCGCACAGAAACATTGAGATAGTCAGGACCCTTGCTGACATGCAAGAAAAGGCTATTCAGCACTCCAATGCGTGATGAGCCGGCTTGGAGCTTGACTCGGGTCGGACCTGACCAAGAGCGGTGACATCTGAGGCTGGCTACCGCGTCAAAGTGGCCGTCGTATTACTAAGACTTGTAGCGGACGCTGCTACACATCCCTCCGGCTGCACCTCGCGCGCGCGGCCGCCATCCTCCGCGGCATGACCGATATCGCCGCCCTCTCCCGCCTCATTGAGAACCTGATCCGCCTCGGCACCGTTGCCGAGGTCGACCATGGCAGTCTCCCAGACAAGCGCCCTGCCCGGGTTCGGGTTCAGAGCGGTGCCCTGCTGACCGGCTGGTTGCCCTGGACCGCCCTGCGCGCCGGCACCACCCGCGACTGGGATCCGCCCACCGTGGGCGAGCAAGTCCTGGTCTTCAGCCCCAGCGGCCAGACCGCCCAGGGCATCGCCATCGGCGGCCTGTTCAGCGCCCTCATTCCCGCCAACGGCGATCGCGCCGGCCTGCACCGCCGCACCTACCCGGACGGCGCCGTCCTCGAGTACGACAGCGAAGCCCACCAGTTGCTGGCCACCCTGCCCGCCGGCGGCCGGGTCGAGATCATCGCCCCGGGCGGTTTCAAGCTGCAGGGCGACGTGGACATCGACGGCCTGTTGACCGTGACCCGCGACGTCGTCGCCGCCGGCATCAGCCTGGTCAAGCACCCGCACGGCGGCGTCCAGTCCGGCAACGCGAAGACCGGAGCGCCCACGCCATGATGAGCCGCGCAACGGGCCTGGCCGTCACCGAGCTCGAGGAGCTCCAGCAGTCGGTCGGCGACATCCTCACCACGCCGATCGGCACCCGCGTGATGCGCCGTCCCTATGGCTGCGACCTGTTCAGCCTGATCGATCAGCCGTTCAACGACGCCACCGCGCTGCAGGCCAAGGCCGTGGCCGTGATCGCCCTCATGCGCTGGGAGCCGCGGCTCAACCTCACCCGCATCGCGCTCACCCTGGGCGACGCCCCGGGCCAGGCCTTCGTCGACCTGGAGGGCTACAGCACCGTCACCAACGCCGCCGTTAGCCTGCGCGCCCCCCTGGTCTTTGGAGGCCTCGCATGATCGACCTTTCCCTCCTGCCGTTGCCCGACGTCGTCGAGTCCCTGGACTTCGAGACCCTGCTGGCCGCCCGCAAGGCCCGCCTGGTCAGCCTGTACCCGGCTGCCGAGCAGGCCAATATCGCCGCGCGCCTGGAGCTGGAGTCGCAGCCCCTGAACAAGCTGCTCCAAGAGAACACCTACCGCGAGCTCATCCTCCGCCAGCGCATCAACGACGGCGCCAAGGCCGTGATGCTGGCCTACGCCACCGGTGCGGACCTGGAGAACGTTGCCGCCTGGTACGGCGTCCAGCGCCTGCTGGTGACGCCGGCCGACAACAGCGTCACCCCGGCCATCCCCGCCGTCTATGAGACAGACGATCGCCTGCGGTACCGGACCCAGCTCGCCCTGGAAGGCTTCACCACCGCCGGCCCGCGCAACGCCTACCGCTACCACGCGCTGTCTGCCTCGGCCAAGGTGAAGGACGTGGCCATCCTGCGTCCCATCCAGGGCACAGTGCGGGTCGTGGTCCTGAGCACCGAGGGCGACGGCACGCCGAGCGCCACGCTGCTGGCCACCGTGGCCGCGGCGCTCAACGACGAAGACGTCCGGCCGCTCTGCGACACCGTCGAAGTGGTCGCCGCCGAGATCCTGCCCTACCAGGTGGCAGCCACCCTGGTCTTCTACAGCGGCCCGGATATGGCCGTCGTGCAAGCGGCGGCCCTGGCCAAGGCGAAGGCCTACGTGGCCGAGCGCCACGCCATGGGCCAGGACGTCTCCCGCTCAGGCCTGTTCGCCGCGCTGCATCAGAGCGGCGTGCAGAACGTGATCCTGACCAGTCCGGCCACCGACCTCGAGGTCGCCCAGCACCAGGCCGCCTATTGCACCGGCATCACCCTGACCCAGGGCGGCACCGATGAGTAGCGTGCTGCTGCCGCCCAACAGCCTGCCCCTGGAGCGTGCGATCACCGCCAGCGGCGCCGGCATCGATGCGCTGCCTGTCCCGATCCGCGATCTGTGGAATCCCTGGAAGTGCCCGGCCGCGGTGCTGCCCTGGCTGGCCTGGGCGGTATCGGTCGACGACTGGGACGTCAACTGGGGCGAGGACGCCAAGCGCCAGATCATCGCGGATTCCGTCACCGTCCACCGGCACAAGGGCACCCGCGGCGCCGTTCGCCGCGCCCTGACCAACCTGCTCGGCTCCGACGCCTTCACCCTCATCGAGGGCGCCACGGGCGGCCTCCACGACGCCAGCCGCACCTACAACGGCGACCGCTTCTATGGCCATGACGAGCACTGGGCCAAGTACAGCGTGTACGTCACCCAGCCCATCAGCGTGGCCCAGGCCGCGCGGATTCGCCAAACCCTCTCCGACGTCGCCCCGGCGCGCTGCGAGCTCATTGCCCTCAACTTCACCGCTGCGCTCAACGATCACAGCGGCACCTTCCGTTACGACGGGACCTTTACCTACGGAGTCGCTTGATGACGAACCTCACCGAAAAAGAGCAGTGGGAGGATGGCGTCTACCAGATCGAGAAAACCGATCCGGTAGTCGGCGGCCCCGAAGGGCTCTCCAACCGCCAGGGCCAGCAGCTGGCCAACCGCACCAAGTACCTCAAAGGCCTGGTGGATGGCCTACTCAGCGGAGCACGCAACGCTGCGGTGGCCGTCAAGCTGGCCACTGCGCGCGCTATCAACCTGACGGGTGATGCCGGCGGCTCGGCCAACTTCGACGGCTCGGCCAATGCCAGCATCACCGTGACGCTGGCCAAGACCGGCGTGGCGGCTGGAACCTATGGCGGCGTTACCGTCGACGAGAAAGGCCGCGTGACGGCCGGAGCTGTCATCACGCCGATCGCCAACGGCGGTACCGGAAACAGCACCGGCCAAGCACCCAGCGCCACCAAGCTGGCCACCGCGAGGACCATCAACGGCGTGCCCTTCGACGGCACGGCGAACATCGCCATCACCGACGACAGCAAGGCACCGCTCAACTCGCCGGTCTTGACAGGGGATCCGCGCGCGCCGACCCCAGCCGCCGGCGACAATGACACCAGCATCGCCACGACGGCCTTTGTCCAGGCCGCGATCACTGCCCTGGTCAACGGCTCGCCGGAAGCGCTCAACCAGCTCAACGAACTGGCGGCCGCCCTGGGCAACAACCCGAACTACGCCACCGATATGGCCACGGCGCTGGGGCTCAAGGCCAACAGCGAGTCGCCGAACCTGACCGGTACGCCTAAGGCGCCGCGCCCTGCCGTAGGGACGAACACCGACCAGATCCAGACCGCTGCGGGGGTACTGGCACAGCTCGCGGCGTTCGGCCTCGGCGCGAAGAACCTGACCAACCTGACCGACCTGGACGACAAGACCATCCCGCCCGGAATTTATATGTTCGGTACCGGTACGAAAGGGACGGCGCCGGACACCTATGGCGTAGTGCTCATCGCCAGCCAGGCGGCAGGTACCAGCAACAGCAACTGGGCCAACCAACTGTTTTTCGGTACCCGCGGCAAGATCGGCTTCCGCAACAGCGTCAATTTGGCCGACTGGAGCACTTGGACAACTCTGTCCACGGCAGAGGCGCTGGCTACCGTTGCTACCAGTGGCAAGTTCTCGGACCTGCTCCCGCAGCGGGACCATGTTCTAGTCGGTGCCACCGAGGCCAACGGCTGGAAATTGGTGTCGCTGCAGAACCAGGAAGCCACCGGCAACCTCTCCCTGGAGATCCGCAACAGCGGCGGCTTCACCACGATGTCCTACCAAGCCGTAAACGATGGCAAGGGCGGCTGGCGTCCGAAGTGGTACTTCACGCCCTCGGGTGCAGCGAACGCGGATCGACGTGCCTACTTCGGCGGCGTCAACGACTCGGACCAACTGGAATACGTGGTCAAGACGCGGATCCGGCCTGGCAGCAATTGGATCGCTGACCCGAGCGGCGCCAATCTGTGCGTCCAGAACGATGCAAGCGATGGCACCGGTGGCCTCTCCGTCCTGAGCTACGCGCCGACCCTGGCCATGCTCGACCGGACAGCGAATGCCCGCTCCGCACGCTGGAAGACCGATGGCAACCGGATGTACCTGGAGTGGGATAACGCCGACCTGGGTGCGAGCTGGGGTGCTTCCAAGTTCGCTATCACCCCAGAGGGCGAGGTGGTGTCCTCATCCTCAAACGGTTTCCGCCTGGCATACGGCGACTATGGCGCCTTCTGGCGCAACGATGGTGCCGCGCTTTATCTCATGCTGACCGCGAAAGGCGACCCCTGGGGCACTTGGAACAACCTGCGGCCCTTCACCATGAATCTGGTGACCGGCAAGATCGCCATGAGCGCCGGCCTGGAAGTACTGACCAAGGCCCGCGGCGACAGCTCGAACGATGCCGCCAGCACGGGCTTTGTACAGGACGCCACCGGTACCCGAACCGCCGAGATCGTCTTCTTCCCTAGCAGCTCAGCCCCGGCCGGCTTTCTCAAGGCCAACGGCGCGGCGGTATCGCGCTCGACCTACGCCGCACTGTTCGCCGTGATCGGTACCAACTACGGCGCCGGCGATGGCTCCTCCACGTTCAACCTGCCGGATCTGCGCGGCGAGTTTCTGCGCGCCTGGGACGATGGCCGCGGCGTCGATAATGGCCGGGCCCTCAATACCAGTCAGTCCAGCCAGAACCTACTGCACGACCACCCCGCATCCACCGGCTCGGCAGGCGCCCACAACCACACGATGACCTGGAACAACGACGGCGCCCAGCTGGGCAACAACGACAACTCCATCTTCGGCGATGAAAACCGCTACGGCACGGTCACCATGACCACCAGCACTGCCGGAGCACATAGCCACGCCGTCACCATCGGCACATCCGGTGGCAACGAATCACGCCCGCGCAACGTAGCGCTTCTGGCCTGCATCAAGTACTGAGGACCAAGTCATGACCGATATCGCTTCTGAAACCCTGCAGGCCGGCCAGGACCGTTCCACCCAAGCGGCGGCATTGCCCTGGTGGCAAGACCGTCTGGCCCCCCAAGTGGCTACCTTCGACCCGGTGTCCGGCGAACTTCTGGGCAGGACCTCGGCAGACCCCAGCCCGCTGGAGCCTGATGTCTGGCTGATCCCGGCACATAGCACTCTGGACAACCCACCGGAGCCGGGCGCCGGCCTGGCCCTAGTGCGCCGTGAAGAGGCCTGGGTCGAGGTCGAGGACCACCGCGGTGCCACCGTCTACCACACCGGCACCGGCGAGCCACGCAAGTGGGGCCTTCTGGGTGCCCTGCCCAGCGATTACACCCTGGCTGCGCCACTCACCGAGTTCGACACCTGGCAGGACGACCACTGGCAGCTGGACGAAGCCGCGCAACTGGCCGCGGCCAAGGCCCTAGCCACCCGCAAGCGTACCCTGCTACTGCAGTACGCCAGCAGCCAAGTCAACGCCCTGCAGGATGCTGTGGATCTGGAGATTGCCACCGAGGCCGAGACCAAGGCGCTCAAGTCTTGGAAGACCTATCGGGTGCTGCTCAACCGCGTGGACACCATTGGCGCCGTCCCGGCCGAGAGCGACTGGCCGCAATCACCCCTCCCGACTGAAACGCAGCTTTGGCTAGAATCGCAGCAATCGTCCTAGGAAGGTTTGCCGATCGTGTATTACCTCGACTTCAGAATGCTAGCCAAACGCTATAACAAACTTTTCTACTACGGCTTCGGTCGCGCTTCATTCCGCGCCCCATACTTCTGGCTTTCGTGTGTATTTCTTGTTGGCATGGTGCTCTCCTGCTACATCCAAATTGCGCACACCGACATTGCCGGAATTTTTTACTGGAGAACACTTCTCTCGCTGATAGTTTTTGAGCTCCTATTCATCGGCTCGTATCAGGCTCACATCCGTAGAAACCATAAGCAGAAATTCACTGCTTTAGGATATGAGCGCGACGTAGACAGCGACATAGTGAAGATAAAATGGCTCGAGTCCGAGTTAGAGGTTCGCAGAGACGGCTATTCAGACCTGGTAGCGCGGATCGAAGCTCTCGAGGCAAGAATGGAAGCTGACCGATACAACACGAAGTCGCTTTTTGAAAAATACAACTCCATAGTTTTCTGGCCGAAGCGATTTTTCGGCGCCCTAGCTGTCGCTGTTCTCGCTCCGATTAGCTTATTTGCCACCCAGGCTTTCCTAGAAAAGAAGGAGTGGACTATCTTTCTCCAACCCTGGCTAAGTTCAAACAACATCAGTGCTGCGCTGATAATCATGTTCGGCACTTTCGTCTTCGGGTCGCTGGTAGCGCTTGCGCTCAGCTTGTTTAAAGTTCTGATTTGCTACTGCGTGGACGTCAATAAAGAGAACTGGTGCAGCCAGCCTAGCGTTGACCGACTTTTGTATGACCTGCTCCGTTTTGCCAAGGTAGACACGGAGCTTGGCGCGATTGAAAGCATCAGTTCAACGAACTCCTAGTTTGTAGGGATTGCCCCTACAAACCCCGCCCCGCGACCCGCGCGCGCGGATCCGCCAGCCTGTGCAGCGTCACCTACCCACCTGCGCAGGCAATCCCTCTATGGCTGACTACCATCACGGCGTGCGTGTCCTCGAGATCAATCAGGGCACCCGCTCCATTTCCACCGTTTCCACCGCCGTCATCGGCATGGTCTGCACCGGCAGCGATGCCGATGCCAACGCCTTCCCACTCAACACCCCCGTCCTGCTGACCAACGTCCAGGGCGCTGTCGGCAAAGCCGGCACCAAGGGCACCCTGGCCGAGTCGCTGCAGGCCATCGCCGATCAGTCCAAGCCGGTCACCGTAGTAGTCCGCGTGCAAGACGGCGCCAATGCGGCCGAGCTGCAGAGCAACATCATCGGCGGCGTCGCCAATGGCCGTTATACCGGCATGAAAGCCCTGCTCGCGGCCAAGGCCCAGCTGGGCATTACGCCGCGCATCCTGGGCGTGCCCGGGCTCGACACTCAGGCCGTCACCACCGCCATGGTGGCCATCGCCAAGCAGCTGCGCGGCTTCGTCTATGCGAGCTGCAACGGCTGCGCCACCAAGGAAGAGGCCGTCGCCTACCGCAACCAGTTCGGCGCCCGTGAGCTGATGCTCCACTGGCCCGACTTCCTGGCCTGGTCCACCGTCCAGAACGCCACCGTGACCGCCAACGCCACCGCCCGAGCACTGGGCCTGCGCGCCCAACTGGACCAGAGCACCGGCTGGCACAAGACCCTGTCGAACGTGGCCGTGGACGGCGTGACCGGCATCAGCAAGGACGTCTTCTGGGATCTGCAGAACACCGCGACCGACAGCGACTACCTCAACGGCAACGAGATCACCACGCTGATCAACCACGACGGCTATCGCTTCTGGGGCTCGCGCACCACCAGCGAGGATCCGCTCTTCGCCTTCGAGAACTACACCCGCACCGCCCAGGTGCTGGCCGACACCATGGCCGAGGCGCATTTCTGGGCCAACGACCGCCCCATGCACCCGAGCCTGGTGCGCGACATCGTCGAGGGCATCAACGCCAAGTTCCGCGAGCTGACCCGCCAGGGCTACCTGCTCGGCGGCGAGTGCTGGTACGACGCCGATGCCAACGAGAGGGAGACGCTCAAGGCCGGCAAGCTCTTTCTGGACTACGACTACACCCCGGTCCCGCCGCTGGAAGACATGACCCTGCGCCAGCGCATCACCGACCGCTACCTGGCCGACTTCGCGACCCGCGTTAACGCCTGATCCTGATCACCCGGCGCCCCTACGGGCGCCCACTGGAGAGCTGCCCCCA
>Ga0157371_10001673_pt1 | contig 22639 bp, 17 predicted proteins | sample C45metaG_FD_113462 | JGI IMG/M metagenome (GOLD analysis project Ga0157371, IMG submission 113462) | Corn rhizosphere microbial communities from Kellogg Biological Station, Michigan, USA - C4-5 metaG | ecosystem: Host-associated > Plants > Roots > Rhizosphere > Soil | place: USA: Michigan...
GCCGGGATTCAGGAAGCCTACATGGCGATCTTCCCGCCGCCGCCAGTACAGGGTCTGGGCACCATCGGTGGTTTCCGCCTGCAGATCGAAGACAAGGGCAACCTCGGCTACGACGAGCTGTACAAAGAAACCATGAACATCATTACCAAAAGCCACAACGTGCCGGAACTGGCCGCCCTGTTCACCAGCTACACCGTGAACGTGCCGCAGGTCGATGCTGCTATCGACCGCGAGAAAGCCAAGACCCACGGCGTGGCCGTCAGCGACATCTTCGACACCCTGCAAATCTATCTGGGTTCGCTGTATGCCAACGACTTCAACCGCTTCGGTCGGACTTATCAGGTCAACGTTCAGGCTGAACAGCAGTTCCGTCTCGAACCGGACCAGATCGGTCAGCTCAAAGTGCGCAACAACAAAGGCGAGATGATCCCGCTGGCGACCTTCATCAAGGTCAGCGACACCTCGGGTCCGGACCGCGTGATGCACTACAACGGCTTCATCACCGCTGAAATCAACGGTGCGGCAGCCCCGGGCTACAGCTCCGGCCAGGCTCAGGCAGCCATCGAGAAACTGCTCAAGGATGAACTTCCTAACGGCATGACCTACGAATGGACCGACCTGACCTACCAGCAGATTCTGTCCGGCAACACCGCGCTGTTCGTGTTCCCGCTCTGCGTACTGCTGGCGTTCCTGGTACTTGCCGCACAGTACGAAAGCTGGAGCCTGCCACTGGCGGTGATCCTGATCGTACCGATGACCTTGCTGTCGGCCATCACCGGTGTGATCGCCTCGGGTGGCGACAACAACATCTTCACCCAGATCGGATTGATCGTACTCGTGGGGCTTGCGTGTAAGAACGCGATTCTGATTGTCGAGTTTGCCAAGGACAAACAGCAGGAAGGCCTTAACCCGCTGGCGGCGGTTCTGGAAGCGTGCCGTCTGCGTCTGCGTCCGATCCTGATGACCTCCTTCGCGTTCATCATGGGCGTGGTGCCTCTGGTCTTCTCCAGCGGTGCCGGTGCCGAAATGCGTCACGCCATGGGTGTGGCGGTGTTCTCCGGGATGCTCGGGGTGACCTTCTTCGGCCTGTTGCTGACGCCTGTGTTCTACGTACTGATTCGTAACTTTGTGGAGCGCGGTGAAGCGCGCAAAGCCGCCAAGGCGCTGAATCATCAAAAGCAATTGGAGGCGCAACAATGAGCCTGAAAGCCTTCCTGCCGAGCCTGCTGGTACTGGCCCTGAGTGCCTGTGCCGTCGGCCCGGACTACAAGACCCCAGCCACTGAACCGGCCAACATCACCACCGCCACCGATGGCGCAGCCGGTCAGAAGAACTTCGACCGCTCGCGCTTCGAAGGCATCTGGTGGCAGCAGTTCGAAGACCCGACGCTCAATCAGTTGGTGACTCAGTCGCTGCAAGGCAACCGTGATTTGCGGGTGGCATTCGCCCGCTGGAAAGCCGCTCGGGCGATTCGTGATGACGTCAGCAATGACGCCATGCCGACCGTTACCAGCCGCGCCAGCAGCGATCTGGCCAAGGGGCAGATCCCTGGCCAGACCACCCAACGGGTCAACAGCGAACGCTACGACCTGGGTCTCGACATGGCCTGGGAGATCGATCTGTTTGGCCGTATCCAGCGCAACCTGGAATCGGCCGACGCCGAACAGCAAGCGCTTGAGGCCGATCTGTACCAACTGCAAGTCAGCATGATTGCCGAACTGGTGGATTCCTATGGCCAACTGCGCGGTGCGCAACTGCGTGAAAAGATCGCCATTGCCAACCTGAACAACCAGCAGGAGTCGCGCAAGATCACTGAAAGCCTGCGTGATGCCGGCGTCGGCGATCAACTGGACGTGGAGCGTGCCGATGCACGCCTCGCCTCGGTCGAAGCCAGCGTGCCTCAGTTACAGGCTGAACAGGTTCGGCAGAAAAACCGTATCGCCACCCTGCTGGGTGAGCGCCCGGACAAATTGACCGTCGACCTGAGTCCAAAGAGCTTGCCGGCCATCGCCAAGGCTTTGCCAATCGGTGATCCCGGCGAATTGCTGCAACGTCGTCCGGACATCCGTAGCGCCGAACGCAAACTGGCCTCCGCCACCGCCCGTATCGGCGTGGCCAAGGCCGATTTGTTCCCTCAAGTCAGCCTCAGCGGCTTCCTTGGCTTCACCGCCGGGCGTGGTTCGCAAATCGGTTCCTCGGCAGCCAATGCCTGGGCACTGGGCCCAAGCATCACTTGGGCGGCATTTGACCTGGGCAGCGTGCGGGCACGTCTGCGCGCCGCCGATGCCGATGCAGAAGGCGCGCTGGCAACCTACGAGCAGCAAGTGCTGCTGGCGCTGGAAGAGTCGGAAAACGCGTTCAGCGACTATGGCAAACGCCAGCAACGCTTGATCTCGCTGATTCGCCAAAGCGAAGCGAGCCGCGCAGCCGCAGACCTGGCCGAAATTCGCTACCGCGAAGGCACCGTGGACTTCCTCGTCCTGCTGGATGCCCAGCGTGAGCGTCTGGCGGCAGAAGATACCCAGGCCCTGGCCGAAACTGATTTGTATCGTGGAATTGTCGCGATTTACAAAGCCCTTGGCGGTGGCTGGCAACCCGAGACCGTCGCCAGCAACTAATATTTTAAAGCGCTCCTTTTGGTTGGTCACAACCAGCCAGTTTTTTAGCCTCGTGCCTCATTCGGTCGCGGGGCTTTTTTTTGCCGGTCCATCGGGTCTGAATGCACCACAATAGGATTAGGGTTGGTCTTGAGAGTTGTGGTCTTCCATGACGGTCACGGTGGCCGTGGTCCCGGCACGCAGGCGATTTTTGGCGAGATAGTCGGCGTCAATCTGAATTCTCACCGGCACCCGTTGCGCCAGTTTGACCCAGGTGTAACTGGGGTTGATGTTTGCCAGCAATCGTCCTCCGGGCAGGTTCTCCCGGTCGGCGATGGCAAAGGCAATGCTTTGGACAGTGCCGCCGAAGGTCTCGCCGCTCATCAACTCGATCCTGACGCGATCGCCCTCCTCTATTCGCGGCAGCTTGGTTTCTTCGAAGTAGCCACTGACATAAAACGAATCGCTATCAACCAACGCCAACAACGCGCCACCGGCAGCGGCATAGTCACCCTGTCGCGTGAGCAGATTAGTGACGTAACCGCTGACGGGCGCTTCGACACGGGTGCGCTGCAAGTCGAGTTCAGCCTGGGTCAATGCGGCGATGGCCAGTTGCACATTAGCCTGCGCCAATCCGAGGTTGGCCTGGTTGCGCAGCAATTCAGCCTGCGCCACCGCCACATCCGTGCTGGACTTTTCCCACTCCTCGCCAGAGATCGCCGCACGCTCCTTGAGTGTACGACGCCGGTGCTCTTCGCTCTGACGCTGCCTTAGCAACGCCTGACTGGAAACAATGGTCGCTTCCGATTGCCCCAAAGAGGCTTTCGCCACTTCCACCGAACGCTTGGCATGTTCCACCGCCAGCCTGTAGCGCGCCGGATCGATCTCCAGCAACAGCTGGCCTTTATCGACATGCTGGTTGTCATGCACCGTCAGGCTGACGATGCGCCCCGAGACGTCGGCGGACAAGGTCACCACATCGGCGCGAACCCGTGCATCACGGGTCCAGGGCGCGCGGGTGTAATGCTCCCAGGCGTACCCGCCGAGGACAAAGGCCAGCAGCACCACCACAACGGTCGTCAGTCGGGCGAGGATCTTCTTCAAGGCATCAGGCTCCCATCACCAGAATCAGGGTGGCGCATACACAGACATATAGCGCGCCTTCGAACAGGGCTTCATGCCAGACGAAACGCAGCACACCCAGGCGGCGCAGGATCCAGTCCAGCAGCAGGAAAATCGGCAAGGCCAGCAACAGGGCCTGGGCGATCGGTGGCAGGTACACGCCGCCTATTTCCAGATCAATGGGCAAGGGCTGGCACTCCTTTGGGTTCGGCGGCCAGAAAGTGTTGGCGATGCCGCTCCAGAAACGACACCACGATCAGCAGCGCCACGCGCATCCTGAACACCGACCACAAGTGCTCATGAACCACCAGCTGCAGATCGTCCATTTCGTCACCCAAGGCATGCAGGTTGGCAAGCAGAAGGTTAAGGTCGATTCCGGTTCGCCCGGCAATCAATCGCCCTGTCTCTCGGACGGCGGCCATCAGGCGGTTTTGTTGTTCGGTACTGAGCAAAGTGTTGCCTTGCCCCTGTTGCCTGAGCTGGTTCAACGCCACACCCAGTGCCATACACCCCAGGCTGACCTCAAACAGGCCGCTGGATTGCTTGTCCTGGGTGGCCGGCAACAGTCCCAACATCATGGTCAGGCGATCCACCATGCGACTTTCAAAGGCAAACTGCTGTTCATCGGTCGCCGGGGTCTTCAGTAAAGCGTAGACCTGCTCACAGTTCTCCTTGAACAGTCGGCGAATCCGCAGATCGGGCCTGAACGGAAAAATCAGCGCATAGACACTCAACGCCAGCGTGGCGGCGCAGATATACGCACCAGCGAACTCGAACCACGCAATCGCGGTGTTTTGGCCTACGCCTACGTTTTGCGGCCCCAGCAACAACATCGTGGTCAGCCCAAGCCCGATGCCAGTGCCCGTGGTTGGCGGACTGGACAGCCCCACCGCGACGGCATACAGCAACGGGACCAATAACAAGGCGAGCAACTCGAAATCGCTGATCATTGGAACCAGCAGGAACAGGTACAGCGCCGACACCACCAGGGACAGCGCCAGCCCCCGGGCGAAACTTTGGCTGGCCAGCAATGGCCGTGGGAACGTCGCCATCAACGAGCAGAGAATCCCCACCACGATCATCCCGCCGCGAGCGCCGTCCCACGCGGTCTCGATCCAGATCAGGCCGGCGACCATCAAGGCGCTGAATGCGCGGATGGCGTTCATTGCCGCCAAAGTGAAGTCCAGATGCAGCGGATTGTCCTGGCCGCGGAACACACAACTGGCTTGCCGTCCCTCCTGGATCGCGTCGCTCAGCTCGAGGATCTGCCCCAGTTGTTCCAGCATCCGCGCTTGTTCCCAGCGCAGCGCCCAGGCCAGTGATCGCAGCGTGGCCGGCATCGTTTCGGTAAGTTGCTCGGCCTTGTAGGCCAGGTCATCGAAACGCTGTTGCAAGGCCGAGAAATGATGCCGCGCGTCGGCCGATAACGAGCGCCCTTGCACTGCCAGATCATCAAGAAAGGCCAGTTCTTCGGCACGCAGGTGCTGAACTTCCAGCGGCAATGCACCTTCCCAGCGCTCGGTCAGCAATTCCCGCTGGTGGCGCAGCGCTGTCAGGCGTGAGGTCAGCAGCACCAGTTGATTGCCCAGCAACTGAACCAGCTCGTTAGCGCTGCGCAGGCGTGGCGCATCGTAATACAGATGCCGGCGAACCCCTTCCAGCGCGCTGATCGCGCCAAGCAATTGCATCTGCCGCCGATGAAAATCCGCCTCGCTTTCTTCGGTACGGATGACGGCGGCAGCGTGGGTTGCCAGCAGCTTGATGACCTGATCGATCTTGGCAAAATAGTCCCGGGCCACGGCCTCCGGACGTGCAGTCAGAAGGCTGACGACGCAAACGCAGGCGACCGCCAGCAGCGTCTCGGTGACGCGCGTGACGGCCAGCAGGAATGTACCGTCCTGATCAGGCACCGCCAGCAAGGCGACCACTACCGCCGTGTAACCGCTCAGCACAAACGCCTGGGAGCTGGTGTAGCGCAATAAGGTGCCGCCAGCCGTACACAACGCCAGCCACAATCCCAACGTGATGATGAAAGGCAGCGGCGCCTGGGGAAAGATCGCCATGATCAACACCGCGACGGCCGCGCCCAGGGTGGTGCCGATGATCTGGCCAAAACTGCGGGCAAGGGCCATGCCTGCCAATGGCTGGCTGACGATGACCACAGCCATGATCGACCACTTGGGCTGATCAAGGTCGAACAGAAAGGCCAGGTACAGCGTCAGCAACCCGGCCGCGATGGTTCTCAACGCGAACAGCAGCACCCCTGGCCCGGGGTTGAGCATCGCTTTGAAGTACTGCAGAAACGGTTGCATGGAAACACTCGTGGAGTTATCTCCAGCAAGCGTAGTCACTGCTTCAGCGCCGCGACGGGTTTCAACGTCGACGCGACCTGTAGGCGAAATCGTCGCTAATGAACCGAGTCAGGGTTTGACTCACAGCGCCACCTGACCGAAGCTGACGGCTTTGCACAAGCCTGCCAGCTCCCGGATTCCTGCATGTCCCAGTCCCGCCGCTACGCGTTCATCAGCCTTTGTGTCCTGCTCGCCATCGTCCTTGCCTGGTTCTTCCTGCGCACGCCTGCCCCGGTGGTGCCGGAGGCCATCAAGCGCGGCTATAGCGAAGCGCTGACCCAGGCACGTGCCGGGCAGCCCGGCGCCGCGCGGGTTTTGTATCAGCAATTGGCTCGCCCCGACCTGTCGGCCAAGCGCCGTATCTGGCTGCATGCTGAACTGCCTAATTACCCGAGCCCGCAAGCCCTGAAACTGGCCGATGCCGACCTGCAAAACCCCTCCCCTGAAGTCCGCGTGGCGGCGATCAAGAGCATCAGCGGGCTGGTGCCCAATGGGCAGCGCAGCCTGTTGATCGGGCCGTTGCTGGAGGACAGCGAACAAAGTGTGCGCTTTGCCGCAATCAACGCCTTGCTGGGCTTGTCGCCGGATGACCTGGGCTTGTATTTCGGGCCACTGCAACAAGCCATCGATGCCTGGGAACAGGTCCTGAAGAGCCAACCCGAAAGCGCCGAAACCCAATACCAACTGGCCCGTCTGCACCTGCACAACGCCGAACTGAAAGAGGCGCAGCTGGCGCTGGAGCGCACCTTGCAACTGGACCCGACGAATCTGCCGGCGCTGGTCATGCAGATTGAAGTACTGGATAAGCAAGGCCAAAGCGATGCAGCCCAACAATTACTGGCGAAACAGTTAAAGGCGCAGCCCAACTCGGCTTACCTTCAACATGCGCTGGGCCTGTGGTTGTTGCATCACGGGCAAAGTGAATTTGCGCTTTTGGGGCTCTCGAAAGCCGTAGAGATCGAGCCCGGCAACAAGGACTATCGTTACGACCTGGCCACCACTTTGCACGACGAGCAAGAGCTGGAGGCCGCGCAAAAGCAGTTGCAGGAGATCGTCCAGCGCCACCCGGCCGACCGCAAGGCGCGGGTGTTACTGATCAATTATTGGAAAGAAAGCGGCCAGTTGCAGAACGTGCAGATTTTGCTGGCACAGCTGGAGCAACTCAACCCGGACGACCCGGCGTTGCAGCAAGGCCTCTAATCGTTTTTATGCGCCTCAACTCACAGACAAACACAAAAGGTTGAACCGTCGCCACGGCAAAAGGTCAAGTGATCAGGCAGTCCATTCAGGCACCTCAGGCCTGCTGCCTCGCTTCCCCTAGTCATGAGAGGGTTTTTTTTGTCTACATCTAACGAGCTATTCAGTGCAAAAGCCGCCACCGGCATAGAGGGTCTGGATGACATCCTGGCCGGTGGGTTGTCCCGCGGTCATGTGTTTTTGTTGGAGGGTGAACCCGGAACCGGCAAAACCACAGTCGCTTTGCATTTTCTGCTGGCCGGCGCTCGTGCCGGCGAGCGCTCGTTGTACATCACTCTGTCGGAGACTGAGCGCGAATTACGCCAAGGCGCGCTGTCCCACGGCTGGGAGCTGGACGAGAACATCCACATTTTCGAGCTGACACCGCCTGAAAGCCTGCTCAACGCCGAGCATCAGCAGAGCCTGCTCTACTCCTCCGACCTTGAGTTGGGCGAAGCCACCAAGCAGATATTCGAAGTGGTCGAGCGGGTCAAACCGACCCGAGTCGTCCTCGACAGTCTTTCCGAAATCCGTTTGCTGGCCCAAAGCTCCCTGCGTTATCGCCGGCAGATTCTCGCCATCAAGCACTACTTCGTGCGCTACGACGCCACGGTGCTGTTGCTTGATGACCTGACCACCGAATCCCTCGATAAAACCGTGCACAGCGTTGCACACGGCGTGGTTCGCCTTGAAGAACTGACGCCCAACTATGGCGCGGAACGGCGGCGGATCCGCGTGGTGAAGTACCGTGGCCAGAAATACCGTGGTGGTTTCCATGACTTCACCATCATGGGCGACGGCGTGCATGTATTCCCTCGCCTGGTGGCGGCTGAACATCGAGGCGGATACACCCGCCAGCAGTTGACCAGCGGTATCGGGGAAATGGACGCGCTTCTCGGCGGCGGTATCGAGACCGGCTCCAGCACACTGATTCTGGGCCCGGCCGGTACCGGCAAATCGTTGATTTCGATGATCTTCGCCGCCGCCGCCGTGGCGCGAGGTGAAAAAGCCGCGCTGTTCATCTTCGACGAAGAGCTGGGTCTACTGTTCGAACGCATGAAAAACATGGGCATCGATTTGAAAGCCCTGCAGGACACCGGCAATTTGCTGATCGAACAAGTCGACGCCGCCGAGCTGTCCCCTGGCGAGTTCTCACACCGGGTTCGTCGTTGTGTCGATGAGCAGCAAATCAAAACCGTGGTGATTGACAGCATCAACGGCTATCAGGCTGCGATGCCCGAGGAAAACGCGCTGGTGTTGCACATGCATGAGTTGCTGCTTTACCTCAATCGACGAGGCGCGGCGACGTTCATGACCGTGGCCCAGCATGGTCTGGTTGGTGACATGCAGGCACCGGTCGACATTACTTATCTGGCTGACACGGTGATTCTTTTGCGTTACTTCGAAGCCCTGGGCAAGGTTCGCCGGGCGATCTCGATCATCAAGAAGCGTACTGGCAGCCACGAATCGACCATCCGCGAATACCGCATTGGTAAAAGCGGCATGACGATTGGTGAGCCGCTGGACGCCTTCCAGGGTGTATTACGTGGCGTACCCACCTATCTTGGTGCCAGCCAGCCGCTGCTCAAGGAAGATGCCCGGTGAACAGTGTCGAGGCGAAGTCCGAGCGCGCGATCATTCTCGCGCCGCTGGGACGCGACAGCCAGATTGCGCTGATGATGCTCAACGAGGCGGGATTCGAAGGCCTTGTCGCCCTCGACCTGATCACATTGTGTGACGAACTGGCACGAGGCGCCGGCCTGCTGGTGATTTCCTCGGAAGCGCTATTGGGGTGTGACCTGGCCCCTCTAGTGAGTCTGATCGATGCACAACCGACCTGGTCGGACTTGCCGATTGTCCTGCTGACCCACCACGGTGGCCCCGAGCAGAACCCCGCTTCGCGATTCGGCCCGCAGCTCGGCAACGTGACCTTCCTTGAGCGTCCGTTTCATCCTGTGACGTTGATCAGCCTGGTCACCACGGCGCTGCGGGGCCGACGACGACAGTACGAAGCCAGGGACCGGATGATCGACCTGACGCAAAGCGAATTGCGTCTGCAAACCACGCTCGAAACCCTTGAACAACAGGTCGAAGAGCGCACCGCCCAACTGCGCAATAATGAAGAAGCGCTCAGGCAGTCGCAGAAAATGGAAGCGGTCGGCCAACTCACCGGCGGCATCGCTCATGACTTCAATAACATGCTGACCGGTATCATCGGCAGTCTTGAGCTGCTGCGTCGACGCCTGGCCCGAGGGCGCACCGAAGACCTCGACGGCCTGATCGATCTTGGGGTGACATCCGCCAACCGCGCAGCGGGCCTGACCCATCGTCTGCTGGCGTTTTCCCGGCGTCAGTCGCTGGATTCCAAGCCTGTGAAAATGAACACCCTGGTGGTGTCCATGGGTGAGCTCCTGCAACGCAGTCTCAACGAAAGCATTCATCTGGACATGCAGCTGGAGGAGAATCTGTGGGTAGCCGAGGCTGACCCCAATCAACTCGAAAGCGCCCTGCTCAACCTGGTGCTCAACGCCCGTGATGCCATGCCCGATGGCGGGAAACTGGAGGTCAGCACCTCCAACCAGCAACTGGACACGACCTTCGCCCAGGCCAATGGCAATCTGCAACCCGGTGATTACGTTGTCTTGCGCGTCACCGATACTGGTTGCGGCATGCCGGAAAGCACCATCAGCCGAGCCTTTGATCCGTTCTTCACGACCAAGCCGATCGGCCAGGGCACGGGGTTGGGGTTGTCGATGATTTACGGGTTCAGCAAGCAGTCTGGCGGTCACGTCACCATTCAGAGTGAAGTGGGCAACGGCACCACGGTGAGCCTGTATCTGCCGCGTTACTGGGGCGAGCTGGATGAGGAAACGCAAATCGATGTCGCACACACGCCCCATGCCCAGGAAGGTGAAACGGTGCTGATCGTCGAGGATGACCCGGCCGTACGCGTGCTGGTCAGCGCGGTCTTGAGTGAATTGGGCTATGCCTTCGTGGAAGCCGGCGATGCCGACAGCGCGGTGCCGATTCTGGATTCGGGCCAGCGGATCGACCTATTGATCAGTGACGTGGGGTTACCGGGGATGAATGGCCGGCAACTGGCGGAAATCGGGCGCCAATACCGGCCTGATCTGAAAGTGTTGTTCATCACCGGTTACGCCGAACATGCCGCGGTGCGTGGCGGTTTTCTCGACCCGGGCATGCAGTTGATCACCAAGCCTTTCACCTTCGACCTGCTGACAGCCAAAGTGCGCGAGATGATCAGAATCTGAAAGCCCCTACAATCGGGGCTTCGGGGAGTCTCAGGACAGCATGTCCTGCATCAGTTCCTGCAACACATCCAGATCGAACGGTTTGCCAAGGATCGGTGCCTTGCGCGTGATCGGGCTGTCGGTCTCACGGATTTCCTGCGGATAACCACTGATGAAAATCACTTTGAGTTCCGGTCGCAACTTCACCGCCGGTTCAGCGATCTGTACCCCGGAAATCCCGCCAGGCAGACGGAAGTCGGTGATCATCATGTCCAGGTGCGGTTTGCTCGCAAGAATCTCGAACGCCTGCTCGCCGTTTTCGGCCTGCAACACCCGGTACCCTTCCCCCGAAAGATAGGCAGATAAAACCATCAGGATCGAGGGGTCATCCTCGACGATCAATACCACATCTTGTGCATCTTCACTCATGGGAAGCCTTTGTTCGGTCAATAGCTGCTGATACGACCATGAGGTCGATCAGAGGTTGCGTTTTTCCGGCTGTTTTCCTATAGCGGCAGACAAACGCGAAACAAGGCGCCTTCGCCAATCCGGCTCTCGACGGTGATGGAGCCACCGTGGGCGGTGACAATCTGCTCCGAAATAAACAGTCCCAGACCCAATCCAGCCACGACGGTCTTGGCGGAAACCCGTTCGAATTGCTGAAAAATGCGCCTCTGGTTCTCTTCACTGATGCCAATGCCACGATCCTGAACCTCGACCCGTGCCTGGCCATCCTGTGTGAACACGCGAACATCAATCGTACCTTTGCCACCATAGCGCAATGCGTTGGTCAGCAGATTCGAGATCACCTGCTCGATACGAAATTCGTCCCAATTACCGACAACTGGCTGGTCGGCGGTAAACGTCACCGCCGTCTCGGCGGCATCGATCTGCGGCGCGAAGTTTTGCAGCAGATTGCTGACCAGTTTCACCAGATCAAATTGACTGGTACGAATCGATAGCTTGCCAGTGCGGATTCGCGACACATCGAGCATGTCCTCGATAAGGCGAATCAGGCTTTTGATCTGCCGCTCGTCCCGGTCGACCATGGCGTGCATCTTGTCCAGGGTGAACGCCGCGGCGTTGTCCCGGGCCAGGTGCATCTTGCGCAGCTGGGTCTCCAGGATCAGGCCATTGAGCGGCGTACGCAGTTCGTGGGCGACGATGGACATGAAGTCGTCACGCATGCGCACGGCTTGTTCGAGCTCATTCTGGGTCGCCTGCAATTGCTTGAGCAATGCTTCCTGCTCCCGGCGACTTTGCTCCAGCGCTTCGACCTGTTGCTTCATCGCCTTGCTCTGGCGATACAAGTCGACGAACACATTGACCTTGCTCTTGACCGCATGAATGTCGAGCGGCTTGTGCAGGAAGTCCACGGCGCCGCTTTCGTAGCCTTTGAACGCGTAGTTCAGTTCACGACCGGCGGCGCTGACGAACACGATCGGAATGTTCTTGGTCTTCTCCGTGCCGCGCATCAACTCGGCCAGCTCAAAACCGTTCATGCCCGGCATCTGCACGTCGAGAATGGCCATGGCGAATTCGTGTTGAAGCAACAACGACAGGGCTTCATCGGCGGATAAGGCTTTATAGACTATGCGGTCTTCACGCTTGATCAACGCTTCCAGCGCCAGCAAATTCTCCGGCAGATCGTCGACTATCAGCAGTTTGGCTTGGATGTTACTTAGCATGCTATTTGTTCCAGCTCGACAATCAGACGGCTGATGCCGCGTATGGGGAGAATGTGGTCCGGCTGGTGCAGATCGAGCGCAGCTTGCGGCATGGTTGCAATCTGAGCTTCGTCCGGATCCTGCACGATGGTCAGCCCGCCGTGCTGCTTGACCTGGGCCAGTCCGCGCGCGCCATCGTGGTTGGCACCGGTCAACAGCACCGCTGCCAGCGCCGGACCGTAGGCATCGGCCGCCGACTCAAACAGGAAATCGATGGCCGGCCGTGAATGGTGCACGCGGGGCTCCAGGCTCAGGGAGAAACTGCGATCCTGCTCCACCGACAAGTGATAACCGGGACCTGCGAAATACAGCGTTCCTGCTTCGACCAGCGTTTTGTCGATGGCTTCCAGGACAGGCATGGCGACCCGCCGCGCGAACACTTCGGCCAATTGGCTGCGACGTGCTTCGGGCAGGTGCAGCACCACGATGATCGGGAGAACGAACCCCTCACGCAGCGGGCTGAGAATATTCAGCAACGCCTCGACACCTCCGGCCGAGGCACCGATCACAATCGCTTCCACTGTAGGCAATCGCGCAGCACTGTTCATGATTTGCGATAAATCCGTTCTTGTTTGACCAATGCCTCGAACTGATTGCCAAAGGCCGAAAAATCCAGGGTTTCCTTGCTGCCCAGCACCAGGAATCCGCGGTGGCAGAGGGATTCATGAAACAGGCCGAAGGCACGATCTTGAAGCTTTTTATTGAAATAAATCAATACGTTGCGACACGAAATTAATTGAGTTTCTGAAAATACACTGTCGGTCGCAAGGCTGTGATCGGCGAACGTCACGTTCTCACACAGGCTCTTGTCAAAAATGGCATAGCCATAGGCCGCCGTATAGTAATCGGCGAACGAACGCTGGCCACCGGCCTGCTGATAGTTCTGAGTGTAGGCACGGACATTCTCCATGGAGAAAATCCCTTGCTTGGCTTTCTCCAGCGAACGCGGATTGATGTCGGTGGCATAGATGATGGTGCGGTCGAGCAAGCCCTCTTCGCGCAACAGGATCGCCGTCGAATAGACTTCTTCGCCTGTGCTGCACCCGGCGATCCAGATCTTGATCGACGGGTAGGTCTTGAGCAGCGGCACCACTTCCTTGCGGATCGCCAGGAAATGCGAAGGGTCACGAAACATTTCACTGACCGGAATCGTCAGCAACTGCAGCAATTGCATGAACGCGGTGGGATCGTGCAGCACTTTCTCTTGCAGGGCCGAAATGGTACTGCACTCGAATTGACTCAGCGCATGATTGACCCGGCGTTTGATCGATGCGCCGGAATAGTCACGAAAGTCATAGCTGTACTTGAGGTAGATCGCCTCGATCAACAACCGTAATTCGATCTCGCTATTTCGCTCCACTGAACAATTGCGCTCCACTTAGATACGTTCCATCTTCGGTAACCACACTCGAATCAACGAGAACAGACGGTCCAGGTCGATGGGTTTTGCCAGGTAATCGTTGGAGCCGGCCTGCAGGCAGCGCTCCTGATCGTCCTTCATGGCCTTGGCCGTTACCGCAATGATCGGCAGCTTGCGCCAGCGCGGGTCCTTGCGGATCTCGATAGTGGCTTCGTAACCGTCCATCTCCGGCATCATCACGTCCATCAGTACCAGGTCGATGTCCTCGACTTCATTCAATCTTTCAATCGCTTCGCGGCCGTTGCGACCAATGACCACGACCGCGCCTTTGTGCTCCAGCGCGCTGGTCAAGGCGAAAATGTTGCGCACATCGTCATCCACCAGCAGTATTTTTCGACCCTCGAAGACCTTGTCGCGGCTACGCGCGGTCTTGAGCATCCTTTGCCGTTCATGGGACAGCTTGGATTCGACTTTGTGCAGAAAGAGTGTGACCTCATCCAGCAGACGTTCAGGCGAGCGAGCGCCCTTGATGATGATCGAGCGCGAATATTTGCGTAGCTCGGTCTCTTCGTCCCGCGTCAGGTTGCGCCCGGTGTAGACGATGACCGGGGGAAATGAGCAGATATCCTCGGTGGACATTCGCTTGAGCAAGTCATTGCCGAGCATGTCCGGCAGCTTGAGGTCGATGATCATGCAGTCGAAATTGGTCGTGCGCAGTTGCTCGAGTGCGTCCTGCGCCAAACCGACGGCGGTGATCTCGATGTCTTCATCGCCGATCAGCCGCGCAATGCTGTCACGCTGCAGATCGTCATCTTCGACCAGCAGCACACGCTTGACCTTCTGGGTCAGCTTGGCTTCGAGGCGCGCAAACACATCCTTGAGCTCTTCGCGGGTGGTCGGTTTAACCGCGTAGCCGATGGCCCCCATGTGCATGGCAGCTTCGACCCGATCTTCGACCGAAATGACATGCACCGGAATGTGGCGTGTTGCGGCGTGCTCTTTGAGGCGCTGCAACACGGTCAGCCCGGAATGATCGGGCAAGCGCATGTCCAGCAGAATGGCGTCGGGGATGTACTCTTTGGCCAAGTCGTAACCTTCGTCCGCGCCATGGGCAACCAGGCACTGGTAACCCAGCTCGTGCGCCAGATCGTAAAGGATGTGCGCAAAATTCGGCTCATCCTCCACTACCAGAATGCACCGCGTGGCGAACGGCGCCTTGGCACGGTCATCGGCAAAACGCGGGATGTTGACTTCGGCGATCAGCGGCACAGGCGCAGTGGCTGCCACGCGTGGCGTCATGGCAACCGGCGAGGCCTGCATCGGCTCAACCGGCTGATCGCCCGGTTCGACATACTGCTGCGGCAGGACCAGCGTGAACACACTGCCCTGCCCCGGCTCGCTGGTGACATTGATGGAGCCGCCGAGCAAGGCCGCAAGATCCCGGGAAATCGACAAGCCCAGGCCGGTGCCGCCATAACGACGATTGGTGGTGCCATCGGCCTGGCGGAAGGCTTCGAAAATGCTTTCCTGCTGGTCGGCAGCGATGCCGATCCCGGAATCTCGGACAATAAAGGCGATGCCGTCGTTTGGCTGGGACGCCACGGTCAGGCTGACCGTGCCTTTTTCGGTGAATTTCACCGCGTTCGACAGCAGGTTCTTGATGACTTGTTCCAGACGCTGGCGGTCGGTGAACAGCATCATCGGCGAACCGGGCTGCAAATCGACCTCGAACTTCAACTTCTTGTTGGCGGCCATCGGCTCGAACATCGAGCGCAGCCCGTCCACCAGACGCGCCACACTGGTGTTCTCGGGGCGCATCTCCAGCTTGCCGGCCTCGACCTTGGAAATATCGAGGATGTCATTGATCAGATTGAGCAGGTCGTTACCGGCCGAATAGATCGATTCGGCAAATTTCACCTGCTCGGGCGTGAGATTTTCCTGAGGGTTCTCTGCCAGCAACTTGGCCAGAATCAACGAACTGTTAAGCGGCGTGCGCAGTTCGTGGGACATGTTGGCGAGAAATTCGGATTTGTACTTGCTGGAGCGTTGCAACTCTTCGGCGCGCTCTTCAAGTTGAGTCTGGGCCTGATTGAGCTCAGTGTTCTTCAAATCCATGGCATCGCGCTGGTCGGCCAGAATCTGCGCCTGCTCGGCCAGTTGTTCGTTGGTTTGCTCCAACTCGACCTGCTGGGTTTCCAGATACGCCTGGGACTCCTTGAGAATCCGCGATTGCTCTTCCAGCTCTTCGTTGGCGGTCTTGAGCTCTTCCTGCTGGACTTGCAGCTCTTCATTGAGTTGCTGGGTCTCGGCCAGCACTTCCTGCAAGCGTTGGCGGTAGCGCGCCGCCTCGATCGAGGTGCCGATGTTGCCGGCAATCAGTTCTAGCAACTCAACGTCACGCTCTTCCAGCGGTCGCAGGAATCCCAGTTCGATCACGCCATTAACCCGGTCGTCATCGCTGGTTGGCACGACAAGCACGCTACGTGGCAAGCCCTCACCCAAGCCGGAGCTGACTTTGAAATAGTCGCTCGGTACGTCATCAAGGCGAATCAGGCGGGCCTGGTTCGCCACTTGGCCAACCATCCCTTCCTCACTGTAAATATGCTGATCGCGCTCTTCCTGTTCGCGTGAAAAACCGTAGGACGCGATGCGCCGAAGACTGCCATGCTCTTCACGAACATAAATAGCGGCCACCGCAGTGCCCAGGTACTGGGCGCAAAATTGCAGAATGTTGCGCCCCAGCACATTAAGCGACAGCTGCCCCAGCACCTGCTCGGCCAGTTCGGTCTGGCCATTGCGCAGCCAGGCTTGGCGCTCCAGTCGCGCGGCGGCGGATTGTTGCGCCGCCAGATTGGCGCTGTAATCCTGCGACAGGTTGAGCAGATCCCGGCGCCCGATGTACGCCAGCAAGGCGCTGATCGCGGCGATGAACAACAGGTACAGCGAGATGCTCCAGATCGTGGTGCGGCGCACTTCTTCGTTGCGCGCGGTGCGCAACTGCTGCTCCATGTCGATCACGTCTTCGAACTGCTTGCGGATCTCATCGGTCAGGCGTTTGCCGCGACCGGCCTTGACCGCGCTACGGTAATCACCGCTGGCGCGCTGTAAATCGATCATCGTTTGCGCGTAGGCAGCCCATTCCGTTTGCAAAGCCTGAAGCCGGCGCAAGCGATCGGTCTGCACCGGGTTATCGGCAGTCAATTCGAGCAAGGTATTGAGCGCGACCGCGATTCGCGGCTTGGCCGTCTCGTAAGGGTCCAGGAAATGCTCGTCGCCACTGAGCAGGAAGCCGCGCATGCCGGTTTCCAGATCGACGGTCAGCTTCACGGCTTCGTTGGCGTTATTGATCACCCGGTCGGTGTGCTCGACCCACTGGATCACCGACAATAAATAGGTGATCAACGAGACAAAGAACACCGCACTGATGACACCGACGCCCAGTGGCAGGCTGACGTTGCGGCTCAGGAGTTTGCGAAATCGTTGCTCATCAACCGAAGACACCGTGGTCATGGGGAAGCCTTGTCGAACTGTTCAAAACCAGGGAGTTTGCCCCAAAAAGGCAGCATTGATCTAATTTTCTCAGCGATTTGCGCGCCAACGGCTGCTTTTAGCTGCGCCGGCTTGAAAGGAGCGGTTATCCTTGCACGTTCTTGTACAGCTATTCTTTTTTGCACAGCGTTGGGAACTTGTCGGGATCCGTCACTTACTCATGCAAGAGCCCGGCAATTTTGTAAGTCCGGCACCCGCGAACCCACTATCGAGAGCCCTATTATGTCCTCCAACGCGTCCACCATCCTTGTCGTCGAAGACGATGCCATCGTGCGCATGTTGATTGTCGATGTGCTGGAGGAGCTGGAGTACACAGTGCTTGAGGCGGACGGCAGCGAGAAAGCCCTTGAGTTCCTGAACGATGAAGACCAGTACATCGATTTGATGATGACCGATGTCGGCTTGCCCGTGATGGACGGGCGCGAGCTGGCCAAACAGGCGCGGATGTTGCACCCCGAGCTGCCGATCCTGTTCGCCAGCGGTTATGCCGAAAACATTGATCCGTCTGACGGCATGCAGGTGATCGGCAAGCCATTTTCCATCGACCAGTTGCGTGACAAGGTTAAAAGCATGGTTTCACCCCAAAGCGCTGACTAAGAGCGGTGGACGGAAAAGCACCGGGGCTGTGGTTTAATTACAGCCTTCCTCTCTCCCCCGTCTTTCCCCGCATCAAGGAACGCCCGTACATGATTCAGCCCCGCGCAACCAAAGTCCTGGTCATTGGTTACGTCTGGCCCGAGCCCCGCTCTTCGGCGGCCAGCGGGCATGTGATGCAAATCCTCGATACGTTCTTGCAACAGGGCTGGGACATCACGTTCAGCAGTCCAGCCGGCACCGGCGAACATCGAGCGGACTTGACGGTATTGGGCATCCGCGAAGTGCCCATCGAGTTGAATAACAGCAGCTTCGATGCGTTTATCAGCGACCTCGCGCCGGACATCGTCCTGTTTGACCAGTTCATGATGGAAGAACAGTTCGGGTGGCGCGTAGAGAAGCACTGCCCTGATGCGTTGCGTGTGCTGGAAACATCGGATCTGCAAAGCCTGCGACACGCTCGTCATCAACGACTAAAAGAACGTTTGAAACACAGCGACGATACCAATGACTTCAGCGAGTTGTTTGCACCGGCGTTGCGCGAAGAGTTCGAACTGATGGCCGACAGCGATCTGGCCAAACGGGAGATTGCAGCGCTCTACCGATGTGACGTGAACCTGATGATTTCTGAGGTGGAAATCGAATTGCTGGTCGAGCAGTTCAAGTTGCCACGCAACGTATTGCATTGGTGTCCGCTGATGGTCGATGTACCCGTTGCGCCACCGACGGCATTCGCAGACCGGGCGCATTTCCTGAGCATCGGCAACTTTCGTCACGCTCCAAACTGGGATGCGGTGCTCTGGATGAAAACAGCCGTCTGGCCGTTGATTCGCGAGCAACTGCCGACGGCTCAGTTACATATCTACGGTGCCTACACGCCGCCCAAGGCCACCGCGCTGCATAACCCGGCGCAGGGTTTTCATGTCATGAACTGGGCAGAAGATGCATTGCAGGTGATGTCGGCAGCACGTGTGTGCCTGGCGCCGCTTCGCTTCGGAGCAGGCATCAAAGGCAAGATTGTCGACGCCATGTTGTGTGGCACGCCCACCGTGACCACCCCTGTCGGTGCAGAAGCAATGCACGGCAATCACCCTTGGCCCGGTGCCGTGGCCCGCACAGCTCGCGAAGTGGCGGACGGTGCAGTGCGGCTGTACAAGGATGAAGCACTATGGACGCAAGCCCAATCCCACGGGCAGACGTTGCTGGCTGATCGTTATCGACAGTCGGAACATGGCCCGGCGCTGATCGAAAAACTAGTGTATTGCCAACAGCACTTGGCACAACTTAGAAGTCATAATTTTATGGGCAGCATGTTGCGCCATCACCATCACAAAAGTACGCAATACATGGCGCAATGGATCGAGGCAAAAAATAAGGTTCCGCTCTAAGCCGTGCGCGCCGACATCACATATCTTGCATTACCACCTTGTTGATCACCTCTCTGTTTCTCCATATAAAGGGTTGGCGAAGTTAGTAACGGACACTACTTCGCCTAACCGACAACACTTATCTAACTTTGCAAGGAAGCATTGAATGAACACCATTGTTCAAAATAACTACGCACTTCAAAACTGGATGACTGCTACACCAGCCATTGATACGTTGTCACTCGCTGAATTGACACTACCAGGCACTCACAATGCTGGCAGCGATTGGAAGGCATCCTGGCCACTGATTCCGGGCGCGCATTGGCTGGCTTGCCAGCATGAATCGTTTTATTCCCAACTGCGCCACGGCTCCCGGGTTCTTGACGTGCGCTTGACCTATGACGCCGGTGCGCAGGGCCTCGGCAAGTTATGCATTCACCACAACGGCTACCGCAACGGGCGTACGTTTGGGCATCTGTTCAACGACGTGGAAACGTTTCTGCAAGAAAACCCGAATGAATTCATCATTCTGGATTTTCACGAGTTGAGTGGGGATGCATTTGATTTTGCCTACTTCAATAAGATGACGATGCACTTTTTTGGGCATCGCCTGATTCCCAGCCAACATCACGCCTTGAGTCTTGGCCAACTCAAACAACTCAGCGCCAGTCAGCGCATTGTGGTCGCTGCGCCGCGGCACCGGGCAATTGACAGCAACGTGTTCATTCGGCAAATCGAGCATCAATGGTCCGGCATCGCCACCACCAATGTCGCCGAGTTGCAGCAGCACATTACAAAGGTCCTGCGATATCCGCCAGGCACATGGGCGCCGTTGTCCCTTTCGGCGACGAGCTACAGCGCGCTGGGTGGCCCGGTGGATATCCATGACGAACTTAATGCGTGGTTTGATCCGAACAAAAGCGACTGGGCGACCCTGTGCAACATTATCAGCGTCGACTTTATCGAAGAGAGCAATATCGTGTCGTATTGCCGAACTGCAAACCTCAAAAAGGCCGCGAAGCGAGCCAAGTAGTTCGCCGTGCCATCAATGGGCTATTTTTGTGCAGGTATTTCCGTGACTGGCAATGCCGTCGCGCACTTCTATGCTGGGTCATGAATATGGTTCTTACGAGTGTGGGACGCCACCGCACTACACGAACTTCATCGCCCCCAGGGAGGGGGCGAGTCAACGACAAGGATCTGTCATGACCCACAACGCAGGCACCACGCTGGACAAACAAAACTGGATGCGTCACGTACTGGATGTTCATCGGTTGAAACTGACCGAGATTGTCTGGCCCGGTGCGCACAATGCCGGCATGGACAAGCAAGCACCCAACTATGACGTGGTGGTCGGCAACTGGACCACCTGCCAGAACGATTCATTTGCCTGGCAGTTGGCAAACGGTGCACGGGCATTTGATATCCGCCTCGGTTATACCGAGGGCGCCGACCAGTCGATCTTCTATTTTCATCACAACGGATACCAGTCCCATCGTGTCCTCGATGAACTGATCACAGCCGTTTCAGCGTTTCTGGATCGTCACCCGGATGAGTTCCTGGTGCTGGATTTTCACCAGCTCGGCGACGGAGCCAAACCCTTTGATTATCGAAAACTCAATGCGCTGTTGGTGAGCCGACTCGGACAACGGGTCATACCACCCACCGATGCCCTGAAAACGGTGGGAGAACTCAAGCGGCTCAGCACTCGCCGCAGGGTTGTCTTGGCGGCGCCCGACCAGCCCGACCTGGATCTGGGTTATTTCTGGCCGCGTATCCCGCACAAATGGATCAACAAGCCGTTCAGCGACACCGATGACCTGAAAACCCACATCTCCAAAACCCTCGAAGACGCACCTTTCGCCACATTCCTCTGGGCGTTATCGGCCACCAGCTATGCGTTTCTGGGAGGACCTCAAGACATCAAGGTCCAGATCAATGACTGGTTCGATCCCACACGGGACTGGGTCACTCGTTGCAGCATCATCAATACCGACTTTTTCGATGAGTCAGAGATCGTTCGTTACTGCTGGACAGCCACCAGCATGAACGCCGTCTACGGCAGCGCCCTGCATGATCGGACGCTGGCCTGACGCCGCAGTGTTACACGCTGGCATTCATCAATGGGAAAGAGGCATGATCACGACGCAATGACAATAAAAAGCGCCCAGACATGACCCGAACAGCCAGAGTCACCGACCCCTCCTACGAACTGATGGACGACCACAACGGGTTGTCCATCATCTATCGCCAGCATGGATTCCCGTGTCCGTTGGTGCGCTGGCACTTTCACAAGGAATACGAACTGCACCTGATTGTCGCCAGCTCCGGCAAGGTGTTCATCGGCGACTACATCGGTAATTTCTACCCCGAAAGCCTTTTTCTCACCGGCCCTAACCTGCCACACAACTGGATCAGCCAGGTCGCCGAGGATGAGGTGGTGCCCAAACGCGACATGCTGGTCAATTTCACCGATGAATTGTTTGAAAGCGGTCATCAGGTCTTCGCTGAACTCAAAACTCTCAGCCCGTTGCTTGAGCGTGCGCAATACGGCATCGAGTTTCGCTGCAAACGCACCATTCGCCAGGCCATGACCCTGATGCAACGCATCGCCGACACCAAAGGCGTGACTCGCCTGGGGCACTTCTTCATCCTGCTGGAACTGTTGGCAGCCTCTGATGATTTTCAATTGCTGTCGGGGGCCACGACGCCGCAACTGGCCGATGAGCACAACATCGATCGCACCAACCGGGCGGTGGATTACATCTTTGCCCACTACGCCCGGGAGTTACCGCTCGAGGAAGTCGCCGCGCACCTGGGCATGAAGCCGACTTATTTCAGCCGGGTGTTCAAGCAGGCAACCGGACGCTGCTTCATCGAATTCGTCAATCGCCTGCGCATCAGCAAGTCCTGCGAACTGCTGGCCGATGGCGACAAACCGGTGACCGACGTGTGTTTCGAGTCGGGTTTCAACAATATTTCCAACTTCAATCGGCGTTTCCAGCAGCTCAAGGGCATGACCCCTTCTCACTATCGGCGGTTGGCGGTGCAACGGTTGACTGAACAAAACATCGGTTAAACCTGTACATATCCGATGTCTCGCCATCACCTGGAGGCTGGCCCCTGAGCCTCCCCCGCCAAACTCCAGTGCAAAATAGTATCGATTCAAGTGCTACGGATGATTTGTCTGATCATCAATTGAAGGCTGTAATCAGCGCACATTCTTCCTGTCATCGGAAGACACAAAAACAATAACTGTCCTTCTGTATCCCTGCGGGTGCAGAAAAGGAGTGCACGATGCAACCTTCTGTAAAAGCTCTGCTAGCCCTCACCTGCATGACCCTCAGCAGCGTCAGTCTCGGCGCTCAGACCCTGACCATCGCCACCGTCAACAACAGCGACATGATCCGCATGCAAAAGCTCTCGAAAACCTTCGAGGCCGAGCACCCGGACATCAAGCTCAATTGGGTGGTGCTGGAAGAAAA
>Ga0157371_10001675_pt1 | contig 22631 bp, 23 predicted proteins | sample C45metaG_FD_113462 | JGI IMG/M metagenome (GOLD analysis project Ga0157371, IMG submission 113462) | Corn rhizosphere microbial communities from Kellogg Biological Station, Michigan, USA - C4-5 metaG | ecosystem: Host-associated > Plants > Roots > Rhizosphere > Soil | place: USA: Michigan...
CGCCTTGGCGTCCTGTTTATTCACCAGAATAAATCGAGGGATTCATGAAGGTTCTCGTAGCTGTCAAACGCGTGGTGGACTACAACGTCAAGGTCCGCGTCAAGGCCGACCAGACCGGTGTCGACCTGGCCAACGTCAAGATGTCCATGAACCCCTTCTGCGAGATCGCCGTGGAAGAAGCGGTGCGCCTGAAGGAAAAGGGTATCGCCAGCGAGATCGTGGTGGTGACCGCCGGTCCCGCCCAGGCGCAGGAACAACTGCGGACCGCCCTGGCACTGGGCGCTGATCGCGCCGTGCTGATCGACACCGGCACCGCCGAACTGTCTTCGCTGACCACCGCCAAGCTGCTCAAGGCGGTAGTCGACCAGGAGCAACCTCAGCTGGTGATCCTCGGCAAGCAGGCCATCGACAGCGACAACAACCAGACCGGCCAGATGCTGGCCGCCCTGACCGGCTTTGCCCAGGGCACCTTCGCCTCCAAGGTGGAGCAGGCTGGTGACGGCCTCAACGTGACCCGTGAGATCGATGGCGGCCTGCAGACCGTGGCGCTCAAGCTGCCGGCGGTGGTGACCACCGATCTGCGGCTGAACGAGCCGCGCTACGCCTCGCTGCCCAACATCATGAAGGCCAAGAAGAAGCCGCTGGAAACCCTGACCCCGGACGCCCTGGGCGTGGCGGTGAAGGCCTCCTACGAGGTGGTCAAGGTGGAAGCCCCGGCGGGTCGCCAGGCGGGCATCAAGGTCAAGTCCGTGGCCGAACTGGTCGAAAAACTCAAGAACGAAGCTAAGGTGATCTGATGGCCATTCTCGTCATTGCCGACCACGACAACGCCAACCTCTTCGGCGCTACCCTGAACACCGTCGCCGCGGCCCAGGCCATCGGCGGCGACATCCATGTGCTGGTCGCCGGCCAGAATGCCCAGCCGGTCGCCGACGCTGCGGCCAAGGTCGCTGGCGTCAGCAAGGTGCTGCTGGCCGACAACGCCGCCTATGCCCACCAGCTGCCGGAGAATGTCGCGCCGCTGGTGGTCGAGCTGGCCGCCCACTACAGCCATGTGCTGGCCGCCGCCAGCACCAATGGCAAGAACTTCCTGCCGCGCGTCGCCGCGCTGCTGGACGTCGACCAGATCTCCGAGATCATCGCCGTCGAATCCGCTGACACCTTCAAGCGGCCGATCTACGCGGGCAACGCCATCGCCACCGTGCGCTCCACGGCGCCGGTCAAGGTGATCACCGTGCGCGCCACCGGTTTTGATCCGGTTGCCGCCGAGGGCGGTTCCGCCGCCATCGAGGCCGTGAGCCTGGTCAAGGATGCCGGCCTCTCCAGCTTCGTCGGCGAAGAGCTGGCCAAGTCCGACCGTCCCGAGCTGGGTGCCGCCAAGGTGGTGGTGTCCGGTGGTCGCGGTCTGCAGAACGGCGACAACTTCAAGATCCTCTACGCCCTGGCCGACAAGCTGGGCGCGGCGGTGGGCGCCTCGCGCGCCGCGGTGGACGCCGGCTTCGTGCCCAACGACATGCAGGTCGGCCAGACCGGCAAGATCGTCGCCCCGCAGCTGTACATCGCCGTGGGCATCTCCGGTGCCATCCAGCACCTGGCGGGCATGAAGGATTCCAAGGTGATCGTCGCCATCAACAAGGACGAGGAGGCGCCGATCTTCCAGGTGGCCGACTACGGCCTGGTGGGTGACCTGTTCGAGCTGGTCCCGGAGCTGGAAAAGGCCATCTAAGGCTCCCAGGTCTGCGCAAGAGCCCGCCATCCGGCGGGCTTTTTCATGGGCGCGGCGAACGGCGGGCCAGGGCGGGAGGTGTCAGTGTCCAGGTCGCCGACGTTTTGTCGTTTTTGGACATTGCCCGCGCTGGAACGGACGCGCTAAGGTCAGGCCCATCTGTACCGGTTCACTTCACAAGTAGTCTGCTACTGTTGCGGCTCGTCCAGGAAGACGCCCCCATGACCAACCTGTTGCTCTATCAGCGTATCGCCCAGCAATTGGCGAACGACATCCGTACGGGGGTCTACAAGCCCGGCGAGCGGGTGCCCTCGGTGCGTAAGCTGAGCCAGCAGTTGGGCGTGAGTCATGCCAGCGTCCTGCAGGCCTATGCCACCCTGGAGGACCAGGGGCTGATCCGCGCCCGGCCGCAGTCCGGTTTCTATGTGCACCAGACGCCGGCCTTGACCGCGCCGACGCCGGACATCGCCACGGTGGAGCGGCCGAGCCTGGTGACCCGCGCCGGCATCATCAGCCAGGTGCTGGCCGAATCCCGCCGCGAAGGGGTGGTGCCCCTGGGCATGGCGGTGCCCCAGACCGATTACCTGCCGTTGCGGGCGTTGCACCAGCAGCTGTCCAAGGTCACCCGCTTCCAGGCCCGCGCCGCCTTCTCCTATCTGCACAGCCCCGGCTTCGAACCCCTGCGGCGCCAGGTGGCGATCCGCCTGCGCGATGCCGGCGTGGTGGTAGGCCCGGAAGAGGTGGTGATCACCCACGGCTGCGTGGATGCCCTGCAGATGTCGCTGCGGGTGCTGACCAAGCCGGGCGATCTGATCGCCACCGAATCGCCGTCCTACTATGGCCTGCTGCAACTGGCCGAGGTGCTCGGGCTCAAGGTGATCGAGATCCCCTGCGATCCCGAGACCGGCCTCAGTGTCGAAGCGTTGCAGCTGGCGGCCAGTCAGTGGCCGGTCAAGGCGCTGGTGGTGACGGCCCGGCTGAGCAATCCCATGGGCAGCAGCATGCCGGAGGCACGGCAGAAGCAGCTGCTGAAGCTGGCGACCGAGCGCAACATCGCCATCATCGAAGACGACATCTATGGCGAGCTGACCTACGAGAGCGGCTCCAAGGCGCTCAAGGCCCTCGACAAGCAGGGACGCGTCATCTACTGCTCGAGCTTTTCCAAGACGCTGTCGCCCGGGGTACGCATCGGCTGGGTGGTGGCCGGCCCCTACCAGGACGACATCTGCCGGCTACAGACCTTCACCACCCATTCGGCCTGCAGCGTGACCCAGATGGGGGTCTCCGCCTACCTGGAGAACGGCGGCTACGACCGCCACCTGAGGGCCATCCGCCAGGAATACCGGCGCAACATGACGGCCTTCCAGCTGGCGATCCAGGAACACTTCCCGGAAGGGACCCAGATGAGCCGACCCGGTGGCGGCTTCGTCCTCTGGGTCAGCCTGCCGGTGCGGGTGGATACCCGGCTGCTGCACCAGCGGGCGCTGGATCAGGGGGTGAGCATCGCGCCGGGGATGATCTTCAGCAACACCGATCAGTTCAACCACTGCATCCGCCTCAATTGCGGCCTGCCCTGGGGGCGTGACGCCCAGCGGGCGCTGATGACCCTCGGCCTGCTCGCCCGTCAGCTCTGCCAGGAAACCCTGGCCGCCTAGCGGCGTGCCCGGAACCCGCTACCGGGCAGGGGAGTCGGTTGTAGAGACTGACGCCCGTCGCGCCTGGTGATCCACGCCAGGCGCGATACCCTGAGTGTGGTGAGCCTATGCGTGGATACCTGGCAACGACGGCGCTGGCCGTGACCCTGCTGTTGGTGGGCTGCGATAACGAGTCACCGCCCGACACCGCCAAGGTATCTCCCGCACCTGCTGCAGCTCCGGAGGTTCCGAAGCCGACGGTCGCGCGTGAGCCCCAGGGCAGTGCGGCCGATCTGCGTGCCTATCGTCTGGATCCGCTCCCGACCAAGGCCTTCGTCATGCCCGCACCGCCACCGAAGAAACAGGACCTGGCCAAGAACAGCCAGCTCAAGAAGCCCGCCGTACCCAAGGCCACGCCGCCTGCGGCCCATCCGCTCGATCTCAGCATACCCCGTGAAGCCGATACACCTCAGGCGCTGAAGTCGCATCCCGCTGCTGCCCGAAAGGCCGAGAACAGCGTTGCCGAAGCCGGTCTGCTGCCACAGCTGTTTCGCAAGGAAGACGACCCCGGTCGTTTCGAACTGGGTGGCCGGGTGATCAGCCGCGATCGCAGTGACGATTTCGAAGGGGCGGAGGTCGAACTGCGCTTTCGGCGCTAGGGTTCGGCCATGCGGCGTTAAAATCCGCTGGACCGCCAGCCCGGTCCGCTTCTTCACGGACTCGATTCGCTAGCGCTCACCCTTGGCCGTCCCGCCCATTGGGCGTCGTGCCTTGTCTGGCCTGCGCTCGGCGATGTTGCAGACAAGCCCTCGGGTGGTGGCGGCAGGTGGTCGCTGCCGGGCGCCGGCCCGGAACTTCATAGCCGCAACGCTTGCCGACAGTTCAGGTGGCGGACGCATCGTTCGCCTGACTTCAGGAGCGTTCCATGCCCAGTGCGACAGGCAAGATTCGTTATGCGGTGGTAGGGGGTGGCTGGATTTCCCAAGGCGCCTTCATGCCCGGGATCGGCCAGACAAGCAATTCCGAGATGACCGCCCTGGTCACCGGCGATCCCATCAAGGCGCGGGATCTGGCCGCCAAGTACGGCCTCAAGAGTTACAGCTACGAGGAATTCCCTGCTTTGCTATCGTCCGGCGAGATCGATGCGATCTACCTGGCCACGCCGAATTTCCGCCATCTGGAATTCGCGGTGCCGGCGCTGGATGCCGGCATCCATGTCCTGCTGGAAAAGCCCATGGCGATCAGCGAGGCAGAATGCCAGGCGATCAAGGCCGCCGCCGAGCGCTCCGGGGCCAAGCTGATGATCGCCTATCGACTGCATTGCGAGCCGGGTACGGTAGAGATGCTCGAGCGGGTGCGTAATGGCGAGATCGGCGATCCGCGCCTGTTCACCGCGACCTTCGCCCAGCCGGTCGACACGGCCAACCACCGGGCGCAGAGCGGCTTCTGGGCGGGCCCGGTCACCGACATGGGGCCCTATCCGCTCAATGCCGTGCGGTCGCTGTTCGGTGACGAGCCCATCGAAGTCAGTGCCGTGGGGGTGCAAACACCGGGGCGCGACGTCACGACCTGGGATGCCGTGGCCGTGACCCTGCGCTTCCCCGAGGAGCGCCTGGCGAGCTTTACCGTCAGCTTCAGCGGCCCCAATACCGAACGTTTCCAGTTGGTGGGCAGGAAGGGCGAGATCGAGGCATCGCCGTGCTTTGGCTTCGGTGAAGGCGTCGCCATCGGCTATCGCCTGACCGTAGAGGGCGAAACCCAGGAATTCAAGGCGCCGGTGGTGGATCACTTCGGCGGCGAGACGGCCTACTTCTCGGATTGCATCCTGGCAGATCGGCAGCCGGAGATGGATGGAGAAGAGGGCTGGCGCGACGTGCGCGTGCTGGCGGCCATCGAGCGTGCCCTAGAGAGCGGTCAGCCGCAGCATCTGGAGCCGCTACCCAAGCGCCAGGGGCCGACCCGCGAGCAGGTGCGCAGCCTGCCGCTGGCGGCAGTGCCGGAGTACGTCAATACCAAGGCGCCACTGGAAGCCTGATACGACCAGGCCCTGCCGCACAGGATGCGGCAGGGCCTGGTTCAGGGCCGGGACGTGCGATCAGCGGTCCTGGGCTTCCTGGGCGTCCATCTCGGCATTGCGCTGCCGGATCTTGGTTTTCTGTTCGTCGGTCAAGGGCACCTTGCGGGCCGTGTCCTTGAGCATGAGCAGGCCGCCGACCACCGAGCCGATGGCGACCAGCAGGATCAACCAGGCATACCAGGGCATCTGTCTTCTCCTTGAGTGGCTGTAGAGCTTCGACCACGGGCGAGCTTATCAGTGCGCCCGGCAGGTAGCGCTCGTGCGTTTGAGCCAGGCGGCGTAGCCCAGGTCGTAGAGCCAGTTGAACGCCAGGGTATAGGGCAGGAAGAACAGGATCAGCCCCAGGTCCAGCAGCAGGGCCTGCCAGAGGCCGATGGAGAGCCACCAGGCGGCCAGCGGCACCAGCACCACGATCAATCCGCCCTCGAAGCCCAAGGCATGCAGCAGGCGGACACCCAGTCCGCGGGTGAAGCCGAGGCGCTGCTGGAGCCGATCGAAGCCTAGGTTGAAGACCAGATTCCAGAGCATGGCGATGGCGGAAAAGGCCGCGGTGAGCAGGCCCATGTGCCCCAGGGAACGATCCAGCAGCCAGGCCAGGGTCGGCGTGGCGAGCAGCACGGCGATGCCTTCGAAGAGCAGGGCGTGCAATACCCGGGCACTGGCGGGACGCTGAGCGAGCGAGATGGACATGAGATGACTCCACGATGGACAGGCCCTCAGTCTCATCGGTTAAGCTGGGGATATCAAAGTGGTATCCATAGGCTAAACCGATATGTATCCCAATGCCGAGGCCCTGGAGGCCTTCGTCGAAGCGGCTGCGGCAGGCTCCTTCAGTGCGGCGGCGCGGGTGCTGGGCAAGCGCCAGTCCAGTATCAGCGAGAGCATCGCTCGCCTGGAGGACGAGCTGGGGGTGCAGCTGTTCGACCGCCAGGGGCGCTATCCCGCACTCACCGCCGCTGGCGAGCAACTGCTCGACCAGGCGCGCGCCGTGCTTTCGGCCCATGATCGCCTGGCCAATCGCGCTACCCAACTGGCGGCCGGCGTGGAGCCACGCCTGACGCTGGTGATCTCCGATACCTATCAACCCACCCGCTACGAAGCCCTCCTGGCAGAGCTGGACCAGCGCTATCCGGATCTCGAATTCGAGTGCCTGATCGCCGAGGATGCCGATGTACTCAACCTGGTGCAGGGACGGGCGGACCTGGGACTGCTGGCGGGTCAGCCGCCCTATCCGGTGGATATCGAGGCCGCGACCCTGGATGGCCTGGTGACCTTCGGCCTCTACGTCGCCGCCGATCATCCGTTGGCGGCGCTGCAGCGGGTCACCGTGGCTGATCTTGCGCCCTATCGCCTGCTGCGTCTGAGCACCGTGACCGAGGCCTCCAGGCAGGTCTGTCGTCTGCCGGACACCCGTGGGCGCTGCTGGTCGGCGCCGGATTACCTGCTGCTGCTGGACATGGCGGTGCAGGGCTTCGGCTGGGCGGAGCTACCGCTGTGGCTGGTGGCGACCTTTGGCCAGGACCGCCTGGTGGAACTGGCCGTGCCGGGCTGGCCGCAACGGGTGGCGGTTGACGTGGTCTGGTCGCGGCGGCGACCGCTGGGGCCGGCGGGCAACTGGCTACGCGAGCGATTGCTCAGGCCCAGTTGAGCGACCAAGGCCCGCGTCGGACAGCTGCCAAGTGCCCGCGCGACGCTTTTCTGCGAAAATGCCGGCCTTTGCCGTTTTGCCGAGAGCTCCCATGTCCGCCTGCCCGTCTCCCATCATCGTCGCCCTGGATTTTCCCTCGTCGTCCGCCGCCCTGGCGCTGGCCGACCGGCTCGACCCCGCCACCTGCCGGGTCAAGGTCGGCAAGGAGCTGTTCACCGCCAGCGCCGCCGGTGTGGTGGAGGCCCTGCGCACGCGTGGCTTCGAAGTCTTTCTCGATCTGAAATTCCACGACATCCCCAACACCACCGCCATGGCGGTCAAGGCCGCGGCGGAGATGGGCGTCTGGATGGTCAACGTCCACTGCTCGGGTGGCCTGCGCATGATGACCGCCTGTCGCGAGACCCTGGAGGCCTTCCAGGGCCCCAAGCCGCTGCTGATCGGGGTCACCGTGCTGACCAGCATGGAGCGCGAGGACCTGGCCGACATCGGCCTGGACGTGGATCCCCAGGAGCAGGTCCTGCGCCTGGCCGGCCTGGCCGCCCGTGCCGGGATGGATGGCCTGGTGTGCTCAGCCCAGGAGGCCTCCGCGCTCAAGGCCGCGCAACCAGCGCTGCAACTGGTCACCCCTGGTATCCGGCCGGCCGGCAGCGCCCTGGATGACCAGCGCCGCATCCTCACCCCGCGCGAGGCCCTGGATGCCGGCTCCGACTACCTGGTGATCGGCCGGCCCATCGCCCGTGCCGCCGATCCAGCCCGGGCCGTGGAAGAAATCCTCGCCACTCTGAAATAAGCGTTAAACCTCCCGGGCGAGGCTGCCGGTAAAAGGTGCTGCTATTCTCGTTCTGCAGGCCGACGCCTTCTCATGTCGGCGCAAGGCGAGAGACCTCAGGGTATGCACGATAGGTTGAACGCCTGTCTCAAGGCGGTAGACGGCGTTTTGTTGGGCAAGGAAACCCAGGTCAGGCTGGCCCTGGCCTGCCTGCTGGCGCGGGGTCACCTGCTGATCGAGGACCTGCCCGGCATGGGCAAGACCACCCTCAGCCATGCCTTGGCCAAGGTGCTGGGGCTGTCCTTCCAGCGTATCCAGTTCACCTCGGACCTCTTGCCCGGCGATATCCTCGGCACCTCGGTGTTTGATCGCGACAGCGGCCAGTTCGTCTTCCATCCCGGGCCAGTGTTCGCCGAGCTGCTGCTGGCCGACGAGATCAATCGCGCCACGCCCAAGAGCCAGAGCGCGCTGCTGGAAGCCATGGAGGAGGGGCAGGTAACCATCGAGGGCGCCACCCGGCCCTTGCCCGAACCCTTCTTCGTCATCGCCACCCAGAATCCGGTCTCCCAGGGCGGCACCTTCGCCCTGCCGGAATCCCAGCTCGATCGTTTCCTGATGCGGCTGTCGCTCGGCTATCCCGGTCGCGCCGCCGAGCGGGCGCTGCTGCTCGGCGGCTCCGGGCGCGAGCAACTGCCGCGCCTGGAGCCCTTGCTGGATCACGCCCAGCTGCGGCTGATCCAGGCCGAGGTGCCGCGCATCCATGCCAGCGAGGCGGTGGTGGACTATGTACTGCGGCTGGTGGAAGCCACCCGCACCCAGGCGTCCTTCGCCCTGGGCCTGTCGCCCCGCGGCAGCCTGGCCCTGCTGGCCGCGGCGCGGGCCTGGGCCCTGCTGGCGGGCCGCGACCATGTGCTGCCGGAGGATGTCCAGACGGTGTTGCCGGCCGTGGCCGGGCATCGCCTGCGCGACATCGCCGATCCCGCCGGGCATGGTGGCGGCGCCCTGGTGCAGTGGCTGCTGCGCGAAGTCCCGGCGCTGTGACCGGCGGCGCCTGGCAGCGCTATCGAGACGGCTGGTTGGCGCGGCGGATTCCCCCGGCCAATCGCATCACCCTCGATCAGCGGCGTATCTTCATCCTGCCCACCCGCCAGGGCGGTGCCTTCGCCATCGCCCTGCTGCTGATGCTGCTGGCCGGCATCAACTACCAGAACAGCCTGGCCTATGGCTTGACCTTCCTGCTGTTCTCCCTGGCCTTGGTGGCCATGCTGCATACCTATCGCAACCTGGCCGGCCTGCAACTGGCCGGGGGTGGCGCCAGCCCGGTGTTCGCCGGGGAGGCGGCCGGTTTTCGCCTGCGCCTGGAAAGCGGCCGCCGGGCGCACCAGGGCATCGCCCTGGGCTGGCGTCACGAGCCGTTGGTGCTCAGCGACGTGCCCGCCGGGGAGAGTGTCGCCCTGCAGGTCTTTCACCCGGCGCCGATCCGGGGCTGGCTCAGGCCCGCGCGGTTGCGGGTGGAGAGTCGTTTCCCCCTCGGCCTGTTCGTCGCCTGGAGCTGGCTGGACCTGGATGTGCGCGCCCTGGTCTATCCGCAGCCCCTGGCGACCACCACGCCCTTGCGCAGTGGCCAGGAGGCCGGCAGCGAGGAAGGCCAGCGCCGGGCGGGGCAGGGCGCCGATGACTTCCAGGGGCTACGGCCTTATCAGCCCGGCGATTCGCGCCGGCGCCTGGACTGGAAGGCCTTTTCCCGGGGGCAGGGCCTGCTGGTCAAGGACTTCACCGCCCTCGCCGGGAGCGAACTCTGGCTGGATTTCGCCGTGCTCGACGGCGACATCGAAACGCGGCTGTCCTGGCTGTGCCAGGCGGTGCTGGACTGCACGGCGCGCCAGGTGCGCTTCGGCCTGCGACTACCAGGCGTGGAGCTGAGTCCGGCCACTGGAGAAAGCCATCGCGACGCGGCGCTGCAGGCCCTGGCCGTGTTCGGGCGACCGGCATGAGCGCCCGCGTGCCCCAGGCCATCCCGCGTATCGCCCTGGTCTGGTTGTTGGTGGCCCAGGCGTTGGTGATCCTGCCGCACCTCACCCATCTGCCGCCCTGGGTTGGCCTGCTCTGGGGCTTTTGCGCCGGCTGGCGGGTGCTGTTGTTTCGCATGAAGGTGCGGGCGCCGACGCGGATCGAAAAGGGCGGCCTATTGCTGCTGACCATGGGCGGTATCTGGCTGTCGCGTGGGTCCTTCATCGGCCTGGACGCGGGCGCCGTGCTGTTGCTGGTGACCTTCGCCCTCAAGCTGATCGAAATGCACAGCCGCCGCGACGCCCTGGTGGTGATCTACCTGGGTTTCTTCGCGGTGGTGATCGCCTACCTGTTCGAAGATGGCCTGCTCGCCGCGCTCTACAGCCTGCTGCCGGTGACTGCCCTGGTGGCGGCGCTGATCGGCCTGCAGCAGAGCGCCCTGGCCAGTCGGCCGCTGGCGACGCTGAAGGTCGCCGCCACCCTGTTGCTGCAGGCGGTGCCCCTGATGCTGCTGCTGTTCCTGGTGTTTCCGCGCATCGGTCCGCTGTGGTCGCTGCCGCAACCGGGCGACCAGGCGCGTACCGGCCTGGGCGACAGCATGGCGCCGGGGGAGATCGCCCAGCTCTCGCAATCCGCCGAGCGGGTGTTCCGGGTCAGCTTCGCCGGCGAACGGCCGGCGCAGCGCGACCTCTATTGGCGTGCCACCACCTACGAGCGTTTCGACGGTGCGCGCTGGTCGGTCGATCCCGACACGGCCTGGAGTCCGGAGCCGGCGTGGACGCCGGATGGACCCCGGTTGGACTATCAGGTGGTCATGGAACCGAGCGGTCGGCCCTGGCTCTATGGCCTGGACGTGGCACGCAGCGATCAGCGCGACGTGCGCCTGGCCAGCGATTTCCATCTGCAGCGCCGCCGTCCGGTGGACCAGGCACTGCTGTATCGGGTAACCAGCTGGCCGCAGGCGCCACGCGAATCGGAGCGGCTGTCCGCGTCCAGCCAGCGCCGCGCGCTGCAACTGCCCAGTGGCGGTGAGCCGCGCACCCGCGCCTGGGTGGCCCAGCTCAAGGCGCGATCCCCGACGCCCGAGGCCCTGGCCCAGGCGATCCTGGCCTATTTCCGCCAGCAGCCCTTCGTCTATACCCTGCAGCCGCCCACGGCGAGCGTCGATGCCATCGATGCCTTCCTGTTCGACAATCGCCGTGGATTCTGCGCCCACTATGCCGGGGCCATGACCTTCGCCCTGCGGGTGGCAGGCATTCCGGCGCGGGTGGTGGCGGGCTACCAGGGCGGTGAATTCAATGCCGCGGGTGGCTACCTGCTGGTGCAGCAATTCGATGCCCATGCCTGGGTGGAATACTGGCTGCCGGGGCGGGGCTGGATCAGCGTCGATCCTACCGCCCAGGTCGCGCCGGAGCGGATCGAGCGCGGTCTGCAGGAGGCCCTGGCGGCCCAGGGCGCGGCCAATGAATTTCTCGCCGACAATCCCTTCGCCGCCAATCGCTATCGCGACCTGGCCTGGCTCACCAGTCTGCGGCTGGGCTGGGACCGGATCAACTACGGCTGGCAGCGCTGGGTACTCAACTACCAGGAAGACACCCAGGGCGAGTTGTTCAAGCGACTGCTGGGCGAGGGCTCGCTGCAACGGCTGGCATTGCCAGTGGTCCTGGTGGTGCTGGCGGTACTCGGGGTGATGGCGCTGCTGCTGCTCAAGCCCTGGCAGCGGACGCGGGATCCCCTGCTGGCGCGCTTCGGCCAATTCGAGCGCCTGCTGGCGCGCCAAGGGGTAAGACGCCAAGACGGCGAACCCGCCGGTCGCTTCGCCGGGCGCGCCATGGCGGAACTACCGGCGGCGCGAGCGGCGATCTCGGCCTTTTCCCAGGCATTCCAGGCGCAGCGCTATGCCGGTCGGCCACAGGATGCCGCGGTTCTGACCAAGGCCCTGAAAGAGCTGCGCCGCCAGCTGCGTGGCGGTCAGGCGCGCAGCGACTGAGGCACAGGCAGGGCGTCAGGCTCCTGCAGGGCGAAGGCCACCAGGCAGACGACGGCGGCGAGGATCAGCGGTTGCGGCTGAGCGCTGCCGAGGGCCTGGGCGATGCAGCCCAGGCCAAGCAATAACAGAGCGGCGGAAGTGAAGGGGGTGACCGAGCGCATGGCGGTTCTCCGAAAACGTGCGGGCAGCTTGCCGCCTGTCGGGCAACCGCGCGAATGCGCTCTCGCTATGGAGGCTATAGGCGCAACTGGCGGATCGCCTGATTCAGGGTTCCTGCCAGGGCGGCCAGCTCGGTGCTGGTGCTGGCCGACTCCTGCGTCAGCAGCATGGTCCTTTCCGTGACATCGCGGATGCCTACAACCGACCTGCTCATCTCTTCCGCCACCTGGGCTTGCTGTTCCGCGGCCACGGCGATCTGGGTGTTGCTGTCGCGCATCAGGGTCACGGCAGCGGTGATGTCGGCCAGGGCCTGCCCGGCGGCGCCGGCTTGGACCACGCAGTCGTCGGCCCTGAGCGAACTCTCGCGCATGAATTCCACGGCGTCACGGGTGCCGGCCTGGAGGCTGTCGACCATGCGGGTGATCTCGTCGGTGGAGCCCTGGACGCGCTTGGCCAGGTTGCGCACCTCGTCGGCCACCACGGCGAAGCCACGCCCGGCCTCACCGGCGCGGGCAGCCTCGATGGCGGCATTGAGCGCCAGGAGGTTGGTCTGCTCGGCGATACCGTGGATGACGTTGACCACGCTGGTGATGCGCTCGCTGTTCTCGGCCAGCTCCTGGATCATCACCGAGGTCTGCTGCACGCCCTGGGAGAGGTCGGCGATGGAATGGCTGACGCGCGCCACCGCCTGCTGGCCGGCGCCGGCCAGGCGATCGGCTTCCTGGGACTGGTCGCGGGTGCCGGCAGCGTGCTCGGCGATCTGCTGCACGGTGGCGCTCATCTCGTTGATCGCAGTGGCGGCCTGGTCGGTTTCGTGCTGCTGATCCTGCATGCCGCCGCGTACGCCCTGCATGCCGCTGGCCAGGCGCCCGGCGCCTTCGTCCAGGCGCGAGGCGCTGCTGGCCACGGTGCCGACGACGCGGGTGTAGCTGTCTTGCATGGCGTTGAAGGCCTGGGTCATCTGCCCGACCTCGTCGCGCCCGCGCACCTCGACCCGGGCGGTGAGGTCGCCGTCGCGCTCCACTCGCAGCATGGTGTCCTTGAGTCGCTGCAGATTGCCGAGGATGAAGCGGATCAACAGCTGCGAGGCCACCAGCAGCACCAGCATCAGCACGCCCACGGCCAGGGCGTACTCCGGGGCGCGAGCCAGGAAGATCTCGCCAAAGGTCGGGGCGCTCAGGTTGGCAGCGGCCTCACCCACGGCGGCCTTGGCCACCTTGAGCTGCTCGGCGCGGCCGGACACTTCCAGCTGGATGGCGAACAGCACGAGCAAGAGGCTGGTGACGAAGGCGACGGCATTGACCGCCCAGAACTTGTATTTGAGGGAGATATCACGCAACCAGGCGAACATAGGGGGCATCCAGTCGGCGGGGCCGCACAGCCTGGCAGGCTGGCACAACCCGGATCTTGACTGGCGTCAACGTCCTGTCGGAGGACGGCGACGCCGTGGAACAGACCCAGAGGTTAACGGCGCGCACGGCCTCGACTTGAGCGCAGCGGCGTCCCGCGGCTAGTCGAATTCCTCCTCCCGCTCTGGCACGGCGATCTCCGGCAGGTCGAAGAAGGCCCGGGCGGTGGCGGTGGTGTGCAGGGCGGTCTGTTCGGGCGTCTCGTGACGCAGACGCGCCACGGTGCGCAGGATTTCCGGGAGGAAGGCCGGCTCGTTGTGGCCATGGCGTGGCTTGGGTCTGAGGGTACGCGGCAGCAGGTAGGGGGCGTCGGTTTCCAGCATCAGCCGACCGACCGGAATCTGGCCGACCAGCTCGTGCAGGTGCAGGCCGCGGCGTTCGTCGCAGATCCAGCCGGTGATGCCCAGGTGCAGGTCCAGATCCAGATAGCCATAGAGCGCCTCGCGCTCGCCGGTGAAGCAGTGCACCACGGCGGCCGGCAGGTGGTCGCGATAGTCGCGCAGGATCGCCAGCATCCGCTCGCTGGCGTCGCGCTCGTGGAGAAACACCGGGCGGCGCAATTCGGCGGCCAGGGCCAGCTGTTCCTCGAAGCAGCGCTCCTGCTGCGGGCGCGGGGTGAAGTCGCGATTGAAGTCCAGGCCGCATTCGCCCAGGGCCCGCACCTTGGGCTGGCTGGCCAGGTCGCGCAGGGTCTTGGCGGCGCTGGCGTTCCAGGTCGAGGCTTCGTGGGGATGGACGCCCGCGGTGCTGAACAGCGCCTCACCGGCGTCCAGGCGCAGGCAGAGGTTGAGGGCGTTCTCGCTGTCTTCGAGGGTGGTGCCGGTCAGCACCAATTGCATCACGCCAGCGGCCTGGGCCCGCTCGATCACCGCGTCCACCTCCTTGAGCAGGCTGGGGTGGGTAAGGTTGACGCCGATGTCGATCAATTGCATGGTGCGGACCTTCTACAGACAGTGTTCTTTCATTCTATCCGTAGTCCGGGTGCTGTCGGCGCTGTCCCGGCCAGGTCAGGAGTCCTGGATGCCGTTTCGATTCACCTTCGCCATCCTCGGCTGCCTGCTCGCCGGTTCCGCCCAGGCCCGCCTGGGCGCCTTGCCACCCGAGGCCCCGCGCCATGTCGCCGCGCGCGACCTGGCCGCCATCGAGCGCGCGGGCGAGTTGCGCGTCCTGGTCAACCAGAGTCGCCACAGTTCCGGCGAATGGAACGGCCAGGCCCTGGGCATCGAGTATCGACGCCTGGAGGCCTTCGCCCGCTATCTGCAGCACCAGCCCGGTGGCCGCTCTCTGCGCCTGGTATTCGTGCCCAAGGCCAAGAACGACTTGCTGCCGGCACTGCAAAGAGGCGAGGGCGACTTGGTGGCGCCGGGGGAAACCCTGTTGCCGCCGCCGCATTCGGCGCTGATCGCCGCATCGGTGGCGGCGCCGGCCAGCCTGGTGGTGGTAGGTGGGCGCGGCCAGCGCCTGCCGCGTCAGCTGGAACAACTGGCCGGGCGGCGGGTGGTGTTGCCCCAGGGTAGCGCCGCTGGTCCGGCCCTGGCACGGCTCAATGTCCAGCTGGAAAGGCGCAAGCTGCGACCGCTGCAGATCGAGTGGGCCGATCCGACCCTGGCGGTGGAAGACGTCCTGGAACTGACCCAGGCCGGCATCTATCCGCTCACGGTGGTCGAGTCCGGGCTGGCCCATCGCTGGGCGCGGGTACTGTCGCGCTTGCGGGTGGCCGACCGTCTGGTGGTGGCTCATGACCAGGCGCAGCTCTGGTACCTGCGCGCCCCGGCGCACCAGCTCGCCGAACGGATACGGGCCTTCGCCCGGCAACCCCAGGCGCGGGACGACGACAAGGCCTTTCGCCAGGCCTCTGCCCGCCGCTACCAGGTGCGCGATCCACTGCAGGCCCATGACCGCAAGCGGCTGGCCAAGGTGCGGCCACTGCTGCAGCGCTACGCCAAGGCCTACGACTTCGACTGGCTGACCCTGGCCGCCATGGCCTACAAGGAATCCGGTCTCGATCCCCACGCCCGCGGCGCCGGCCGCGCCGCGGGGCTGCTGCAGATCACCCCGCGGGCGGCGCGCAGCGTCGGGGTGCGCAACCTGCATTCCGCCGAGGACAACGTCAAGGCCGCCACCCGCTATCTGGCCCGCCTGCGGCGGGAGTTCTTCTCCAGTCCACGCCTCGCCGAGCGCGAACGCCGCGCCTTCACCCTGGCGGCCTACAACCTGGGGCCGGAGCGCGTCCAGGCGCTCAGGGCCAAGGCGCGCAAGCAGGGGCTGGACGGTGATCGCTGGTTCTTCCAGGTCGAACGCATCGCCGCCGAGGAGGTGGGCATCGGGGTGGTCAACTACGTCGCCAGCGTCAACAAGTACCGGGTGGCCTTCAGCCGCGCACGGGCCCGGCTCGAAGCGCCGGCCGTGGCGGCGGCGAGCCCTGCGGAGGCTAGGCGTGATGATGGTTGAGACCCGCTTGACAGGGCTGCCGAGGCCTCCCTAGGATGCTCCTGCGCCGATTTAAACAGCAACTTGCGGGGCGCTCCCAAATACCGCTAAAGCGCTGGACGGAACAGGCCTCGTACTACCGCCCAGCTGGATCTACGAGGCGGAATTTCGTCCATGCTTCCTCTCCCGCTACGCCTTACCCCGTTGACCCAGGGCAAGCTCGCCTGTCATCCCGCCATCCTGCTCGGCGGTCCCGACCAGCCCACCCTGCTGCGCTATCTCGAAGGCTGGCCCAAGCGCTGGCCCCACAGCCGCACCCTGCAGATCCGCTTCGCCGACCGGGCCGAGCAGCTGCGTGCCTTCGGCGACGACAGCTTCGACTTCGCCGTGGTGCAGTCGCCCGGCCAGGCCGCGCTCGAACCCCTGGTGCGGGAGCTGACCCGGGTGGCGCGGCAGGGCGTGATCACCCGGCGGCGCTAGCGCGGTTCTTCCGGATAGGCGATCTCGACGATGTACCAGCGCTGATCACCGGCCGGCGTCTGCAGCCGCACCTCGGCGTCCAGCGCCTTGCCCACTAGCGCCCGTGCCAGGGGCGAGTCGATGCTGATGAGGTTCTGCCTGAGGTCCAGTTCGTCCGGGCCGACGATGCGATAGCGCTTCTCGGTGCCTTCGTCGTCTTCCAGGGTGACCCAGGCGCCGAAATAGACCTTGGTCGGATCGGCCGGTCGCTCGCGGATCACCTTGAGATTTTCCAGGCGCTTGCGCAGGAAGCGCACCCGGCTGTCGATCTCGCGCAGCATCTTCTTGCCGTAGATATATTCGGCGTTCTCCGAACGGTCGCCCAGGGCCGCCGCCTCGCTCACCGCCTGGGTAACCTGGGGCCGGCGCACGTTCCAGAGTTCGTGGAGTTCGGCGCGCAACCGCGCTTCGCCAGCGGCGGTGATCAGGGGCGTGCCGGCGGTGCGCGGCGGACGATAACGACTCATGGATCAGCTTTCTCTCAGGATCAGTAACGGACTGGCGGTGATGGCCCGCCGCGTGCCCAGCAGGCCGGCCGTACCGACCAGCAGGGCGCCCAGCACCGGCAAGAGCAGCAGCCAGGGATGGGGTTGCCAGTCCAGGTCGAAGGCCAGCCGGTAGAGCAGGGCGCTGACGATCTCGCAACCGAGCGCCGCGAGCAAGCCGCTGGCGCCGCCGAGCAGGACGAATTCGGTCCGCCGCGCCCGTTGCAGCAGCTCGCGCCGGGCCCCCAGGGCACGCAGGAGGGCGCCTTGGCGGATGCGCTCGTCGAGGGTCGCCTGCAAGCCGGCCAGCAAGACGGCGATGCCAGCGGCGAGCACGAACAGCAGCACGAATTCCACTGCCACGCTGACCTGGCGCAGGATGCCGCGCACTTGGTCGAGCAGGGCGTCGATGGGCAGCAGGGTCACCGCCGGGAATTGCCGCGCCAGGGCCAGCAACTCGCGGTCGTGGCCGGGTGGCAGGTAGAAGCTGCCCAGGTAGGTGACCGGCACCCCTTCCAGGGCGCCCGGGGCGAAGATGACGAAGAAGTTGGGCTGGAAGTTGTCCCAGCCGACCTGCCGCAGGCTGGTGATCCGTGCCTCGATCTGGCGATCGCCGATGACGAAGCCCAGGGTATCGCCCAGGCCAACGCCAAGGCTGCGTGCCAGCTCGCTTTCCAGCGAGACACCGGGCAGGTCGCTGGCGGGCAGGGCATCCCACCACTGGCCGGCTTCCAGGCGGTTGCCATCCGGCAACTGCGCCGACCAGGTCAGGTTGAGATCGCGCCGGGTGGCGCGCCCGCCGCGGGAGTCGTCCTCCAGGCCGTCCTGGGCCGGATGCCCCTTCACGCTGACCAGGCGGCCCTGGACGATGGGGTAGAGCGGACTGGCGTGGGGCGAGAGCGTGCCCACCGCCGTGGCGAAGGCCTGGCGCTCGTCCGGTAGCACATTGAGGGCGAAGTGGTTGGGCGCCTCGGCCGGCAATTGCGCCTGCCAGCGTTCCAGCAACTCGCCCCGCAGCAGCACCACCAGGCTCATGGCCAGCAGGATCAGGCCGAAGGCCAGGGTCTGGCCCACCGCCGCCAGGGGATGGCGCAGCAGTTGGCCCAGGCCCAGCCGCCAGGCCAGGGGCGCACCCTGCAGGATCCGGCGCAGGCCGCGCAGGGCCAGGTAGAGCAGACTGCCGAACAGCAACCCGGCGACCAGGCCGCCCGCCAGCAGCGCCAGGGTCAGGCGCAGATCCAGCGACAGCCGCCACATGATCAGCCCGAGGGCGAGCAGGGCGCAGCCATAGACCAGCCAGGTACGCAGAGGCACGGGTTGCAGATCGCTGCGCAGCACCCGCAGCGGCGGCACCCGGCCCAGGGCGGCCAGGGGCGGCAGGGCGAAGCCGACCAGGGCCACCAGGCCGGTGCCCATGCCGGCCAGCGCCGGACCGATGCCCGCGGGCGGCAGTCGTGCCGGCAGGAGGCCGTGCAGGAGTTCGAACAGCACCAACTGCGCCAGCCAGCCGAGCAGGGCGCCGAGCAGGCTTGCCGCCAGCCCCAGCAGCCCCAGCTGCAGGCCATAGAGCAGCAGGGCGTCGCGCCGGGTCAGGCCCAGGCAGCGCAGCAGGGCGCTGGCGTCGAAGCGCCGCGCGGCGAAGCGATTCGCCGACAGCGCCACGGCCACGCCGGCCAGCACCACCGCCACCAGGCTGGCCAGCCCCAGATAGCGCTGGGCGCGCTCCAGGGCGTTGCCCAGTTGCCGATTGCCGTCGCCCGGTCCCTCGAAGCGCTGGTTGGCCGCCAGGGCGGGGGTGAGGGCCTGGCGATAGGCGGCCAGGGCCTGGGGTTCGCCGCGCCAGAGTTCGCGATAGCGTACCCGGCTGCCGGGCTGGATGACCCCGGTGGCGGCCACGTCGGCCAGATTGATCAGTACCCGCGGCGTCAGGCTGTAGAAGTCGCCGGCCCGATCCGGTTCATAGGTGAGCACCCGGGTGATGGTGAGGGCCTTGCGCCCGATGTCCAGGCGATCGCCGACCTGGGCGTTTAGCGCCAGCAGCAGGCGCGGCTCGACCCAGGCCTCCCCGGGCGCGGGAGCGCCGCCTGGCTGCTCGGGACCCTCCGGCGCCGCGGCGCTGCGCACTTCGCCGCGCAAGGGAAAGTTCGCCTGGACGGCCTTGACGCTGGCCAACTGCAAGGCCTCGGCACCCGCCGCCATGGTGCTGAAATTGAGCGAGCGGCTGTGGTCGAGGCCGAGCCGCAGACCGGCGTCCACCTGTTCCGGGCGTGCCGGTTCGCTGCCCAGCAGCACCAGGTCGGCAGCGAGGAATTCGCTGGCGCGATTCTCCATGCCCGCACCCAGGCGGGCGGTGAAGTAACCGATGGCGACACTGGACGCCACCGCCACCACCAGGGCGAGACAGAGCATGCGGATCTCGCCGGCGCGGAGCTCTCTCAGACTCTGGCGCCAGGCCAGCCCGAACAGCCGCACGAGGGGTAGACCGGTACGCCTCATGCCGCGACCTGCCGGCCGCCTTCCAGGCGCAGCTGCCGGGCGCAACGGGCGGCCAGGCGCTCGTCATGGGTCACCAGCACCAGCGTCGTACCCCGCTCGCGATTGAGTTCGAACAGCAGATCGCTGATGTGGGCGCCGGTGCGGCTGTCGAGGTTGCCAGTGGGTTCGTCGGCGAAGAGGATGCTGGGGCGGGGCGCGAAGGCCCGGGCCAGGGCCACCCGCTGTTGCTCCCCGCCGGAGAGCTGACGGGGATAGTGGCGCAGGCGCTCGCCCAGGCCGACGCGTTCCAGCAGCGCCACCGCCTGCTCCCGGGCCTGGCGCACGCCTTCCAGCTCCAGGGGCAGCATGACGTTCTCCAGCGCCGTGAGGCTGTCCAGCAACTGGAAGGACTGGAAGACGAAGCCCACCCGTTCCGCGCGCAGGCGGGCACGGGCGTCTTCGTCGAGGGTGTCCAGGCGCTGACCGGCGAGATGGACCTCGCCGCCGCTGGGCAGGTCGAGACCGGCCAGCAGGCCGAGCAGGGTGGACTTGCCGGAACCCGAGCTGCCGACGATGGCCAAACTGTCGCCGGCTTCCAGTTGCAGATCCAGCGCCTGGAGGATCGGTAGCGCGCCTTCCGCGCCCGTGACGACCTTGCTAAGGTCGCGTGCCAGCAAAATGACTTCGCTCATGAGGTATCCGATGCCGTATTCGAGGAGCCCGCACGCGGGCGGCTGTGGCGAGTTAGAGTCAAAAAACCGGGCGAAGTCCAGCGCGCCTTTGCGGCAAGGCATTGCCTGGCTGCTGGCCGTGCTCTGCCTGACCCTGACCCCGCTGGCCATGGCGCGCACCCTGCTGGTGGTGGGCGACAGCATCAGCGCCGGCTACGGCCTGGCCGACGGCCAGGGCTGGGTACGGCTGCTGGAACGGCGCCTGCAAGAGCAGAAGCTCGACTATCAGGTGGTGAACGCCTCCATCAGCGGCGACACCACGGCGGGCGGCCTGGCGCGCCTGCCAAAACTGCTGGCAGATCATCAGCCCGAGGTGGTGGCCATCGAACTGGGCGGCAACGACGGCCTGCGTGGCCAGCCACTGGCCCAGATCGAGCGCAACCTCACCGCCCTGGTGGAACAGGCCAAGGCCAGGGGCGCCCGCGTGCTGCTGCTGGGCATGCGCCTGCCGCCCAACTACGGACCGCGCTATACCGACGGCTTCGCCCAGGTCTACACGGACGTGGCCAAGGCCCAGCGGGTGGCCCTGGTGCCCTTCCTGCTCGAGGGGGTAGGCGGCGATCCGGCCTATATGCAGCCGGATGGCATCCATCCCCAGGCCAATGCCCAGCAGCGCCTGCTGGACAACGCCTGGCCCCAGTTGCAGCCGCTGTTGCGCGACTGAACGCCGGACTTTTCCCCGGCGAGGCTTTCCGCTAAGGTTGCGCGCCCCGCCGGTCCGGCCAATCGACCGCCCGGCGGAACCGCCCCTGGAGTATCCCGATGTCCCGCCTTTCCCGGTCCATGCATGGCTATCAGCTGATCCAGCCCGATGCCCAGCTCGACCTGTTCGCCTGCCGCGAGGGTCGGGTCCATATCGTCGCCCGGCAACTGGAGCTGGGCTCGCCCACCGACCGGACCCTGTGCGGCACCCTGCTGCCGGCGCGGCCCCGGCTGCACCCGCTGGATCGCCGCGGACTGACGCTAAAGACGCTGTGCCCGGCCTGCCTGCAACGGCTGCAAGGTGCGAAACGGGGTCTGCCCAATCCGTTACAGGCTTTTTGAGGCTCTGCCGGACGCGGATCGAGGCGTGTACAATTCGCGCCGTCACCTTTTTGCTCCTTGCAAGGATTCATGCCATGCCCGCGCGCGTTTCGACCCTGGTCGGTTCCCTCTCGCTGTTAGGACTGTTGTGCGCGGGTACGGCGCAGGCACTGGAATTGCCTCTACCGCCACCCGGTGAAGACCTGGTGGGCGAGGTTCAGGTCATCAAGGCCGCCTACGAAGACACCTTCGCCGATCTCGGCCAGAAGTACGACCTGGGCTACAACGAGATGGTGGCGGCCAACCCCGGCGTCGACGCCTGGCTGCCGGGTGCCGGCACCGAGATCGTGTTGCCGACGCGCTTCATCCTGCCGCCCGGGCCGCGGGAAGGTATCGTCATCAACATCGCCGAGTACCGCATGTACTACTACCCCAAGGGTGGCCATACGGTGTTCACCTATCCGCTGGGTATCGGTCGTGAAGGCTGGGGCTCGCCGGTCGGGGTGGCCAAGGTGGTGGACAAGATCAAGGACCCGGCCTGGTATCCGCCGGAGTCCATTCGCGCCGAGCACGCCGCCGAAGGCGATCCGTTGCCCAAGGTGGTGCCGCCCGGCCCGGACAACCCCCTCGGTCCCTACAAGATCCGCCTGACCATGCCGGGTTACCTGATCCATGGCTCGGATCGGAAGTTCGGTATCGGTACCCAGACCAGCCACGGCTGCTTCCGCATGTACAACTTCAACGTGACCGAGCTGGTGGGCATGCTGCCGATCGGTACCCCGGTGCGGATCATCGACGAGCCCTACAAGTTCGGCGTGAGTCAGGGCAAGCTCTACCTGGAGGCCCACCAACCGGTCAACCTCAAGGGTGATCCCACCGAGATCGACCGCCAGGCCGCGGTGGTCAATGCGCTGATCAAGCGTGACGACCTGCTGCAGGCCAACAGCGTGGTGAACTGGAACACCGTGCGCGACGTGGTCCAGGGCCAGGATGGCTTGCCGGTGGAAATCGCCGACCTGCCGGCTGGCATGGTTCCCGGTACGGTGGCCAAGGCGCCTGCCAAAGCCCTGTGACCCCGACCAGTCGAGTGCACTCGACCGGCCAGACAAACAAAAAGCCCGCCATCTGCGATGGCGGGCTTTTTGTTTGCTCCGGGAAAGGCGACTGTTGCCACTCGCCTTTCCAGCCGAGCCGCTTACTTGCGGCTGGCTTTTTCCAGCATACGCAGGGCGCGCTCGTTGGCTTCGTCAGCGGTCTGCTGAGCTTTCTGAGCGGCGGCCAGAGCCTCGTCAGCGTGACGGTAGGCTTCGTCAGCACGAGCTTGAGCGCGGGCAGCGGCGTCTTCGGTAGCGGTCAGGCGAGCTTCGCTTTCCTTGTTAGCGGTGCTGCAACCAGTGGCCATAGCAGCGGCCAGAGCCAGGGCGGCGAATTTCAGAGCGTTGTTCATCGTAAACCCCTTGAGGTAGACATCCTGTTTTAAGATCAATTTCCCAGGTGGAAAATTGCGGCTACATACTACTCATTACCGGTCGTAAGTAAACTGAGC
>Ga0157371_10001679_pt1 | contig 22597 bp, 16 predicted proteins | sample C45metaG_FD_113462 | JGI IMG/M metagenome (GOLD analysis project Ga0157371, IMG submission 113462) | Corn rhizosphere microbial communities from Kellogg Biological Station, Michigan, USA - C4-5 metaG | ecosystem: Host-associated > Plants > Roots > Rhizosphere > Soil | place: USA: Michigan...
ACCATGCAGTCGCCAATCGATGTCGCCACCGTTGAGAGCCTTAAAGAAGCGACTCGCGAAGTGCTGTCTGGCCTCACTGCCCGTGAAGCCAAGGTGCTGCGCATGCGCTTCGGTATCGACATGAATACCGACCACACCCTCGAGGAGGTTGGTAAACAGTTCGACGTGACCCGTGAACGGATTCGTCAGATCGAAGCCAAGGCGTTGCGCAAGCTACGCCACCCGACGAGAAGCGAGCATTTGCGCTCCTTCCTCGACGAGTGATCACAAACCCCCCGGCCCAGGCCGGGGGTTTTGCTTTATGCAGATTAAATCCCTCGCACCTCTCCCCCTCCGAATTGCCCGTCTACACTCGAAACATTCCCCCGAGCCATAACGAGACCGGTTATGCCCATACTGCCGTCCATGCTTTTTTTGCTGTCTCTGATGACCTGGACCGCAACGGCTGGCGCGCTGACTCTAACCGAAGAAGAACGTGGCTGGCTGAAGGCACACCCGGACTTGCGCCTGGGTGTCGATGCATCTTGGCCGCCGTTTGAGTTCCGCGACGACCAAGGCCGCTACCAAGGCCTGGCAGCAGACTACATCGACGTGATCCGTCAACGACTGGCCATCAAACTGACACCCATCGAGCCAGTCAGCTGGACCGAAGTCTTGCAGCAGGCCAAACAGGGCAAACTCGACGTCCTTCCGGGCATCATGTCGACCCCGGAGCGCCAGTCGTACCTGTCATTCACCCGCCCTTACCTGGATTTTCCGATTGTCATCCTTGCCCATGTCGGAGGCCCGCAACCGCGCAAACTCGAAGACCTATACGGGTTGAAAATCGCCGTGGTGGAAAACTATGCGCCCCATGAACTGTTGCGCACGCACCACCCCGACCTGAATCTGGTGGCAATGCCTAATGTCAGCTCGGCCTTGCAGGCGCTGGCTACCGATAAAGTGGACGCCGTTGTAGGCGATCTCGCCTCCAGCGTCTGGAGCCTGCGCCAGCTCAAGCTCGAGGGCCTGTACGTCAGTGGTGAAACGCCCTATCGCTACCAATTGGCGATGGCCGTGCCCCCCGACAACAAGCTACTGGTCGGCATCCTCGATAAAGTCCTGGCGGACATGTCCTCAGGGGAAGTGAATGCCATTCAGGAACATTGGGTCGGCAATGTTCTGGATCATCGAACCTTCTGGTCGGATTTGCTGGTTTATGGCCTGCCCGGGCTGCTGTTCTTGATAATCATGCTGGCGATCGTCATTCGGATTAACCGCCGGCTGAGTTCGGAAATTGCCCGGCGAGTCGACCTCGAACAAGAACTGCGCAGTAGCGAATACCACTACCGCGGCCTGGTGGAGAGCCTTTCGGCTATCGCCTGGGAAGCACGGATGAGCGATTACACCTACAGCTACGTATCGCCCCACGCCGAAGCCCTGCTCGGTTATCCCCTGTCCCATTGGCTGATTCCAGGCTTCTGGCGCAACATCATTCACCCGGCAGACCTGACCCGGGCCCAGACGTTCTGCGATCACGAAGTGTTGGCCGGACGCGATTACAGCGTCGATTACCGGGTCATCACGGCCGATGGCCGGTGCCTTTGGGTGCGCGATATCGTCAGCCTGATCGAGCATGGTCATGAACCGGTGCTGCGTGGCTTGATGATCGACATCAGCGATGCCAAACGGACTGAAGAGGCACTGCGCCTCTCCGAGCAAAAATTTGCCTCCGTGTTCAAGCAATGCCCGGACATCCTGGTGATTGCGCGGCTGTCCGACGGCTGCCTGCTGGAGGTCAACAAAGCGTTCGAAGAGCAGATTGGCCTCAAGGCTGAAGACGTTATTGGCCAGACCGCCACCGACCTAAATATCTGGGGCATACCCGGCGTCGGCCCGGGTTTGTTGCAGCGCCTGCAGGCTGGCAGCATCCGCAACCTGGAAATGCCCTTTCGGCGCAACAACGGCAAGGTATTTACCGGTCTGATTTCCGCCGAGCCTTTTGACCTCGATACGACGCCTGCCCTGGTCGTCGTGGTGCGCGACATCAGCCAGCTCAAGGAAACCCAGCAACAACTGCAAACCTCTGAAGAAAAATTCGCCAAGGCCTTCCATGCCTCCCCGGACGGTTTGTTGCTGTCCCGGCAGAGCGACGGGTTGCTGCTGGAGGTCAACGAAGGCTTCAGCCGTATCACAGGCTTCAACAGCGCCATGTCTGTGGACCGCTCAGCCCTGGAATTGGGGATTTGGGTCAATCTGAACGAACGCAAACAGATGCTCGACTTGCTGCATCGCGATGGTTTCGTTCGCGACTTCACCTGCCACATCCGCCGCAGCGACGGGCAGATTCGTCTCTGCGAAGTGTCCAGCCGTCCCTTGCCCATCGGCGATGAAGACTGCATGTTGACCATTGCGCGGGACATCACCGAGCGGCACCTGATGCAGGAGAAACTGCAGCAGGCGGCCACGGTGTTCGAGAGCACCGCCGAAGGCGTGTTGATCACCGACACCCAGCAGCACATCAGCGCGGTCAACCGCGCCTTTACCGAGATTACCGGCTACAGCGAGAGCGAAGCACTGGGCCACACCCCCCGCCTGCTCGCCTCCGGCCTGCACGACAGCGCATTCTATGCGGCAATGTGGCATCAGTTGACGGCCGAAGGTCACTGGCAAGGCGAGATTTCCAACCGGCGCAAAAATGGCGAGCTCTACCCAAGCTGGCTGACCATCAGCGCCGTGCGCAACCGCGAAAAGTTCATCACCCACTTTGTGGCGGTATTTGCCGACATTTCCAGCCTCAAGCACGCTCAAGCCAAACTTGACTACCAGGCGCACCACGATCCGCTGACCGGCCTGCCCAACCGCACGCTGTTCGAGAGCCGGCTGCTGACCGCACTCAATACCCAACAGGAAAATGGCGGTCAGGGCGCGGTGCTGTTTCTCGACCTCGACCGTTTCAAACACATCAACGACAGCCTTGGCCATCCGGTCGGCGACCTGCTGCTCAAGGGCATCGCCGTTCGCCTCAAGGAGCAGCTGCGCGATATCGATACCGTTGCGCGGCTGGGCGGTGACGAATTCATCATTCTGCTGCCCGGCCTGCAGCAGGCCAGCGACGCAGACAATATTGCGACCAAGCTGCTTAATTGCTTCTCCGCCCCTTTCCAGGCCGGCGAACACGAGTTCTTCATCAGCGCCAGCATCGGCACCAGCCTGTACCCCAGGGACGGCTGCGATGTCGCCACACTGGTCAAGAACGCCGATGCCGCCATGTATCGCTCCAAGGCCAAGGGGCGTAACCGGGTCGAAAGCTACACCCGCGACCTCACGGCCCAGGCCAGCGAACGCGTGGCGCTGGAACATGAATTACGGCGCGCCATGGAACGCAATGAGCTGGTTCTCTACTACCAACCGAAAATCAGCCTCGAGGACCATCGACTGGTCGGCGCCGAAGCGCTCATACGCTGGCATCACCCGACCTTCGGTGCGGTGCCGCCGGAGCACTTCATTCCGTTGGCGGAAGAAAACGGCATGATCCTGCAAATCGGCGACTGGGTCCTGGAAACCGCCTGCCGGCAGATGTACGAATGGAACCAGGTGTATGAAAGCGTCGGCCCACTGTCGGTCAACCTCGCCGGCGCTCAACTACGTCAGCCGAACCTGCTTGGACGAATAGAACAACTGCTCAATGACCACGGCCTGGCGCCAGGTTTTCTGCAACTGGAAATTACCGAAAACTTCATCATGAGTCAGGCCGAAGAAGCGCTGTCAGTGCTGCACCAACTCAAACACCTGGGCGTGCAATTGGCGATCGATGACTTCGGTACGGGCTACTCGTCCCTGAGCTACCTCAAGCGCCTGCCACTGGACATCCTCAAGATCGACCAGTCCTTCGTCCGCGGCCTGCCTGACGATCCGCACGATGCGGCGATTGTTCGGGCGATTATTGCCTTGGGTCGCAGCATGCAATTCACTGTTATTGCGGAGGGCGTCGAAACCCTGGCGCAACAGCAATTCCTTGCCGAGGAAGGCTGTGAACAGATCCAGGGCCACATCGTCAGCCTGCCTCTGCCCCCGGATGAATTCGCCGCGACGTTTCTTCGTATAGCCGTATCGGATTTTTCGGATAGCACAGCCGAGAAACCATCGCTATAATCCGCGGCCTACTGAGGGCCTATAGCTCAGTTGGTTAGAGCAGAGGACTCATAATCCTTTGGTCCACGGTTCAAGTCCGTGTGGGCCCACCAAACAAGAAAGCCGCGCTGATGCGCGGCTTTTTGCTTTTCTGAGATTAACGATTGGCCTAGGAGATCAGACCAGTCGAGCCAAAAAGGCGACAGCAACAAAAGTTACAAGAGCCAACGCGGCACCGAGGCCAAACGGCAGAAGGATCGCTCGGGTTGCGGTTGGGGTTGGGCTACGCATGTCTTCAGCCAAAGCGGCCACGTCACGGTGTAACTGTTCAATGCTGGCCTGAGTCGTTGGAGGTGTGGACATACTGCGTCTTCCTGCAGGGATCACGGGGCGCGCCTAATGCGCTAGCCCTGGGCTCGGGTCGCATTCTGAGCGCTGCTCGGCAGCGGAACGTGAGTCATTTTCCTTTGTGCCCTTAGGTTATATTTTACGCAATCGTCAGGTTATCGGATGACGTCCTCCAAGGTTGTAGGCAAACTCCGAGAATTGCGTAATGGGTGCGTTTGGGCACTTTGCTGCCTTGTTGGCGTTCTCTTCGACGGGATACTCTCCGGACGTCGCTGCAAATGCAGTGATCGGGTGTGGTAACCCGGTGAAACCAGCGCAACAGTGCACTCATCACGAAACAGGCGGTTTTTATCCTGTGGTTTCGATATGGCGGCTGTGCGTGGGACGCTTTCGGGCGTGCCGGTTTCCTTGGTTCCCGGTTTACCACCCTGCGTACAGCTGCCTCCCTTTCGTGTGGTAACGAAAGTGGCAGTTCCTCGAACCCAGGAGTTTTACCTTGAATAAAACAAGTCCATCCGCAGTATCAGACCTGAAAACCATCGGTTTCACCCCACTCATCTACTGCTCGGATCAGGCGTTGTTCAACGTCCGCGCAGGTGTCCCCATCGTCGATGCGTTGTCACAAGCCTCCGATTTGCTGTTCCTCGCCAAATCTTTTGCCGAGGACGCAGCCTACGCAAAAGACACCGACCGCCACGCATGGGCCGCGCACTATCTGACGGCGATGGGTAAAGCGGTGATTGATGATGTGGTGAAGGTGCTGACGCCGCGACCGGCTCGGACCACGACGGAATCCGAGGAATAGCGCCAGCGACTCACCTGAAATACGCCCCGATTTCGGGACTTCCAAAACGTGATCGGGCGCGCAATGCGTGCCCGTACATTACTGTAAACCGGCAACACCGCTGCTGCCCGCCCAGACGCTCGTCGCAGGAATCGCCTGCACTAACCGCAGCCCTTCCAGCACCTCCCTCGTCAACACCCCCTCATACGTATCCGCTGCCCTGCCCCATTGCTCGACAATAACCATGCCGTCTACCAGCATCCCTGCCAATCCGGTAATCGTATCGGCCAGTTCTTCGACGATGGCTTGAGTCCGAAACCACAGGCGATCCGTTATCGCTTTCAGCTCGGCCGCTGTACGGTCAGATGAAGCCGCATTCGTATCGGGGTAAGTGATGTTGCGCAGCAAGTGTCCTAGCTCTCTTATTTTTGCGTAATCCTGTTCCGCCCCCAGCTCCCCTTTGAGGATCGTGGCCGCCTTGCGCTTATCGACGCGTTTGCCGGATGACTGTTCCGAGGCCAATGACTGCCCCATCGCGCCCGCAAAGAGCACCATCATCCGGGCCTCCAGATAGCCCTTCACGGCATCTATCGACGACATTGACCGCGCCAGGGTAATGGAGGCCCCGGCTTGATGCCTCAAGTCCATGGTGACTGTCAGGGTCACGCCACCCGTTTCAAATCCCAAGGCGCGGGCGACGACGTAGTGCCCCATTTCGTGATGGGCAATATGCATCGCATGATCCCGTACAGCGGAAGGCATTTTCTGCGTCATATTCATCACCTCGCATCCCTCGATATCGCATTCGACTATGACTGTCTGTTCGTGTCCATCCCGGCATCCTTGCCCCACCCGGGTGAACTCCACAATAGAAAAAGCCGCGCAATGGCGCGGCTTTTTCGTACCTGCGATTCAGACTCTACTTGGGCAGCGCGTAGGCAATCACATAGTCACCGCGATCCGGCGACTGACGAGCTCCACCGACCGTCAGCAGGATGTATTGCTTGCCGGTTTTAGGCGAAACGTAGGTCATCGGCCCCGACTGGCTACCGACCGGCAAACGCGACTTCCAGATCTCATTACCGTTGCCGGTATCGAAAGCACGCAGGTAGAAATCCTGAGTACCGGCGAAGAACAACAGGCCCGACTGGGTGGCCAGTGAAGCGCCGAGGGTCGGCATGCCGATCGGGATCGGCAGGTGCATGCGAATGCCCAGCGGGCCGGTGTCTTGCACGGTACCGACCGGGACTTGCCACATCAGTTTGTGGGTCTTGAGGTCGATGGCGGACATCGTGCCGAACGGCGGTTTCTGGCACGGAATGCCGGCCGCCGACAGAAAGCGTTCGCGCATGGCACCAAACGGCGTGCCTTCCTGCGGCACCACGCCCATTTCGATACCACTGGCCCCGGCGGCAATCTTGTTGCGCGGGATCATGTAGTTGGCCAGGCCCAGGCGCATGTCGTTGACGAACATGTAGTTCGTGTTCGGGTCCACCGAAACGCTGCCCCAGTTCATCCCCCCCAGCGAGCCCGGGAATTGCAACGCACGATCAAGGCCCGGCGGGGTGTAGACGCCTTCGTGGCGCATGCCTTTGAACTGGATGCGGCACATCAACTGGTCGAACGGCGTGGCGCCCCACATGTCGGACTCGGTCAGGGTTTTGTTGCCGATTGACGGCATGTCCACCGAGAACGGCTGGGTCGGCGAATAGCGCTCGCCCGGGACGTTACCCTGCGGCACCGGACGTTCCTCGACGCGGGCGATTGGCACGCCGGTTTCGCGGTTGAGCAGGAAGATCTCGCCCTGCTTGGTGACTTGCGCCAGGGCCGGTTGCATGCCGCCCTTTTCGTCCGGCACGTCGTACAGCAGTGGCTGCGCCGGCAGGTCAAAGTCCCACAAATCGTGGTGAGTGGTCTGGAAGTGCCAACGCACCTGACCGGTCTTCACGTCGATGGCAACGATGGACGAGTTCCACTTGTCATCGAATGCCGTGCGCTGGCCGCCGAAAAAGTCCGGTGTGGCGTTGCCAGTTGGCAGATACACCAGACCGAGTCTGGCGTCGTAGGACATGGCCGACCAGACGTTCGGCGTGCCGCGGGTGTAGGTCTCACCGGCCGGCGGGCGTTTGGTTGTGTTCGGGTTACCCGGGTCCCAGGCCCACACCAGTTCACCACTGCGCACGTCGTATGCGCGAACAACGCCTGGCGGTTCGCCGGTGGAATAGTTATCGGCAACACGACCGCCGACAATCACCACATCACCCGCCACCAATGGGGTCGAGGTTTGCTGGTAGTAGCCGGGTTTCACTTCGCCCATGTCGGTGGTCAGATCGACCGTGCCTTTGTTGCCGAACTCTTCACAGGGTTTACCGGTGTCGGCATTGATCGCGATCAGACGCGCATCGCCGGTCGGCAGAAACAGACGTTTCGTACAGGCAGTGGGCTGGGTGTCCGCCGACGCAGGGGTTTCGGAATAGCCCAGGCCCCGGCAGCGCTGCCAGTTAGGCGCGGTGCCTTGCGGGTCGAATTTCCAGCGCTGAGTGCCGGTGTCGGCGTCCAGGGCGAAGACTTTGCCGTAGGCGGTGCAGGTGTAGACCGTGTCGCCGATTTGCAGCGGCGTGTTCTGGTCTTCGGCGCCGGCCCCGGTGCTTTGCGGGATGTCGCCCGTGCGGAAGGTCCACGCCACTTGCAACTTGTCGATGTTGCCTTTGTTGATCTGATCCAGCGCGGCAAAACGGTTACCGGCCGTGGTGTTGCCCCAGTGGACCCAGTCCTTCTGCTCGGATCCGGGTGTGACCGGTGTTACGGCCGGTTCAGTGCTGGCTTTGACGACGTGAGTCGGCACGAACATGTACTCCATCGTGGCAACAACGCCGACGCCGAGGAGACCGGCCAGGCCATAAGCACCACGGCCCGCCGTCGCGCCCGAAGCACGCACCAGCGTCGGATAGACCAGCGCCACGACCAGGCCGATCACGGCAAAGGTCAGCACGCGCGAGACCAGCGGCCAGTATTCAAAACCGCCGTCCCAGACCGCCCAGATCGCTGTCAGGATCAACGCTACGCCATACAACCACGCGCCTTGCGGCTTGCAACGGGCGATCATCAGGCCCGAAACCAGCATCGCCAGGCCCATCAGCAAGAAGTACGCGCTCCCGCCGAGCGACATCAGATAACCACCGCCGCCGGCCAGGCCGAGTCCGATCAACGCGATCAGGACACCCAGCCCCAACAGCAACCATTTGCCGCCGCCGGCAGCCCCAGAATTATTCATGTCGGAAATTATCCCCATTTGTGACAAGCGCGAAATGATGTACTACCTAGTTACTTATGGCAATTTGTCGCAGATAAAAATGTCCCGAACGGTACTGAGGCCAGATCAAACCTGCGCTGTGCGAGCCGTGCTGTAACATGCAAAGCCAATGTTTTGTGTTGCTGGAGACGCCCCTTGCCTGACACCCGCCCGCCTGTTCTTGACGAAATCGACCGCCAATTGATCGCGGCCTTGCAGATCAACGCTCGCGAAAGCGTGGCCATGCTCGCTCGCCAATTGGGCATCGCCCGCACCACGGTGACCTCGCGCCTGGCGCGACTGGAGAAAACCAGAGTCATCACCGGTTATGGCGTGCGTTTAGGTCAGCGGGTGGTCGATGGCGGCTTGCAGGCGTATGTCGGGATCACGGTGCAACCGCGCTCGGGCAAGGAAGTGCTGCGCCGGCTCAGCGCCATGGCACAGGTGCAGCAGCTGTGTGCGGTGAGTGGCGAATTTGATTATGTGGCGTGGTTGCGCACCGACTCGCCGGAGCAGCTTGATCAGTTGCTCGATCAGATCGGCAGTGTGGACGGGGTGGAGAAAACGACGACTTCGATCATCCTGAGCAGCAAGATTGATCGGGGCCAGCCGGTTTGATCTGCAGCGTCTTTGAGGGCCTCATCGCGAGCAGGCTCGCTCCCACATTGGTCGGTGTGTAGCAGTTGATCGTCATATTGATCAGTTATTTGGCAAAATGACGACACATTGCGTCTTATTAACGTGTTCTACGCTCTCTAGAATGGCTGCCATCTTTTCCTATACTCAGATGCGCATTCCGCGTCGGGTCGCCAGCAAGGTCAGCCATGAACAAGAACAATCGCCATCCTGCAGACGGTAAAAAACCAGTCACTATTTTCGGCCCGGACTTCCCTTTCGGTTTTGACGACTGGATCGAACACCCAGCCGGCCTGGGCAGCATTCCTGCGCACAACCACGGTGCCGAAGTGGCGATTGTCGGCGCGGGTATCGCGGGTCTTGTAGCGGCTTACGAGTTGATGAAGCTGGGTCTCAAACCCGTCGTCTACGAAGCCTCGAAAATGGGCGGCCGCCTGCGCTCGCAGGCGTTCAATGGCGCCGAAGGCATCATCGCCGAGCTGGGCGGCATGCGCTTCCCGGTATCGTCCACCGCGTTTTATCATTACGTCGACAAGCTTGGCCTGCAAACCAAGCCCTTCCCGAACCCGCTGACGCCCGCGTCGGGCAGCACGGTGATCGACATCGAAGGCAAAACCCATTACGCACAGAAACTGGCGGATCTTCCTGCACTGTTCCAGGAAGTAGCTGACGCCTGGGCGGACGCACTGGAAGCCGGCTCGCAGTTCTCCGATATCCAGCAAGCCATCCGCGACCGCGATGTGCCGCGCCTCAAAGAGCTGTGGAACACCCTGGTTCCGCTGTGGGACGACCGCACCTTCTACGACTTCGTCGCCACCTCCAAAGCCTTCGCCAAACTGTCGTTCCATCACCGCGAAGTGTTCGGCCAGGTCGGTTTCGGCACCGGCGGCTGGGATTCGGATTTCCCGAACTCGATGCTGGAAATCTTCCGTGTGGTAATGACCAACTGCGACGATCACCAGCACCTGGTAGTCGGCGGCGTGGAACAAGTGCCACTGGGCATCTGGCGCCATGTGCCGGAGCGTTGCGTGCACTGGCCTGAAGGCACCAGCCTGAGTTCCTTGCACCGGGGCGCGCCACGCTCCGGGGTGAAGAAAATTGCCCACGCGCCGGGCGGCCGTTTTGCCGTCACCGACACCTATGGCGACACCCGCGAATACGCGGCAGTGCTGACCACCTGCCAGAGTTGGCTGCTGACCACCCAGATCGAATGCGACGAAACGCTGTTTTCGCAAAAGATGTGGATGGCCCTGGACCGCACCCGCTACATGCAATCGTCGAAAACCTTCGTGATGGTCGACCGCCCGTTCTGGAAAGACAAGGACCCGGAAACCGGCCGCGACCTGATGAGCATGACCCTGACCGATCGCCTGACCCGCGGCACGTACCTGTTCGACAACGGCGACGACAAACCGGGCGTTATTTGCCTGTCGTACTCGTGGATGAGCGATGCGCTGAAGATGCTTCCGCACCCGGTTGAGAAGCGCGTGAAACTGGCGCTGGACGCATTGAAGAAGATCTACCCGAAAGTCGACATCGCCGCGCGCATCATCGGCGATCCGATCACTGTGTCGTGGGAAGCCGACCCGCATTTCCTCGGGGCTTTCAAAGGCGCCCTGCCCGGTCACTACCGCTACAACCAGCGCATGTACGCACACTTCATGCAGGACGACATGCCGGCCGAGCAGCGCGGAATTTTCATTGCCGGTGACGACGTTTCGTGGACGCCGGCGTGGGTCGAAGGCGCGGTGCAGACCTCGCTCAACGCGGTGTGGGGCATCATGAAACACTTCGGCGGTGAAACTCACGCCGAGAACCCGGGTCCAGGTGATGTGTTCAACGAGATCGGTCCGATCGCCTTGCCCGAGTAAAAGGAATCGAGAAATGCGCGTAGCCCTGTACCAATGTCCCCCGTTACCCCTGGATGTCGCCGGTAATCTGCAACGTTTGCATCAACTGGCGCTGGAGGCCAAGGGCGCAGACTTGCTGGTGCTGCCGGAGATGTTCCTGACCGGCTACAACATCGGCCTCGATGCGGTCAGCGTGTTGGCTGAAGTGCACAACGGTGAATCGGCGCAGCAGATCGCGCGCATTGCCAAGACGGCGGGGATCGCCATTTTGTATGGCTACCCCGAGCGTACCGAAGACGGGCAGATCTACAACGCCGTGCAGTTGATCGACGCCAACGGCGAGCGCCTTTGCAACTACCGCAAGACGCACCTGTTCGGCGACCTCGATCACTCGATGTTCAGCGCCGGGCAAGATGAGTTTCCGCTGGTTGAACTCAACGGCTGGAAGCTCGGCTTCCTGATCTGCTACGACCTGGAGTTTCCGGAAAATGCTCGGCGCCTGGCCCTGGCCGGCGCCGAGCTGATTCTGGTGCCGACGGCGAACATGATTCCCTTCGACTTCGTGGCCGACGTCACCGTGCGTTCCCGCGCCTTCGAAAACCAGTGTTATGTGGCGTATGCCAACTATTGCGGGCAGGAAGGCGAGATCCACTACTGTGGCCAGAGCAGCATCGCTGCACCGGATGGCAGCCGTATCGCCCAGGCGGGCCTGGATGAAGCGCTGATTGTCGGCGAGTTGGACCGTCAGTTGATGATCGACTCCCGCGCGGCCAACCGCTATTTGATCGATCGTCGTCCCGAGCTTTACGGTGTACTGAACAAGCGCTGAGTCAGCGTTTTCCGCTAGCATTAGCGCTTCTCTGTTCTGGAAGTGCTCATGCCTGCGCTGAATCCCCCTCGCCCCCACACTGAAACCTTGGCCAACGGCTTGCGGGTAACGCTGCGCCATGCCCCAAGCCTGAAGCGTTGTGCGGCCGTTTTGCGGGTCGCTGCGGGCAGTCACGACGTGCCATTGGCATGGCCAGGCCTGGCGCACTTTCTTGAGCACCTGTTGTTTCTTGGCACCGCGCGTTTTCCTGCGGAACAAGGGCTGATGGCCTACGTACAGGGTCATGGCGGGCAGGTGAATGCTCGGACCAGCGAGCGCACCACCGACTTCTTTTTCGAATTGCCGCCTCAGGTATTCAACGCAGGATTGGAGCGTCTGTCAGACATGCTCGCTCATCCGCGTATGAATATGGATGATCAGCAGCGGGAACGGGAAGTACTGCATGCAGAGTTTGTCGCCTGGTCGCAGGATGAGAAAGCGCAACAGCAATTGGCGCTGTTCGACGGATTGTCGCCGAGTCACCCGTTGCGTGGTTTTCATGCCGGTAACCGCGACAGCCTTCCCGTGCAGCAACTGCCGTTTCAGCAAGCGCTGAAAGATTTCCATCAGCAGTTTTATCGAACCGGGCAGATGACGCTGAGCATGGCCGGTCCGCAAAGTATTGAAGAGCTGAAGCAAATGGCGCAGCGCTTTGGCGCGGCGATTCCTTCGGGAGCAAACATCCCGCAAGTGGCACCTGTGCCGCTGATGGAGTCTTCGCAGACAAGTTATCAACAGGTCAACGAACCCAGGCTCGATCTGCTGTTTGCTTTCGAATCGCTACTGCCTTCATCGGCCCAAGCGTTGGCGTTCCTGTGCCATTGGTTGAACGCCGCGAAACCCGGTGGGTTGCTGGCTGAATTGCGCTCGCGCGGTTTGGCTGAACATTTGAACGCCAGACTGCTGTATCAGTTTTCCGGACAAGCCGTACTGCACATCGAGTTGACACAGGCTGGGTCGGCGAGCGCGATTCGCGAGAAACTCCTGGATTGGTTGGGCTTTTTTGCCTCGCAGCAAGACTGGGCTCGTCTGCGCGAAGAGTACGCCACAGTGCTTGAGCGCCAGCAACAAGTCAGCAGTGCTCTGGAATTGGCCCGGCGCGACAGCGAACAGCTTGAAGACGGGTTATCTGGAGAAGGCGTTGTAGCACTCAAGGACATCCTGAAGAAAATCGGCGCTGTGGATAACTTCATTGGCGACTGGCAACTGCCAGCGCCGAACCCGTTTTTAAACGTCGAGGCACCGGCGCAAAATGCCGGGCTGATTCGCGGGCAAACCAGTAAACACCGAGGCCTGAGAACGTTTGCCCAGGACCGATCGCGCAGTCGTCGGGAAAACTCCCCGATGCAGTTCAGTCAGGCCTTGCCGGACAATACGGAACAAGGTGCGATTTATCTGCGCTGGCGCCTCGAGTCCAAACCGCACTCGCGCCTTCAATACCACCTGGAAAATGGTCTGCAGTCGTTGCGCGAAGATGCACGTCAGGCTGGCGTTGACGTGTCTTTCAGCGCCTCAGGCAATGAATGGTTGCTGAAGATGACGGGGCTGCAGGCACCGATGCCGATTGTCCTCGAACATGCGCTGAAAGCACTGACAACGCCTGACAGGGATTTCTCACAGGAAGAGCCGAAAAGCCCTGCACTGATACCGATCAAACACCTGCTCAAGGCACTACCCGATCTTTGCATCGCGCCTTCGGCAAGCTCTGGCGACTTGCAGCAACTGTGGTCGAGTGCACGCTGGGAAGGTCTGGCGGTCGGCTTGTCAGCGCACACTCAAGCGGCCTTGGGTTTGACCCTGAGCCGCGTGCCCGGCGTTGCCGACACCCAACCTTCTACGCCACCACCGATCAACTCGCAGCGCCTGTGGACAACGCTCGACACCGGTTCCAGCGAACATGCATTGCTGCTCTTCTGCCCAGCGGCAACGCAGGACATCTACGAAGAAGCCGTCTGGCGCTTGTTGGCGCTCGTCTGTCAGACCCCGATCTATCAGCGCCTGCGCGTGGAGCTGCAATTGGGTTACGCGGTGTTCAGCGCACTGCGCCAGATCCATGGGCAGACCGGTATTGTGTTTGGTGTGCAATCTCCGGGAACCGCACCTTTGAAATTGCTGGAACACATGGAACGCTTCCTGCGCGACCTGCCCGCCATGATCAATGGAATCGAAGAGGCCACGTTCATCGCACAGCGTCAGGCGTTGTCCGATCAATTCAAGGAGGCTGCATTACCCTTGGCCCAAGCCGCCGAATTGCTCTGGCAAGGCAAGCAGGCTGGCCGTTCGTCGGATTACCTGACGCAGTTGCCCTTGTCGATTTTGGCCATCGACCGCGCGGCCCTGCTCGCCGCCGCGCATAGACTGAGCAACGCCGAAGGTGGCTGGCGCTGCCTGGCCAGCAGTTCGGAGCCGCAAGCGCCTTGGCAAGTGACAAAATGATCATTACCGCCGGCGCAATTAGCTTTTTCCGAGATAGCAGGCCAATCACTTGGTAATTTTGAGTAACATAGCCACCTAACTATCTGAACATCTCCAGCTGGAGGTGGACTATATGTATAGATCTCAACCGTCCCATCACCCTGAGGAGCGCTCCCATGTCCTGGTCCAAACCTGCTTACACCGACCTGCGTATCGGCTTTGAAGTCACCATGTACTTCGCAAGCCGCTAAGATTGTCGTGTGGTTCAGCGCCTCGGTATTGCCGAGGCGTTTTTATTTTCAGTGCTGAAATGATGGAGCGGCCATGTTTGTCCAGATTCTAGGTTCCGCCGCTGGCGGTGGTTTCCCGCAGTGGAACTGCAACTGCGTGAACTGCGCAGGTTTTCGCAACGGAAGCCTCAGGGCCGAGGCGCGAACCCAGTCGTCCATCGCGATTTCCGATGACGGCGTGAACTGGATCCTGTGCAACGCATCGCCGGACATCCGCGCCCAGCTTCAAAGCTTTACCCCGATGCAACCGGGCCGCGCCCTGCGCGATACCGGCATCGGCGCGATCATCCTGATGGACAGCCAGATCGACCACACCACTGGTCTGCTCAGCCTGCGCGAAGGTTGCCCGCACCAGGTCTGGTGCACCGACATGGTCCACGAAGACCTGAGCACCGGTTTCCCGCTGTTCACCATGCTGACCCACTGGAATGGCGGGCTGGATTGGAACCGCATCGAACTCGATCACAGTTTCACCATCCCGGCCTGCCCGAGTTTGCGCTTCACCCCGCTGCCCCTGCGCAGCGCCGCGCCACCCTACTCGCCGCACCGCTTCGACCCGCACCCGGGCGACAACATCGGCCTGATCGTCGAAGACCTCAACACCGGTGGCAAACTGTTCTACGCCCCAGGCCTGGGCAAGGTCGACGCGCCGCTGCTGGAGATCATGGCCGCCAGCGATTGCCTGCTGGTGGACGGCACGATGTGGGATGACGACGAAATGCAACGCCGTGGCGTCGGCACTCGCACCGGTCGGGAAATGGGTCACCTGGCGCAGAACGGCCCTGGCGGCATGCTCGAAGTGCTGGAGCAATTGCCCCAGCAGCGCAAGGTGCTAATCCACATCAACAACACCAACCCGATTCTCGATGAGGATTCGCCGGAGCGCGCGGAGTTGGCTCGGCGTAAGGTTGAAGTGGCGTATGACGGCATGAGTATTGTGCTGTAGGACATCAAGACCGCGGCGCAGTCTATCGCCAGCAGGCTGGCTCCCACAGGGGAATGCGATCAACTGTGGGAGCCAGCCTGCTGGCGATGAGGCCGGTCCTGACACCAAAAAACCCACCGGTCGTACCCGGAGAAACCGCAATGACTGACACCCCGATGTCCCCCGCCGAATTCGAAGCGGCCCTGCGCGCCAAGGGCGCCTACTACCACATCTATCACCCGTATCACGTGGCGATGTATGAGGGTCGGGCGACCCGCGAGCAGATCCAGGGCTGGGTCGCCAACCGGTTCTACTATCAGGTGAACATTCCCCTGAAGGACGCCGCGATCCTCGCCAATTGCCCGGATCGCGAGATTCGCCGCGAGTGGATTCAGCGTCTGCTCGACCATGACGGCGCGCCCGGAGAAGATGGCGGCATCGAAGCCTGGTTGCGCCTGGGCCAGGCCGTCGGCCTCGACCCGGACCAGTTGCGCTCCCAGGAACTGGTCCTGCCCGGCGTGCGTTTTGCCGTGGACGCCTACGTCAATTTCGCCCGTCGAGCCTGCTGGCAGGAAGCCGCCAGCAGTTCGCTGACCGAGCTGTTCGCACCGCAGATTCACCAGTCGCGTCTCGACAGTTGGCCGCAGCACTACCCGTGGATCGATCCGGCCGGCTACGAGTATTTCCGCACCCGCCTGGGCCAGGCGCGCCGCGATGTCGAGCACGGTCTGGCAATCACCTTGCAGCACTACACCACGCGCGAAGGCCAGGAACGCATGCTGGAAATTCTCCAGTTCAAACTGGACATTCTTTGGAGCATGCTCGATGCCATGAGCATGGCTTACGAACTGAACCGCCCGCCGTATCACAGCGTGACCAACCAGCGGGTCTGGCATAAAGGAATCACCTTATGAGTTTTGACCGCAGCAAGATCCCGACCTGGCGTCAGGGCTACCGCTACCAATACGAACCGGCGCAGAAAGGCCATGTCCTTCTCTACCCGGAAGGCATGATCAAACTCAACGAGAGCGCCGCGCTGATCGGCGGTTTGATTGATGGCCAGCGTGACGTCGCGGCAATCGTCGCTGAGCTGGACGCAAAATTCCCCGGCGTGCCCGAGCTCGGTGAAGACATCGAGCAATTCATGGAGGTTGCCCGTGCTCAGCACTGGATCGAACTTGCCTGATTCCGTGTCAGGCACGTTACCGCCAAAACCTGAAATCGGCCTGCCGCTCTGGCTGCTCGCCGAACTGACGTATCGTTGCCCGCTGCAATGTCCCTACTGCTCCAATCCGCTGGACTTCGCCGAGCAAGGCAAAGAGTTGAGCACCGAGCAGTGGATCAAGGTGTTCCGCGAAGCGCGGGAGATGGGCGCCGCGCAACTGGGCTTTTCCGGCGGCGAACCGCTGGTGCGCCAGGACCTCGCCGAACTGATTGCCGAGGCGCGCAATCTGGGTTTCTACACCAACCTGATCACCTCCGGCATCGGCCTCACCGAACAGAAAATCAGCGACTTCAAGAAGGCCGGCCTGGACCACATCCAGATCAGCTTTCAGGCCAGCGACGAACAAGTGAACAACTTGTTGGCCGGCTCGAAAAAAGCCTTCGCGCAAAAACTGGAAATGGCTCGCGCGGTGAAAGCCCACGGCTATCCGATGGTGCTGAACTTCGTGACCCATCGGCACAATATCGACAAGATCGACCGGATCATCGAGCTGTGCATCGCCCTTGAGGCCGACTTCGTCGAGCTCGCCACGTGCCAGTTCTACGGTTGGGCGCAGCTCAATCGGGTCGGCCTCTTGCCGACCAGGGAACAACTGGTCCGTGCCGAACGCATCACCAACGAATACCGCGCCAAACTCGAAGCCGAAGGGCATCCGTGCAAGCTGATTTTCGTCACGCCGGACTACTACGAAGAGCGCCCGAAAGCCTGCATGAACGGCTGGGGCAGTATCTTTCTGACAGTCACGCCAGATGGCACCGCACTGCCCTGTCACGGCGCGCGGCAGATGCCGGTGCAGTTTCCCAATGTGCGCGACCACAGCATGCAGCACATCTGGTACGACTCGTTCGGCTTCAACCGCTTTCGCGGTTACGACTGGATGCCCGAGCCGTGCCGCTCCTGCGACGAGAAAGAAAAGGACTTCGGCGGCTGTCGCTGCCAGGCGTTCATGCTCACGGGTGACGCAAGCAATGCCGACCCGGTATGCAGCAAGTCCGAACATCACGGCGTGATCCTCAAGGCCCGCGAAGAAGCCGAGCACGCGACTCAGACCATCGAACAACTGGCCTTTCGCAATGAACGAAACTCACGACTCATCGCCAAGAGCTGAACCCTTCAGCGCAGCCCGGGCTGTCGCGGCCGGTATCGACTTTGCCGAATTGCAGGTCGGCAAACATGGCCTGTTCTGGAACGAGTACCGCCCCCAGGATGCCGCCTGCCGGATCTGGCATTGGCGCGATGGCCAGGCGCAGTGCCTGACGCCGACAGGCTTCAGCGTGCGCAGTCGCGTGTACGAATACGGCGGTGGCGCCTTTTGCCTGACCGATGACGGGATTGTTTTCGTCAACGAGGCGGACCAGCAGCTGTATCAGCAATCAATGGCTGGCGAGGCACCTCAAGTGCTGACGTCGGGGGAGTGCCGTTACGGCGACCTGCAGTTCGCCAACGGTCAGGTTCTGGCGGTTGAAGAGCATCGTGATCGGCATCGACTGGTGGCGATCGATATGGCAGACGGCCGGCGACATCTGCTGGCCGAAGGCGCTGATTTCTACGCCGCGCCGACACTGAGTCCCGACGCGCAACGATTGGCGTGGATCGAATGGAGCCGCCCGGACCAGCCGTGGACCGCGACCCGCCTGATGGTTGCCGAACGTCAAAGCGACGGTGGTTTTGCTCAGTCGCGCTGCGTGGCCGGCGATGGTGTTCAGGAGTCGTTGCAACAACCCCGTTTCGATAGCGACGGCCGTCTGTTTTGCCTGACCGATCGCGACGGTTATTGGCAGCCTTGGGTGGAGTCGGCGGATGGCCTGAGCCCGCTGCCGAGCGCCACCGCCGATCATGGACCGGCGCCTTGGCAGCTGGGTGGCTGCACTTGGTTGCCGCTGGGCGACAGCAACTACCTGGCAAGCTGGACGGAAGGCGGGTTTGGTCGTTTGGGTTTATGCGGCGCCGTCAGTGAGGATTTCACTGGCGACTACAGCCGCTTTCGCCATCTCGCCCTGGATGAGCAATCCATTTACTGCATCGCCGCATCGCCGGTCAGTCCTGCAGCGGTCATTGCCATCGACCGCACTACGCGGCAGGTCAACGTATTGGCCGGTGGCATTGCCCCGTTGCCCGCCGAACGGATCAGCGTCCCGCAAACCCTGCGCTACCCCAGCGGCGCGGGAGAAGCTCATGGCTTCTTCTATCCGGCGATGTCCGCAGATGCAAAGCCGCCGCTGGTGGTGTTCATTCACGGCGGCCCGACTTCGGCTTGCTACCCGATGCTTGATCCACGCATCCAGTACTGGACGCAACGCGGCTTCGCCGTGGCAGACCTCAACTACCGTGGCAGCAGCGGCTATGGCCGGGCGTATCGCCAGGCTCTGCATTTGAGTTGGGGTGAGGTGGATGTGGAGGACGCCTGCGCTGTCGTCGCTTATCTCGCCGGACGCGGATTGATCGACGGCGACAAGGCATTTATTCGCGGTGGCAGTGCCGGCGGCTACACCACGCTTTGCGCATTGGCCTTTCACAAGGTCTTCCGCGCTGGTGCCAGCCTCTACGGGGTCAGCGATCCGGTTGCATTGGGGCGCGCGACCCACAAATTCGAAGGCGATTATCTGGATTGGCTAATCGGCGATCCACTGCGCGATGCCGAACGCTACGCTGCGCGAACGCCGCTGCTGCATGCGCAGAACATCAGCGTACCCGTGATTTTCTTTCAGGGCGAACTGGACGCCGTGGTGGTGCCGCAACAGACCCGTGACATGGTCACCGCGCTGCAGGACAACGAAATTCTGGTGGAAGCGCATTACTACGCCGACGAACGCCACGGCTTTCGCAAGGCGCGGAACCAGGCCCATGCGCTTGAGCAGGAAGGGTTGTTTTATCGGCGGGTGATGGCGCTTGGGGGCAATGCCTGATTAGCGGCGCGGCCATCGCGAGCAGGCTCGCTCCCACATTGGATCTGCGGTGTTGCAGAAATCCCTGTAGGAGTGAGCCTGCTCGCGATATCGGTCTATCTAAGGTCGCTAAACTCAGCGCTTGGCGATGATGTACACCGCATGCACGATCCCCGGAATGTAACCGCACAACGTCAGCAGAATGTTCAGCCAGAACGCGCCGGCGAAACCGACTTGCAGAAACACACCCAATGGCGGCAACAGAATGGCAATGATGATTCGAATAAAGTCCATGGGGTCAGCTCCTGATTGAAGTTGGCTCGTGTGAGCCATACAGTCAATCGACCAGCGTCATTCGTCAGGGTTCATTTGGAAGCCTGTAGACCACTGGAACCTAATGAATTTGCACACAAAAAAACGCCCCACGCGAAAAGATCCAACGTGGGGCGATGCGTTATTACCGCGAGACGGTTCGGAAATTCGTGTAGGTCGGGTCTAATCAGACTGCGATCCCTTTGCGGCACTGCAATTGCGCGGTGCGCACTCGGGAGAAGGCACGGGCCAATCGCAGGAGCATTTCGTCGATGTTGGCCTTGCTGACAGTGAGCGCCGGGGTAAAGCGCAGGCAGTCAGGTTGCGGGGCGTCCAGCAGCAAGCCTTCGTACAACGCTGATTTGACGACGGCATCAGCCGAATCGTCGGACAGGCTTAGCCCCCAAAGTAATCCTTGCCCGCGTAACTCGCCGTGACCATAGCGATGGGACAAACGCTGCAGGCCTTCGCGCAGGTGCTGTCCGGTTTGCCCGACATGATCGAGAAAGCCCTGGTCTTGCACACTGTCGAGGACCACCAGCCCGGCGACCGTCATCAGTGCGTTGCCATGGTGGGTGCCGGCCAAGTCACCAATGTCGAAACAGCACGCCTTGCCTCGCGCCAGCAACGCCGCCAATGGCACGCCACCACCGAGCCCGCCACCGAGGACGACGATATCTGCCCGAACGCCGTAGGACTCTTCGGCAAGCAAGGTGCCGCAGCGGCCTATGCCGGTTTGTACTTCGTCGAGGATCAACAAAATCCCAAGCTCCCGGCACAGGCGTTCGACACCTTTGAGGTAAGACGCGGTAGCCCGGATCACCCCCGCTTCGCTCTGGATCGGTTCAAGCATGATCGCCACGGTTTGGGCATCGACCGCCGTGTGCATCGCCGCAAGGTCATTGAAGGGAACGCGGTGAAAGTCCCCAGCGGAAGTCATCCCCGGACGTTGGTCATTACTGGCCACAATAATCCGAGAAGCTCCACCGCGATGTCGTTGACCCCATTTACGCGCCAGTTGAACCGCGGCATCACACGCCTCGCTGTCGCTGTTGAGCAGGTAGGCCTGATCACTGCCGGTACGGGCGCAAAGCTGCTCGGCAAGGCTGAGCATGCCGCGGTTATGCAGGCCGAATCCCGGATTGATCAGCGACCGGGCCTGCTCCGCGATCGCGTTGACCAGCACCGAAGGGCTGTGCCCCAGGCTATTGGCGCCACCGCCCTGTGAGAAATCGAGGTACGCACGGTCATCGCTGTCCCACAACCACGAGCCCTGGCCTCGGACGAAAATCTGGCTGGGCCGCTCGACACTGGGCATCAGGAACTCGCTGGAAAGGTTGTCGCCGCGCGATGGCCGGAAAGTATCGACGGCCAGGTCATCAAGACTCGGCGGATTGCGCCGCAAACTGAACAAACTCATGCAAAAAAGCCTCGCGTGAGGTTTTTTGTCTTACCTATGCAAACACCATCGAGGTAAACGGTATTCATCGCGTTCTATGGCCCTGTAAGCCTTGTGAATGCGGTTAGACTAGGCCCAGGCGAGGCGTTGAGCCATTTCGATTTCCCAGCATTTTCGATAAGTACACCTTATGGATTTCAAGCAACTGCGTTATTTCGTCGCGGTCTACGAAGAAGGCCACGTGGGCCGGGCCGCCGAACGACTTTCAATCTCCCAGCCGGCACTGTCCCAGCAGATCCGTCAGCTGGAACAAAACCTCGATGTGAGCCTGTTCGAACGCAGCAGCAAACGGCTGTTGCCCACATTGGCCGCACACACGTTGTACAACCATGCCCTGCCTTTGCTCGATGGCTTGCAAAGGGCGCGCGAGGCGTTGGGCAATTTCAAGGGCCAGGCGTTGCGTACCTTGGCCATCGGCGTGCTGCAAACGGTTCACAGCAGTCTGGTGCCCCAGATGCTTGAACGTGTGCGCAAGGCGCAGCCGCACCTGGTGGTGCAGATTTATGAATTGACCGGGTTGGAGATCGAACGCCGGCTGCTCAATGGCTCCCTCGATATCGGTATCAGCTACCTGCCGCCTCGTCAGCCGGGTCTGCACGGCGTGATGCTGTACGAAGATGAACTGACGCTGGTGATCCCGGCGGACCACCCGTTGCGTGAATTCAAGAAGGTCTCGATGAGTCAGGCCGCCGAGTTGCCGATGCTGTTGCTGGGCGAAGAATTTCAGGTTCGGCAGATCTGGCAGACACAGCTGGCCAATCTGGGACGGCGTCCGCAGGTGCAGGCGGAGCTGAACAACATGGCGGGGATACTCGACAGCTTGCCTCACACGCGGCTGGCAACGGTCCTGCCGGGGCGCTCGCAAAAGGCCCTCGACAATAATGAACTGCTTTGGAAACCGCTGACCGAGCCGCGAGTGCCTCTGAAAGTCGGGTTGGTGTGCCGCGATGTGCAACGGCAACAAGCCTCGCTGGCCTTATTGCGGACATTACTGGAGGAAGTCATGAATGGGCCGGATGAGCGCTTGAACAGCGCGCCAACCCTCGACGCACTGAGCTGAATACTTTTCTGTAGGCAAAAGAAAACCCCGCCGAAGCGGGGCTTTGCAGACTGTTTCCCTGACATCCATTTCACTCCGCCGTCCTGGCAGAATCCTACGTGTCCGTGTTGTTGCTTTGCGCTTCCTGCGCGACGT
>Ga0157371_10001682_pt1 | contig 22545 bp, 11 predicted proteins | sample C45metaG_FD_113462 | JGI IMG/M metagenome (GOLD analysis project Ga0157371, IMG submission 113462) | Corn rhizosphere microbial communities from Kellogg Biological Station, Michigan, USA - C4-5 metaG | ecosystem: Host-associated > Plants > Roots > Rhizosphere > Soil | place: USA: Michigan...
AAAAAAGTGAAGATGACCGCAATGCCTGAACTGGTAAGCTTTTTCAACGGCATGGGCGGCGCTTGTGCAGCACTAATTTCAATTGTTGAATTCGATTATTTGTATCGTGAACATCGTATGATGAACGCGGTTTTTTCTGATGTAGTTCCAACCGGTCATTATTTGGCAATTATTGCAGGAACAATTATCGGCAGTGTTTCATTCATCGGAAGTATGATCGCCTGGGGAAAACTGAGCGGAACAATAAAAGATTATTCTTTCAAAGGGCAGCATCTTTTTAATATCATTATTTTACTTCTTGTTTTGGGAGCTGCTGTGTTTACTTATTTTTCAAACACACAAAATGTAAATATTCCTTTCTTTATTACCGTCGCTTTAGCGCTTTTGTATGGATTGTTTTTCGTGTTGCCAATTGGCGGTGCGGACATGCCGGTTGTGATTTCTTTATTAAATTCTTTTACCGGAGTTGCTGCGGCTTGTGGCGGATTTTTGTATGATAATAAAGCGATGCTTACAGGCGGAATTTTGGTTGGTGCGGCCGGAACTTTATTGACCATTTTAATGTGTCGTGCGATGAACAGAAGCCTAACGAATGTGTTGATCGGCTCGTTTGGTGCGAATGCTGATGCATCTTCAGCGGCAAAAAGCGTTCATGGAAACGTCAAAGAAATTTCGGTAAGTGATGCAGCAATGTTGATGGCGTATGCAAAAAAAGTAATGATCGTTCCAGGATATGGATTGGCTGTTGCCCAGGCGCAACATAGTGTTCATGAGCTAGAAAAAGCATTGGAAGAAAAAGGTGTTGAAGTTGAGTATGCGATTCATCCCGTTGCAGGAAGAATGCCCGGCCACATGAATGTTTTGCTCGCTGAAGCTGATGTGAACTATGACAAATTATTGGAAATGGAAGATGCAAATGAAGAATTCAAATCAACAGATGTAGTGTTGATTTTAGGTGCCAATGATGTTGTAAATCCCGCCGCGAAAAATGATCCTTCATCACCAATTTATGGAATGCCGATTTTAGAAGTTGAATTAGCCAAAACAGTCATCGTTAATAAAAGAAGCATGAAACCCGGATATGCGGGAATTGAAAATCAACTTTTTTATCAGCCAAAAACTTCGATGTTATTTGGTGATGCAAAGAAAGTGTTGCAGGAGATTTTGGCGGAGTTAAAAAATATTTAAACAAATGATCCAGCAGACAAACAAAAAATGGTGATTTATATTTAGGACTGGAATATGTAGGCATAAAAAAAGCCCTTCACACTAGCAAAGGGCTTTTTTTATTTGAATTAAAAATTATGATTTTGAGGTTACCTCTTTCTTTTCTTTTTTAGTTGTTTTTGTGGCGCTTGCTTTATTTGTTTTTAAAGCATCAAACGCAGCCGGAGTTAAAACTTCGCCAGTAAGCTTGATAAATTTAACATCGTCGGCGCCAGCAAACTTTACAGTAAGTGTTTTATTAATTGGACCAACAGCTGCAGCATTATAAGTAGCTGTAATGGTTCCTGTTTTTCCTGGTGCGATGGGAGCTTTTGTATAATCAGAAACGGTGCATCCGCATGAAGGAGTTGCCTGATCAATGATCAATGGCTCTGTGCCGATATTAGTAACTACAATGGTAGCCTTCGGAGGTACATTTTGTTTTACTTTTCCAAAGTCATAAGTTTCTGTGCTTAGCTTAGCAATGTCATCTGCTTTCTTTTGTGCGAATAATGATGTTGAAGAGAAAACCAAAGCTGCCAATAGTAATTTTTTCATGATGGGTTTTGTTTAAGATTTATTGTTCGTTTTTTAATGTATTTAAAGCAGTATTCAGAGGCGCTGATGTTGTTGGTGTTTTCCAAACTTCGCCTTTTATAATGATTTGTTTTGTCTGATTTCCGTTATAAGTAATATTTACCTGTTTATTGAAAGGACCTTCATTTGCTGCGTTATATCCAACTTTTATTACTGCCTCAGCGCCTGCTGCTACCGTATCTTTGTTCCATTCAGGCGTGGTGCAACCGCAGCTTGCCTGAACATTTTCCAACGCAAATGGTTTATCTCCGGTATTTTTAAATTTGAAAATATGGGTTACCGGTTTCCCTTGTGGAATTTTCCCAAAATCAAATTCCCTTTCATCTAAAGTAAGACTTTCTACCGGAGACACTGTTTCTGACGCAGATTTTGTTGTGAAAGTATTAGAGTTTTTGTTTACTTTAGTAACAGTTGTTTGAGCGCTGGCCGAAATAGCAATAGTAAAGCAACAAAAAACTGTAAATATTTTTTTCATCTGTTCTATTTAAACGATTTCAAAGATACTAAAACGCATTATATGGTTGCAAATTGTGCCAGCCTTTTGACATTTTTAACATTCATCGATCATAATTAATATTTTTGCCCTTATGGACACGAATCAAGTCAGTGAAGAAAACCTTTTGGAAAATCTCTCTTTTGAAAAATTCAGGGAGGAAGTTTTGAAAGATTATAAAGTGGTTTGCGAAAGCCGTGAAACAAGTTTATTAAGCAGAAAAGAAGTACTTACCGGGAAAGCAAAGTTTGGCATTTTCGGAGACGGAAAAGAAGTGGCACAGGTAGCGATGTCCAAATTTTTTATGCCCGGTGACTTCAGAGCCGGTTATTACCGCGATCAAACTTTTATGTTTGCCAGCGGATTAGCAACTATTGAACAATTTTTTGCCCAGCTTTATTCAGATCCAAAAAATGATCCTTTTAGCGGCGGAAGGCAAATGAATGCTCATTTTGCAACAAAATTTGTAGATGAAAATGGCAATTGGCTGGACCTGGCAAATAAAAAAAATGTTTCTGCTGATGTAGCGCCTACCTCCGGGCAGATGCCCCGGGCACTGGGACTTGCATTTGCGTCAAAAGTTTTTAGACACGTAGACGGGTTACAGGAATTTGAAAACCTAAGCCATAGTGGAAATGAGGTTTGCTTTTGTACGATCGGAGATTCAGCCACATCTGAAGGCCACTTTTGGGAAGCGATGAACGCCGCAGGAGTTTTGCAAATTCCCCTGGCAGTTTTTGTGTGGGACGACGCATATGGCATTTCTGTTCCGAAAAGATATCAAACTACAAAATCTTCTATTTCAAAAGCATTAAGCGGACTGCAAAAAGAAGACAATACGAACGGCATAAATATTTATAAATTAAAAGGCTGGGATTATGCAGGCATGTGTGAAATATTGGATGATGCGATCAAAAATATTCGCGAAACCCACACTCCTGCCCTTTTTCATGTAGAAGAATTAACGCAGCCGCAGGGACATTCAACTTCGGGTAGCCATGAACGTTATAAAAGCCCGGCAAGGCTTGCATGGGAAAAAGAATGGGATGGAAAAAAACAAATGCGCCATTGGATCATTGCCAATTCCCTTGCTGATGAAGAGGAATTAAATGACATTGAGGATAATGCAAAAAGATTTGTAAAGCAAAGCCGTCAGAACGCCTGGGACAAATATATGAACCCGATAAAAGAGCTGGTAAATGAAACGGTTACGCTTTTGCAAAACGTTTCTTCTCCAAACAAAGCGGAAATTGACAGCCTGGTAAAAGAGCTTTCATCATTTCGTGAGCCACTTCGAAGAGATGTAATCAAAACATTGGTAACTGCAATGAATATCTCTTCTGCCGATGATATGAAAGAAGTAAAAGATTTCTATGATAAATTAATGGAGGAAAATAAGGAAATATTTGATAGTCATCTTTATAACGAAGGGCCTAAGTCCGCATTGAAAGTAAAGCCGGTTCCCATAGAATATAATCATGACTCAGAAATGGTTAATGGTTTTGAAATATTGAATAAATATTTTGACCATTTATTTGAACACAACAAAAAAGTAATTGCGTTTGGTGAAGATCTTGGACACATCGGCGATGTAAACCAGGGGTTCAGCGGCTTGCAGGAGAAGTATGGGGAACAAAGAATTTTTGATACTGGTATTCGTGAACTGACCATCATGGGACAGGGAATAGGACTCGCTTTGCGCGGTTTACGCCCGATAGCCGAAATCCAATACCTAGATTATTTACTTTTTGGATTAGAGCCTTTGAGTGATGATGTTTGTACCACACATTTTCGCACCAAAGGACAACAATGTGTTCCGTTAATCGTGCGTACCAGGGGCCACCGGCTTGAAGGAATCTGGCACAGCGGTTCGCCGATGGGAATGATCATAAATGCGTTGCGTGGCATGTATGTTTGTGTGCCGAGAAATATGACACAGGCTGTCGGAATGTACAATACGTTATTAGAAAGTAATGATCCGGCTTTGATGATCGAATGTTTGAACGGCTACCGGCTTAAAGAAAAATTACCGGCTAATTTAATCGAATATAGAATTCCGTTAGGAACACCTGAAATTATAAAAGAAGGAACCGATATTTCCATCATCTCCTATGGCTCTACGTTGCGCATTATTGAGGAAGCGACAGAAGTTTTGGAAAAAATGGATATTAGTTGTGAAGTAATAGATGTACAAACTTTATTGCCTTTCGACCTTCATCATTCCATACTTGATTCTTTGAAAAAAACCAATCGTATTTTATTTATTGACGAAGATGTTCCGGGAGGCGCGTCGGCCTATATGTTTAATAAAGTGATGGAAGAACAAGGTGGTTACCGCTGGCTGGATGTAGCTCCGAGAACGCTTACAGCAAAGTCTCATCGGCCATCTTACGGAAGTGACGGCGATTATTTCAGTAAGCCAAATGTGGAAGATGTAATAAGAGTTGCGAAAGAAATGATGGCGGAATAAATTACATTTTAAAAACGGAAATCATTATTATTTGTTCGTTTACTTTGTTGTGAATTTAAACGAGTTTTATAAATAAATAATTTTAAACAAAACAATGCTAACGGGTTCAGAAAGACGTTTTATCGAACAATGGCGGGAACAGAAAAGCGGCCCAAAATGGAAGTTTTATTTATTATATTCTGTCGCCTGGTCAGTTGTGTCTTTCCTGGTGATTTTTTTTCTTACCAAATTATTCACGAATCTGTGGGAAACCGGTGGCGCAGGTCTTATTTATATTTTTGTTGTTATTGCAATTATCGTTGGCGTATCTTCTACTCATTTGAATTATGTAACTAGTGAGAAACGGTATAAAAAAGTTATGGATAAAGAAAAAGGATTATTGAATTAAAAGGGCATATCAAAAACTTCACTCTCTGATTTTTATTTCACTCCTTTTTTCACTATATCTTCAATAATTTTTACGGCATGCTCTCTTGAATTTTCAATAAAAAGCCGATGGGTATTCATTCCGCCGCAGATAACACCGGCAAGGTAAATTCCTTTGACATTCGTTTCGTAATTGCTTTCATTATAATCAGGTTTGCAAACATTATCCTCAGAAATCTTAATTCCTGCATTGCGGAGAAACCGGAGGTTCGGCTGGTAGCCTGTCATCGCCAGAACCCAATCGTTTGGAATCGTCACAGTTCCTTCCGGGGTTTTTATATCTACTTCTTTTTCCCTAATTTCCCGGATCTCAGAATTGAAGTAAGCCTTTATTGACCCTTCTTTGATCCGGTTGTCAATATCTGGTTTCACCCAATATTTTACACGGTCACTTATTTTATCACCGCGGATCACCATCGTTACAGTCGCCCCTTTTCGCCAGGTCTCCAAAGCCGCATCAATAGCAGAATTAGCAGCCCCAACTACCAATACATTTTGAAAAGCATAAAAATGCGGGTCATCATAATAATGTTTCACTTTGGGCAAATCCTCGCCCTTCACATTCAGCAAATAAGGAATGTCATAAAAGCCGGTTGAAATAATAATGTTTGCAGTTTTATATTCGGCCTTTAAAGTTGTTACCTTAAAAGACTTACCGCTTTTTTTTACTTCAGTTACTTTTTCAAACAAATGAATGTTCAAATCGAAAGAAGTAACGATTCTGCGGTAATATTCCAGCGCTTCGCTTCGGGTAGGTTTTTGGTTATTGCTTACAAAAGGAACGCCGCCAATTTCCAAACGTTCACTCGTACTGAAGAAAGTCATGTTTTTCGGATAATTGTACAAGGAATTTACCAACGCTCCTTTTTCAATAATCAAATATTTCAGCTGTGCTTTTTTCGCCTGGATCGCGCAGGCAAGCCCGATCGGACCGCCACCAATGATAATTACATCGTAAGAATTTTCTTGCTTCATTTACGACGAAGTTAGAAAGATCTGGCAGTAAATGAATAAGTTTTACAGATTTGTAGTTTCAAAAGTTTAAGAGTAAACGAAGAAATTTTAGGCTTTTCTGTTTTCTGTTTTCGGTATTTCAACTATCTCATAAAATACATTTTACCGTAGCCTTTGGTGAAATATTTATCGGTATTATCACCCTCGTCTTTAAATTGATCCATTGCTTTTCCATTCAGGTTTGTAAGAACTCTGTACAGGTAAACACCATTGGCCACCTTTTGCCCATACATATCCGTACCGTCCCATTTAAAGTCGGTAATATTTCTACCGATGTGCAGAGGGCCCAATTCCTGTTCACTGATTTCCCTGATTATTTTACCTGTAATCGTCAGAATCTGAATGCGAATATGCGGTATCTGAAAGCCGGTTACAGTAAAAACAAAAGCGGTTGAAGTGGTAAAAGGGTTAGGATAATTCATGAGATTAGAAATCATCGGTTTGTTGATGACCCGGAAATCAATGTGATAATCAAGGTTGCCGGCAGTATTTCCCGCCACGTCTTTTCCTGAAACGATCAGTTCATATTCCGCATCCTCGCCTGACAAAGCCGGCGAAAGATCAATAGAAGCAGTGTTGTCCCCTGAAGCCAGGTTTGCGGGAGTAAAACGCATCGTGTCATTGTCAAAATGAAAGGTGCGCAAAGAACCATCCGGCGATTGTATTTGTACTTTTAAGAGAGAAGTATCATTCAATGCCAGCGATTTATTCTCGTCTTTTAATTTGATCAAAATATGTGGCCGTGCAGAAACAATATCCCGGTTCAAAATATGAACTCCATCGAAAGTTACATCCATCGTTGGATTGTACTGATCCGACTTCACATAAAAGTTTTTGTATAAAAAATTATTAAAAAGATATTGTTCGGGCTGGTCATTATCCGGATTAAAGTTAACAAAAATGGTGTTTAACCCCGAAAAACCTTTGGTATCAATATCATATTTTAAGATAATCGTATCGCCACTTATCAGAGGTTTTTGGCGTGGAACAACCAAAACATGCGTTACATTATTATTGTCTATTACGGTGAGTTTTACTTTGACGCTATCAAAAGCCGGAAGGCTGATATTTTTAAAGGCAATTCCAAAGTGTAAAATTTCTCCCTGGCTCAGCGTATCTTTTGAAGTGAAATATAAATTGGGAGTAAGAGCGCCTTCAGGCGGCATTTGATAATTCAATCTCCAGTAAGAAAGCTGGTAGGGTGTAAAATTAACGCTATCGACATTGCGCATTTTCAATTGAATGTAAGGATATTTTGAAGCGCTCACGGATGAAATATCAACGTCCTGTTGGGATTTGTTTACATTAAATAAAACCGATTGATTTCCTGCAGAATCAATTCCTATTATTTGCACGGTCGGATTATCAGCCGAATTTGATTCAAGACTTTTTCCCCTCCAATGCATTTCTTTCCATTTCACAGCCGGCCCAAATTTGGGAGAAGTAATAAAGCCAAGCGTATCAGCGGTCGTGAAGTTCTTATCAATTACTACCTGGTCGGAGATTCCTTTTGTAAAATCAAAAAGAGGCGTAAAGTCAGGATTGTTTTTTTGAAAAACAAAACTAAAAGCACGTGGACGGTTAAAAGAATCTATTAAAACAAACCCATCAGATTTTAAGCGGTCATATAAAGTATTGCCCGCACCGAATGCAGTACTATCAGATTGCCAGGTATCAGCATAAATATTTTGAGCATTGTCAGGGCCGGAAACATTTCGAACCGTTACGATAAAATTATCAGGAATGGAATCAAGGAAACGAACGGCGGCTCTTCTGCTGGCCTGGTCAGCTGTGTTGTAGGCGAAATTTGCATACCGGTCTGAAGAGCAAAGCGGCATACTTCCACTGAGTGGTGCGCCTGGAATATTATACCACGGTTTTAGCGTTACCGGATCTACTACATTGAAAATAATATTGTTTGAAGCATTACAAATTCCTTTTGCAAATTCAAATCCGTTTACTCCTGAGTAACTGTCGGAAGCTGTGGCGCCTCCGGTTGGATATACTGCATTTCTTACTTCAATAAAATTCTCAACAGAAGAGAAATTCCATGTGCGGCTGGCGCTATCGAGGCTGATATGTTGTGTGTCAGAAGCGAGATGCTGATAATAATGAGATTGATTTGATCCTTCAGAACTGTTTTTTAAATAAACAAAAGAAGAATTATTCCAATGATAATCAGAAGCCGCACCGGAAGCCGGTTTTAAAGCAACACGCCAATAATAAACCGTGTTGTCAGTATAAGTAATTCCCGGATCAAATTCAATCGCGCCGCCGGATTGGTGAACGGTTCGCGTGATCTTAAAGGGAGAATTGAATAAATTGGTGGTATCCATTTCCATCACATAATCTTTTGCTTCACTTATTGCATTGGAAGTGGAAGCGTATAACTTTTGGCTGGCAACGTTGATAATTGCAAAATCAGCCGGATAGACCGGTTTTGCTTCGTCTTCATAAATAAAAAACTCTTTGGTAACACTGTTATTGCTTTCAGACAACTCATTCACCTGGTTATCCGCGTCAACGGTTACTGTTATTTTATTCGTTCCTTTATCGCGTGTAGAAATAATCGGAATGGTAAGGCTGATGGAATCTGAATAATAAATCGCTTTGATCTTTTTTCTTAAAAGAACGTCGCTACTTCCATTGGGATACGTTCTTTTTACTTGAATTATGATCGAATCATTGATCGCTTTTCCGATATTATAAATGGTCGCGTCCATTTTAAAATTATTTTCGGAAACAGAAATAAACTGAGGACTGATCTTCACTTCCTGATCTTCGACTACATAATCCGGCTTGGCGTGGGGGTTAATCCTAAGTGCCGGATCTCCGTTTAACGCCAGTTCTTCAAGGTGAATTCTTTGAAAATAATAGACGGGGGAATTATAAATAGTTGCCTCATCGCCTCCCAAATTCTTAATAGAATTTTTCATGTCATTTCCAATCGAATTTCCATAGTTCACGTTGGCCAACTGGTTAAATAACTGCAGATTATAGTTATTGAGATAAGGTGGAACCCCCAGATGTGAGCTGGCCAAAAACCCAATGCTTCCCCGTTGTTTTGACAACACAAAATTTTCAGAAATGGATAGCTGATTCTGTAAAATCCGCAGGGTATCGTAAATATAATTATTGCCGGCTGTGCAACCGCTGACCATGAAAAAAGGATAACGGCCTTCGTTGCTGTATTCACTTGGATCACTTAAATTAAATTCCAAAACATTGGCGGATGAATGACCAAAATATGCGAGTACGCTTATTCCTTCATTAAATAATTCGCCAATTCTTTTGCCTGCTATCAACTGAACCGCCGCGCTCGAAGATTTTGAAAAGGTCTCCACATTTCCGCCAAAAAGCGTATCCTCCATAATGTCTTTATAAAGATTCATGTAATAACCAAACAAATCATTATCCGAACTGTCTCTTCCACCAACAATATTTACCACTTTTTTCATCCACAATTTGTTCGCGAGCGTTTGAACAGTAGATTGATCCGCCTGCTCATACTCTTTTATTTTTTCAAGATAATTTCCAACTTCATCTCCTGAAACCGCCGAAAGCCTTCCGATTGGAAAAGTTGGAACAATGCTTCCATACGGCGACGATAACAGAACGTCTGACGCCGGCGCACCAAAGGTTGGAACCAGGTTTAATTTATCTGCATATTTACTGTGTTCATTTAACCGGTACTGATCATAATCGATTCCTTTTCCTATCAGAAAAACATATTGAGGCGTAGGAGAAAAGACGTTTTTTGCGTATTGAATAAAATCTTTAATGGCCGATGGATGCTTCTTGATTCCGTAAGCAAACTGATCTACCAGTTCATTGATATCAATCACTTTTACTTTATATCCGCCCCCGGCGGCAGAAGCGCGGTATTGCGCATACAGATCGACATTATTCACGCCAGCGGAACTTGTATAAAGAATAGGATTTGAAATAATCAAATAATTTCCCTGGTTGGCAGTAAGCGAATAATTAATAAAGTTTTTCTTCTCCATTTTTGTAACGCTTTGCACGTAAGAAGGATCTTCACTGGCAAGTTGGAATTTTCTTAAAGAAACAGAAGAAGGCGGAAGAACGAACTTCACTTTTCCGGCAGTACTGATATCTCCAATGTACCTTTTATTAGAGGTAAGATCAAACAAAACCGGAGCGGTATTTCCATAATTAAACTGGTCAATCACCAGGTAATTGCCGGTTGCTGTAGCAGGTAATTGAAAATAAAAATCCTGCTGATTGTTGAAAATAAACTTACTCGGATAAGTAATCTCATCATAAGAAACGACCATTCGGTCAGTGGTAACCGAAGAAGTATTTTCAAAACTAACCTGGATATTGTTCAAATCAGTAAGCAAAGAAATTGGTTGATTTGTTATTTCTTTTTTCACATAATTTAAATAAGGCATCGATTCATCATCGACAATAGAATTCGAAACTTTTACCCTTATGTTCCGGTTATTGTTTGCCGTTCCAGCGGCAGCAAATTTTAGCGAAAAACCAGGGCCACCGGGATAAACATTTGCATTATCAAAGCCGGCAGATAAAGGAGTGCCCGGATAGATATCCCTGCTGGAAAATCCTTCCGCCTTATCATAAGAAGCAGAATAAACAAAAACGCCGGCCGGCTGCGCGTACCCCGGATTTATCTGCGTTTTAAAGTAATTTCCCCTTACGTTCATAAAGTACGGCTCCGGAGATAAAGTAGTGCCCGAAACATTATTTGGATTATCTGTAAATCTTAAATTATTTCCGGCGGGATTTACAGTTAAAAAATAAGCGGCGGTATCTGTTTGCAAACTATAGTGATCAGAAAGCTGGTAATCAGGGAAATTATACAGTTTGGTGTCCATTTTCCCATCATTCATTTTTCCCCAAAATTCAATAAAACCGTTTGCAGGCAACACTCCTGTTGCAGGATTTGTATAAATCGCTACCTGTTCGCCGTTTCTCCATAATTGAAATTGTTCGGCCGGAATATTTGCAAGCCCTAAACCATTTAATGTTGACTGAGAAATATGATAAAGGCCGTCGCTGCCAACTTCAAATTTATAATACGTCTTATTGTAATCAATCCAGCTATTGGAGTACGTTTGAGCGTTTGCCACACCAATAATAAAAATAAAAATTATGACAATTAATTTCTTCATGTTCGAATGTTGATACTATTGGTTTTCTTTTTTCCCGAAATCAATTTTGAATGAAAAAATATGCGTGTATAAAGGGTTGGATTGGTTCGCGAGATTGGAAAAAGCATAATCAATGCTTACATTATTTATTTTAAAACCAGCGCCAAGGCTTGGTTGAAAGATCCAGACCTTTTTTTCATTCGTCGTATCTCCATCTGCCAGCGCCTGCTGGAAATTAGAAATGCCGGCACGAACGAAAAACACATTTTTAATGGAAGCTTCCACACCTGCATGAGGATCAACATTTACGGAATTGCTGCTTATAACGGTATTTCTTCTGCCGTCAAATGTAAAATCAAAATCCGCTTCCGCGAGCAGATTGACGGAAGAACCTAATTTGAAATTATACGAATTTCCAACGGTTAACCGCGGCGCAGTCAGTTCGGTTGATTTTACCGGGATATCGTTTTTGGTCAAATAAAGCACTTCTTTTTCTTTATCGGTAAAATGAAATGACCATGCATTAAAAGTAGTGGTGAGATCTTTGGCAACGACTCCCAAACTCCAACGGTCTTTTTGCATTTTAAATCCCGCGTCAATTCCAAAGCCCCAGGCGGTAGCAAAATGTCCGACTTTGCGATAAATTACTTTTGCGTTGGCGCCAAAACTCATTTTCAGATGATCTGCATCTTTTATCTTTTGTGCATATGAAAAAAGAAACGCGTAATCAGCGGAAGAAAAAGTAGTGATGTTTCCATAATTAATACTGCCATCAGGCTGCACCAAAAACAAGGTATTGGGGATATCATCGACGGCAAAACGCAGGACGGAAACGCCGAGAACCCTTTTATTATCACTTTCCGGAACGGCAAAACTGGCGTAATCATATTTGCCAATATTATCAAAATAACTCGCGTGCATTAAATTAACAGTAGAAAAATTCTGTACTCCGACAAGAGCCGCAGGATTCCAATAACCGGCGGTTCCGTCCGAAACCGAGGCAGCGTTTGCCGCGCCCATTCCAAGTCCACGGGCGCCGGCACCAATATTTAAAAATTCATTGGAATATTTTCTGAATTGCGAAAACCCCAAAGAAGGTAATAACAATAACAATAAAATTTTTACAGAACGGGAAATTCTCATATTGGGGGAGATCAGTTATTTGAATTCAGTGATTGATTCCGGCAAATTAAAACGGCGATTATATTGGTTATATTGTAATCACGTTTATTTAGCGATAAAATTAAGTAAAACTAAGAGTAATTGGAAAATGAATTTGTAAGGAATAAAAATTGTTTTTTGTTACAAACACACAAAAAGAAAAATTAAAGGAGCAAAGAGAGTGAAAGTTAAAAACGATAGACGTTGATGACAAAAACACTAGATAAAAAATGAACTAAAGCTGCTTAAAAGAAAAGAGTTTACCATTCGCTTACAATCTTTTTTCATTATTCTGCTTGTTTTATCTTCAAACGTATGTAATCCATATATCGCAGATTCATTAGCTTGCTTTCTAACCAGCCATAATAATTAAAATATAGAAAATACAGATTTTTAGCAGGGTCATCCTTATATTTATCAAGCCGTTTCAGAAATTCTTCAATTAATTTATTAAGATTGTTCCTTGAACGTTCAGAAGCAAGCTGGCGTAGGAATAGCATCAATTCCCGTTCAAAAGGACGAAGACTTTTACGATCATATAAGAGGTGATAAGCTGCCTCCAAAGCAATATCCAACCTGTACCATTCTTCCTGCTCATAAAGAATGGCCAGGAAAAACAGCAGCGAGAAGTACAAAATGTCTTCCCTGTTTATACTGCGGTTCAATTCTTTTATTGACATCAACAGCCTTTCCGCCTCATCCCATTGCCGAAGAACAAAATAACCAATGCATACCGAACTAAGGATAGATAACCGGTCAGCAGGCGCCAAAATCTGTGACGAATAGGAGAATATAAGGGCCGATTTTTGAGCAATCAGGTTCTTAAGTTGATCAAATTCAGCAGTTTTAAGATATATTTTTAATTCCGTATTGAAACTGATCACCTCGAAATGTTTTCCGTAAATTTCATTTTTTAAATGTGCCTTTACCATTTGCGCATATGCCTTTAAGTGTTCCTGCACATGCCGGATATCGTTGCCTGAGAAATCATTGTAACAGTTTGTATTAACCGAATTCAGAAAAAGAAAAGGATATTCATTGATCAGGTGAGAGGAGGTTTTCCATAAGTGATATATCTTCTTGCAGGTATCGTTGCAAAAACTATTTTCATGCAACATATACTGGCATAACGCCAGGGTATTCAGGTAAAGTAAAGATATCAGGGGATGTTTAGAGTTTGAAAACGTTATATTATTCAGAAGCGTTTTTGTCTTGATTATTTCCGCTAATTCTTTCTCTGTGATCGGCAACCACGAGCGATAGGTAAGCCTTCGTGCTTTTTCATATAAAAACCGGTTTTCAACTAATGCCTGGTGATACTGAATTGCTGACTGTAAGTTTGAAAAGATCACATCCGCATTTGATTTATACTGTTTGTAATTTTTATATTCAACCACCCTGTTCTGCAGGTGAAGCAGCATGATCAGAAAATGATACTTTTCATAACTGGTGGCAAGCGCGATTCCTTTCCTGCATAGTTTTTCCGCCAGGAATAGCAGGTTCTTTTCCTGCAATGCCCTGATTTGTTCCTGCATGAAATATAACTGCGTATCTACACTTTTGTTTCTTTTTTGAAAAGTAAGCGAATCCAGTATATCTTTCTGAAGATAAGTTTTGAGACCTGAAAAATGGATCTTGTTTGCCAATTCAAGCCTGGAGCATAATTCATTTTCATCGCTTAAATCGTACTCATCAATTAATTTAAAAAGCTTTAGGTGTAAGGCATCGTTCTGGTTAGCATGTCGTTTAGACATTTTCTTATAATAAGACTTCTCACTTCTGCTCAATCCTCGTATAAGCAGAAAAAGGTCCTGGTTATTTTCCTCTTCTTTCAAATTATGCTGCATAAAAAAATATTTTTACCCGCCCGCACTTTGATTACTAAAACTACATCAATTTTCCAAATTTTTATTAGTTTAATGTTATAATAATTTTTTTGCTTCCGTTTGGTTTTGATTATTGAATAACCGGTCAATTTTTAATTGATTCCGCTTCATCAGCTAACTACATTTACAATAAGAAATTAAAGCAGCATATAAAGTTGAAGATAGTAAAGCCAAAGCCAGCTTGTTATTTAATTAAAGTGACGCTTTTTGCGTTGCTTTTAAAAAATCGCCAGCTACAATACCAAAGAGCGCTCAGCCAAAAATTTCATTTGAATTGACGGTTACTCCAAATCCTTTTAATAGCCAGGTTCATATTTGTTTCTATTTATGTTATAAAAGCAACAACGGCCGGACTTATTTCCGATTGCCAAGGCAATATTTTACAGTGAATCATAATGAGCCGCAAGATGTAAAAGCTGCTGAACCAAATGAAAATAATAAAAACCCCCTCCCCTATCTAACTACCGATTAAGTAATTATTAATTTTTAAAAAATAAAATCATGAAAACAAAAATCATCCTTGGTTCATTGCTGTGGCTACTCACAGCTAACAATTCCTTCTCGCAGACGGATTCAAAATTATCTGACAATGACTATGCAATGGCAATAGTAAAGGATATGCCCGGCAACTTCACAAGCAAATCGACTGTTGATGCTTCCAGCCTGGTTAATGAAAAGGTGAAAGAAACATTTGACCAGAAATTTTTAGGAGCAAGCGGATTAATGTGGCAAGTTAACGGCAAAAAGGCTTATGCCAGCTTTTGGAAAGATCAACTGTTTCATTCTGCGCTTTTCAAGAAAAACGGAACTCTTGTATGGTCAATTGTATATGTACCGCAGCAAAAACTGCCTGCTAAGTTAATACAGAGGATAAAAAGCCAGTATTTTTTACAATGCACACCTGAGGATTATGCTATTACTTTCGCCGCGGACGTTACAATCAATAACAGAAATATATGGGTTGTAAAACTGGAGAATGAACAGGAAATTCTAACGCTGAGATCTGAAGATAATAACCTGCAACTCGCAGGTCTTGATAAAAAATAAACACGAATTCGTGTATAGAATCATTACAGGTTCTGTGTAGGTTGCCAACCTGGAATGCTGGTTTTGAAAAAAAAGCAGTCATTTTAAGGTTGGCAACTTAAATAAAAAATTATCCGAAAGGATTTTCTGTTGTTTATTTTTGCAGGATATGGAAAATGTAATAGCAGAATTGAAATGGCGGGGTCTTGTTCACGATATGATTCCCGCCACGGAAGAACAGCTTTTAAAAGAACCAACTACCGGTTATGTTGGTTTTGATCCAACCGCAGACAGCCTTCACATCGGCAGTCTGATCCCGATAATTGTTTTGGTTCATTTGCAAAATTATGGCCATAAACCAATCGCTTTGGTTGGTGGCGCCACAGGAATGGTAGGCGATCCATCAGGAAAAAGCGCCGAAAGGAATTTATTAAGCAAAGATGTCCTCGATAAAAATGTAGCCGCAGTAAAGCAACAATTATCGAAGTTTCTTGATTTTAATTCTGATAAAACCAACGCTGCTGAAATGGTGAATAATTACGACTGGTTTCAGAATATTTCCTTTTTAGATTTTATTCGTGATACCGGCAAACACATCTCTGTGAATTACATGATGTCGAAAGACAGCGTAAAAAAAAGACTGGAAGGTGAAAACGGAATGAGCTTCACGGAGTTCACTTACCAACTTGTGCAGGGGTATGATTTTTACTGGTTATATCAAAATAAAAACTGCAAGCTCCAATTTGGTGGCAGCGATCAATGGGGAAATATTGTCACCGGAACAGAACTGATCCGCAGAAAAACCGGCGGTGAAGCTTTCGCATTTACCTGCCCGTTATTAACCAAATCTGACGGAAGCAAATTTGGCAAAAGTGAGAAAGGAAATATCTGGCTGGATGCTTCAAAAACTTCTCCTTATACATTTTACCAGTTTTGGTTAAATACAGCCGATGCTGATGCAGAACGGTTTTTAAAAGTATTTACGTTTTTATCTGAAAAAGAAATAAGCGACCTGGTTGAGCAACACAAGGGAAATGAGCACCAGCGCATTCTACAAAAGAAACTCGCCGAAGAAGTGACCACCTTTGTTCATTCGAAAAAGGATTATGAATTTGCTGTAAAAGCATCTTCCATTTTATTTAATAATGACACCGCGGAAATATTGAAAGAGCTGAACGAGGAACAATTGCTCCAGGTGATGGAAGGCGTTCCAACGGTAGAAATAGAAAAGGAAAAATTCAGTGAGCTCGATTTAATCAGTTTATTAACGGAGACAAAGATATTACCCAGCAAAAGCGAAGCAAAGAAAATGGTCGCCGGAGGCGGAATTTTTATCAATAAAGAAAAAGCGCTTTCTTCAGATGCAAAAATTTCTCCGACACAATTTTTGAATGACAAATATTTATTGATACAGAAAGGGAAGAAGAATTATTATTTGTTGAAAGTGCTTTAAAGAAGGACGCTCTCGCAGAGTCATAATTCCATTGCTACAAATTATGGTAATCGGTTTGAGCAAGGCACTCGGAAAACATGCCGAATATCGCTCCGTAATAGAAGAGTACCTCCTACCGTCTTTTTGTGCAACTTGAGCGTAGCATCTGCGTTAAATAACGCAGATGCTACGCTGATGATCGGACGCAGGCACGCAGAAAATATAAGGAAAGGCAGAAGCATAGAAGAACGAAAGAGTTTAGGGTTAGCAACAAAATCGGAACGCCAGGACAAAGAAAGATTTTGTAAAAGCTGCTTTTAAAGATTTGTAAAAAGAATAAATAATGTTGTTACAGAAGCGCGGGTTGCCGTTGTTACTTTGGTGAGAAAGCATTTTTGTTTTCCTTCCGCAACGTTCCTTTTCGCACAAAGCCAGCAGCCACAGAAACAAAGGTTTACAAGAAAATCGTTCGTGGTACTTTCTTTTTCTTTGTGACTTTATGAGAAAGCAGATTTTACTATTGCCGAAATAACAAAAACAATCAAAAAGTGGAATTCAACTCTAATAACGGTGTTGTTAAACTATGCCTTCAGGCAATGAACCTGGAAGAAAAAGGGCAAGCAGAAGAAGCAGGAACACTATTCCTTCAAGCCTGGACGGAAGCAACAAACGACTTTGAACGATTTATTGCTGCTCATTATGTAGTCCGGCATCAAAAAAATGTTCCGGACAGATTAAAATGGCTTGACACAGATTTACAGCTTGCCTTAAAAATAAATGACAGTGCGGTTCAGCCAGCTTTTGCTCCTCTATATCTAAGCATTGCAACATGCTATGAGGACCTAAACGACCCTGACAACGCAAAAAAGAATTATGATTTAGCCAATTCGTTCGGCGGCAAGGCCACTGACAACGGACCTTTTTATCATGGTACCAGGGCAGATCTCCAGGTGGGCGATTTTCTGACGGCCGGTTACCATTCTAATTACCGTTCAGAACTGACGATGAATCATATTTATTTTACAGCATTGCTTAACGGCGCCGGACTGGCAGCAGCATTAGCTAAAGGAAATGGACGCGAACGTGTTTATATTGTTGAACCGGCAGGCAGCTTTGAAAATGATCCTAACGTTACCAACAAAAAGTTCCCCGGCAATCCTACACGATCCTATCGCACCGCTGAACCATTGAAAATCGTTGGTGAAGTAACGGATTGGAAGAAACAAACCGCGGGAGAAGTAGAAAAATGGCGCGAAAAGCTGGACAATAACAAAGGAGAAATTATTAATTAATTTTTTCAAACAAAGTTCTCCGGCAGTAAGGTTGCGTTATCCGATACTTTCCCTTCTATCGAAGCTACTTTCCTTTTCTTTCGCAAAAGATTTTTTTCGGATAAAGGCATAAAGCACATAAAGGTTCACAAAGAGTCGAACCGGATTTTCTGGCAATCCCGGTCTGGCGCTTGTCTTCTCTCCCTTTCTGACTTACTGAGTAAGCAAAGATTTACTTTATACGCTACCTCCACCAAAATGAAACTTTGATGAGAAAGCAAAAGTTAAGAATTCAAAAGCTACAACCTGCTATGAAGGTAACTGAATAATAAACTCAGTAAACCCGTTCTCTTTACTTTCGACTTTCAATTCTCCGCCATGTGCCTTTATTATATCGTAGGATAATGATAAACCCAACCCAGTTCCCTGTCCTGTTGGCTTGGTCGTAAAAAATGGTTGAAATATCTTATCAACAATATCTTTCGGAATACCGATGCCATTATCTTTAACATGAATACTGATGTGGCCATCCAACTTTTTAGTAGTTACAGAAACGGTAGGTTCGTACTTTTCACTCTCCGCATTATGCTTTAAACCTTTTGTCTTCTGCCTTTCATTTACTGCATAAAATCCATTATTAAATAAATTCAGGATCACCCTTCCCATATCCTGCGGCACGACATTTATTTTTCCAATACTTTCATCAAAATCGGTTTTCATGGTGGCGTTAAATGTTTTGTCCTTTGCCCTTAAACCATGGTAGCTCAAGCGCAAATATTCATCTGCTAAACCATTGATATCCGTTGGTTCTTTTTGACCGGTACTCTTTTTCGAATGCTGCAACATTCCTTTTACAATCGCATCCGCCCGCTTGCCATGATGATTTATTTTTTGTTCATTTTCTTTAACGTCGTTGGCAATGGCAATTGCTTCTTCGACATTTCCATTTTGCAATTCAATTTCCATTTCACCAATCAGTTCGCTGTTTACTTCAGAGAAATTGTTGACAAAATTTAAAGGGTTCTGAATCTCATGAGCAATGCCGGCGGTCAGTTCTCCGAGAGAAGCCATTTTTTCAGATTGCACCAGCTGCGATTGTGTTTCTTTCAAATGCAACAGCGATTGATTCAATTTTGTGAATGACTCTGCATTTTCCAATGCGATGGTGGTATAGTTTGCTATATTTCTCAACATGTACAAGTGGAAATCACTATAAGCGTTTTTCTTAAAGCTTTGTACCGTGATCACGCCGATCTTTTTTTCGTTGATTGTAAGTGGCAGATAAATTAAGGACACCGCCTGCTGCCCTAAGTGAGGATTTGGTAATTTTTGAATAAAATCCTCATACTGCTCATCAAGATCGCTTATTATAATTTCCTTACCGGAATTAAAGCAAATACTGCCAAGGCGGTTTTTGTCGTTCAGCGGATTGGAGTATAAAGGAAGTGCTTCCCCATTTTCATAGGTTGCCGGGAAATCCAGGTTTTGAGTTTCAGGATTATAAATTCCAATACCAAAAACGGTAGCATCCATCAATGAGTTGACATTTTTATACGCCATTCGGATGATGTTTTCCACAGAAAGCGACGAAGTAATCTTTCGGCCAATCTCTCCCAACTGTTCTACGTTGTTATAAGATTCCTGTAATTCTTCCGTGCGCACTTTTACCTTTTCTTCCAGCAATTTATTTTCCTTTTTCAATTTCCTTGAACGGAATTCCATATACAATCGCAGCAAGATTACCACACCTGCTATATAGATCAGGTAAGCCCACCAGGTGTTATACCATGGTGGCCGGATGGCAAAACTCATCATAGCAGGTTCACTCCACCTGCCACTGCTCCACCGGCTTCTTACTTTCAGCGTATAGTTTCCGGGAGCGAGGTTCAGATACGTTTGGGTATGGTCATCAGTCGTGGTAGTCCATTTTTTATCCAGTCCTTCCAATATGTAAGCATAAGTAGTCGTGTCTGTCCGGCCGGTACTCATTTCGGTAAAGCGGAATTGCAAGACATTATTGTTGTAAGGCAGCTTTAGGTTTTCAGGCATTGCATACGGGCCAGAAAGGCTGTCCCACCTGAGTTCTTTCAATACAATGTTCCTCAAACCTGTATCTTTTTTATCCTTGAAACTGACCGGCTGGGCCATAATATCCATCCCTGAAATGTAGCACTTTGCAACGCCTGTATCGGGTTTGATACCGTAAATTATGTGAATTCCATCGTCTCCCCATAAAAAATTTCCTCTTTTGGTAATCGCATCGCTCGCGTAGGTACCTTCCACTTTTAGCAGGTTCTCAGAGCCTTTAAGAAGATGGATCTCCCATTTTTTGGAAGAAGACAATTCCGGCGGCGTAATGATATTGATCATCCTTCGTGTACTCACTATTATCTTTCCATCCTTTTCCAGAATAGATAATATCCCGTTATTAGAAAGTCCGTTCGTTGTTGAAAATTCGGTGTAGGTCTTATTTTTATTATCAATCATAAAAAGCTTACCGGCAGTGACCACCCCTGTAAGACCCAGCCATATCCTGTCACGACCGTCCACGAACAGCATTTTGTCGGCCTGTTCCGTTTCTTCGGGGATATTTTTTATGGTTTGAATTGTATTAGCGACCGGATTGATAATACCAACTCCTGCATTGGTTGTACACCAAATATTCCTGCTTTTCAATTGCAGCGTCTGAGTGACATTATTGCCGCTTAATCCACCGGACTCCGATAATCTCAGTGTTAATTTGTTTACCGGATCATATTTAAATAATCCTTCGGTTGAACCTGACATCCATTGATTACCTTCCGTATCCGACATTACCGAATAAATGACTTTTGGTACCAGGCCTTCTGCCTTACTCACACGAAGCAGCTCATTTTTGTTTGCGTCGAAAATGTTATAACCCCCATTAGTAGTAATTATTACTTTTCCATTTTGAGGTATTATAGCTTCAATAGTATCATTAGCGAGGCCTAAGGAAGCGGTAATGCTCCAATACAAGTCTCGTGCAGAATCTACTGCAATCAATTGCTTTGCAGTTCCAATCCACAAGTGTTCTCTCGCATCTTCTACAGAGGAATATATTGGTGTATTTCCAAAAGGATAAACCGTTTTGCCATACTCGCCTATCACGTAAGTGTGTCCCCCGCCAGCAATATGAACTATAGATAAGTAGATTCTTCCGTGGCCGTCATCATAAATATTAACTGGGACCAAGCCTGTTTCAAGGCCATCCTCTTCATTTATTGTCCGGTAAGAATTATTTTGAAAATTGATTATCTTAATTTCCCCGCCGGGAAACCTTCCCTGCCATAATTGGCCGGTTTTATCAAACAAAAGCGTGAATGTCCTGTTAGCCGAAGAGGAAGTTTGATAATGAGTTATCTTATTATTTTTCACGTCGATAGCATCTACCCCTTTTCCCCATGCCGCCCAAATCTTGCCATCAGCACTCTTCGTTAATGCAGTAATATTATCATCACTCAGCCCATTTGCCCTACCGAAGTGCATTAATTTTTCACCTCCGTGCATGATAATGTCTATTCCAGTAGCACTACACAGCCAGAGATTTTTATCATTATCTTCAATCATTTGATAATAACGTACATTTCGCAGACCGGATTTTTCATCAAAAATCTGATAAGTAAGTTTTTCAGGATTTAATTTGATTACTGATAGGGGAGGTTGTAACGAACCTGCCCAAAAGCAACCCTCTGAATCTATGTAAACTGGTATAGCTGATGGCAAATGGATCGGTATTTTCGTTTTACCTATCCGCCCGTTTTTCAAATCCAACATTACGATGCTGGCTTCTAGTTGTCCCTGGCTGATCATCCATACCCTCCTTTGCTTATCCAAATTCAATCCACTTACTGCTATACCGGGAAATATATTTTCCAGATGAGAACCATCATAGCGGTACAGCCCATTACCGGTTCCCATCCATAAAACCCCTGAAGGGTCTTTCACAATATAACTGGGTCCGGCAGCTTGTGATCCACTTACTTGTTGCATGATACTCATATCCAATGAGGAGGCAACAACCCGCTCCGGCTGACTAACTTTTACTGAAGGAAACGAGGCTGGCAGGGCCTCCATTTTGAACTTCAATTCCAGCGCAGGAATTTTATGCAGGTCAAATGATGTTGAAGGAAGAGCCGCAAGGTCCAATGGCGACTCAGTAGGGACAGGCAAAGGGTTGAATCCACGGGCATCATAAGGCATCCCTTTCATTTTGCTGAAATCCAAGGGAAAAACTTTTGGAGTGATGGCTTTTCTGCTTACTGTATCCCAATGAAGTGGTTTTGCGTCTGTCAGCTCCAGCGGCTTTTCTACAGGTTGCGGATTCTCTGAAAGTTCTTTTGGGAATGGGATTTCAGTAGTTTGGGTACAAGCGCTAAAAATAAGGCAGCCTGTAAGCAGCAGTAAAAA
>Ga0157371_10001686_pt1 | contig 22505 bp, 20 predicted proteins | sample C45metaG_FD_113462 | JGI IMG/M metagenome (GOLD analysis project Ga0157371, IMG submission 113462) | Corn rhizosphere microbial communities from Kellogg Biological Station, Michigan, USA - C4-5 metaG | ecosystem: Host-associated > Plants > Roots > Rhizosphere > Soil | place: USA: Michigan...
AAAAGTTGTAAATGGTTTATTGAACGACGACGACGAATTATTCACAAAAAGTAATGCTGCTAAAAACTACGTTTATAAAAACTCGGGAGCAACAGATAAAATATTTTCTTACATCAAAATGAAAAACCTTCTTTAGTAAATATTCAAAACTAAAAACTTAATATTAGTTTGTCTACTGCTTTTTCCTTTTTACCATTACTAATTTTCATTCAATAACCGATTAACAATCCGGTTAAATTCTTTTTTAAATTCTACATAATGTTCTCCTGTTGCAGGTCCACTAAAACCACTGTCAATTTTTCGAATATTTCCTTTTTTGTCAACAAAAATCGTGGTTGGAAATGCTTTTATTTCTACTAGTTGGGGTAACGTTTTTTCGGTTTTTAAAGAATCAGAAACGGCTACGCCTGTTATTAAAACCGGGTATTGAACATTCAATCTTTTTTCAAATGGTGCCAAAGCCTCGCGCGAACTTTCGAAATCGGTAGTTCGTTCATACGCAAGTCCTATCACTTCAAAACCTTTGTTGTGATTTTTATTATAATAGTCACTTAAAAACCTGGTTTCGTCCATGCAATTCGGGCACCACGAACCGAGAATCTGAATCACCAGTACTTTGCCTTTAAATCTTTTGTCGTTTATTGAAACAGGCTTCCCTGTTTTACTGTCGGGAAAGTGGAAATCTAATTTGCCTGCCCGGGGCTTTAACCTGGTTTCATCAAAACCACCTGCAGGTTTTGCTTTTTCATTTCTGACTGCACTCCAGTCTTCTGTTCCTGTTGCACCTGAATAAAATTTGCCACCTGAAATTTTATCTTTATTATCAATTTTTGCTACCAACAAATAAGCATTTGCTCCGTCGAATGTCGAAAGTTTTAAACTATCGCCATTTACGACTCCTTCAAGGAAACGGAAATCCCCTGTTGGATCGAGAACCGTTCCTGAAAGATAAGATCCGTTTTGTTTGAATTCAGCAACAAACGTAGACGTTATATTATTTTTATTTACAAAAGTGGTAACCCATCTACCTGAAATATCAGCAACCGGCGCGGCGGAAACTTCAAATCTCGGCTGATTAAATTTTGCTTTGAAAGGCAGTCTTAAAATTCTTTCTCCGTAATGCTTTATCCATTCTCCCTCCAGGTTTCCTTCGTCTGTAATTCTTGCTTTAAATCCTGATTCAAAAAAAGGAAGTTGGATAAAAACAGAATCGCCGATTGTGGTAACGCTATCTACTAAAAGGTGTTCGTTTCCATTAAGAATATAAATCACCTTTTTGCCGGCACTGTCTTTTGATAAAAAATTAAAAACAATCTTATTACCATCTGTACGCTTAATCGTCGCACGCCAAATACCGTTTTTCAGTTGAACCGGCTTGTGAAGCCAGGATACTGAAAATGTTGCAAGTGCAAAAAATAAAACAATTCGCACAAGTCTTATTGATACAAATCCTTCTCTATTCATTCTTTTAATTTAACAGCAACAGTAAACAAAGTTTAAAGCTGTTTCTTTATTTTATAAAATGGTTTGGATATAAAAACTCCTTTTAACTTTTGGCGATTTTTTTATAACTGACGGCAATGCCTTTGATCAATGACGAGCTAAAACCCTGGTGTTCCATTTCATTCAAACCCGCTATCGTACAGCCTTTTGGAGTGGTAACCTTATCGATCTCCTGTTCGGGATGGGTCCCTTTTTCCAATAACAATTGTGCAGCGCCTTTAACTGTTTGTGCGACAATGAGGCTTGCAGTAGCCACATCAAAACCGATCTCAATTCCCCCCTGGATGCTCGCACGAATAAAACGCATCGCGTAAGCTGTTCCGCATGCACCAAGGATAGTGGCTGCCTCCATAAGTTTTTCGTCTATAACAACTACTTTACCTACAGGAGAAAAAATTTTTTCTACAAACGCCACCTGGCTTTCTGATGCATTTGTATAACTCAAACAAGTCATGCTCTGTTCAATAGATATGGCAGTATTTGGCATTGCCCTGAAAACTGGGATATTTTTCTTAATAATTTCCTGGATTTCTGAAATCAATACGCCGGTTACAACTGAGACCAACATATGCTTTTGGGTAAGTTTCATTTTGAAGCTTTGTAATACATCACTTACCTGGTAAGGCTTTACGGCAAGAATGATCAATTCGCAATTGCGAACGGCTTCTGCGTTATCGGAAGTGATTTTCACGCCTCTTTCTTTTAATTTATGAAGGGTTTCAATTCTTCGCTTGGTGATAGTAATATCTGCTGGTTCACAAAACTTACTTTTTAAAAGTCCTTCGGCGATGGCAGTGCCCAGGTTTCCGCCACCGATAATGGCAATTTTTTTGTTCATGACGTTACTTTTTATGGAACAATTTTTTATCCCGTGCTTTTTGCAAAGATGAAGATCGAAGCTTTAAAAAAAAATTAAGTTTTAAAAAACGGGGCAAAGTGTTTGCTGGCGGTCGCCATTAAATGTGTTATAAAATCCTTTGTATAAAAGATTGAATTCATCTGCTCCAAAAGAATGATTGTAGTTTTTTAAGGAAGAACTGGTAACATCATAGCTAAAAGTGAATCGCATATGATTAACTTCAAGTCCTATCATTGGAATTATTGCATCCGTATAACGATAAAATAAGCCGCCAATGATTTGCCTGGAACCATCCCCGGAAAGATTATAAGCAGCACTGATCCCAGCCATCAATTCGCTTGAGTTCGCCATCCTTGTATAATAGCCGGCAGGGTTAATAATAACCTGGTCGTTTAATTTAAGAATGGCGTTAATAAAACCTATATGCCTCATATCCAACCTGCTCGAACTTGCATCTTCAAAAAAAGTTTCTTTTGGCCTGTTTACGTGATGAATAGAATATCCTGCATTTACATAAATATTCTCTGTAGGAAAATAAGCATAATTAATACCCACCTGCATGTCGAAATAACTTACACTGTTATTCAGCAATTGTACGGAAGTAGGCAAAGTGCCATCAAAAAATTTTCCATCAAACTGGTCTGGAAAAGTGAGTTTACTTTGATCAATTCTTTTATTAGCCCAGCCTACATTAAAACCGGCGGTAAGCAAACTGCTTTCTCCGAGCATTTGATGATAGGCAATCGATCCATAAATTTTAGTAGAAGTTAGACTTCCTGTACCTGCCACATCCCTTAAAATAAAGCCACCTAATCCCATCCACCCGGTTTCAATTCTGTCTCTAAAGACCTGGGCATCGCCATAAATGCTCATCGTTTTATAGGGAACAGCCATAATGTTGGAATACTGATTCCTATAAGAAGCACCTAGCCTGTAATCGGCATCCGGAATAAAACCGGTATTTGCAGGATTGGTAACTAAAGGATTATTGAAGAATTGTGAAAAATGCAGGTCTTGTCCAATCGCTGGTTGCAATCTCAGCAGAAACAGGAGAAAGAAAAAAAGAAAAAATATCTTAATGTTATTTGTCATTCTTTTTAACGTAATAAGGTAATATCACCTGTTTTTGTAATCTTCTGCCCATTAGAAAAAGTTACCGACAAGGTGTAAGTGTACACATCCATTGGTTGCAATTTTCCGTTAAAGGTTCCGTCCCAGCCGCTTTTTAGACTATTGCTTTCATACACTTTCTGTCCCCAACGGTTATATATGGACCAAGCCATTTCTTTAATCCCAAAACCTACAACCCTGATAATGCTGTTTGCACCGAATTTGCCCGGAGTAAACGCTGTTGGAACATCTACCAGCGGCTTAACAATTGACTGAACCTCTATACAGGTATCATCACTGCAACCAAAATCATTTGCAGCATTAAGACAAACGGTATAACTGCTGGTCTCATTAAATATGTGTTTGGGATTTTCAAGCGTTGAAGTATCTCCGTCCCCGAAGCTCCAGGTATAATGCGTTGCTCCTATTGACTGGTTTACATAATTAGTAAACGTATTTTCCTTTGGAACCAGAGGATTATAGGTAAATGCAGCAGTAGGAATCGGACTTACTGTAATTGTAAAGACGGAATCGTCTAACTGATTACATGAAGACGAATCATAAGCCGTTAATCTGACGGTATAGGTTCCGACTTTTGAGTAAAGATGAGTTGGATTTTCGTCAGTAGAAGTTGAACCATCACCGAAATTCCATAAGAAATTAATGCCACCCAGAGAATTGTTTAAGAATGCTGCGTTGTAAGGAACACAACCTCCCGCGGGAGTTTGAAAAGAGGCTTTTACTTCCGGCGAAAGGCGAATTGTTTTGACTGTATCATCCGGAGAGTTACAATAAGTACTATCATTTATTGAAAGCGTTACCTTGTAAGTTCCAGGTCCCGCAAAAGTATGATTCACGGTATTTTGTGTTTGTGTTACTAAAGGCGTATTGTCTCCAAAATCCCAGGTGAAGATGCCAGGTTGAAATGAACCCCGTTTAGGTTGAGAAGTATTTGTAAAATCATAACTGAGATTAGTGCAAGGCTGCAGTTTTTGGGAAATAAAATCAAGATTTGCCTTATTATCTCCTGCACTGATATTTTTGTATGAAGTATCAGCAATGTTGCAGGTAGTGCTATCAATAGTAACCAACATTACAGGGTATTTGCCGGTATTCCGGTAAACATGTGAGGTGGCAGGAATCGTAGTTGTATCTCCTGTGCCATCACCAAAATACCAATAATAACGCTTTCCCTTTTTTAAAGTATCTGAAAAATCTACCTGCAAAGGAACACATCCTGAAGTATCGTTTGAAACACCGTTAATACTTGTGTGTAAACCCGAACGAACACCAGCAAAATCCATTTCAATTTTTAGCATCCCAAGATTACATTCGCCATTTCCCACTGATTGATTGGTTTTCGACCATGTGCCGCGTGTACCCACAAATGCTACGCTTTTAAAACAGTTGGCACAAATGGCCTGATAAATAATACCATTCCTGTCAAATCTGCTTGTTCCTCCATCAACATGATCACCAAAAGTAACCGGCGGTGTTCTTCCCGGGGGATCTTCCTGACCAAAGAAAGTACCGTATAATTGAGATGCTGCATTCTTCTCTAAAACAAAGAAGTAGAAATCACTGCCCGAGGCATCAGTGTTAGGCTTGATAGCATCTGAAGTAACGGGCAATCCCTTCGTGTTACCCGAGGAAAATCCATTGTTTGATTTTCCACCCCAACCTGAGACATAAACATTCTCACAACGGTCAACCAGGAAAGCGGTAGGGGAAATATTGGGAACCTGGGAATTAGGAGATCCAAAAACGGTCGAGTAAACAAAATCGGAAAGATCCGGTTTTAGTTTCGATATAAATTGTTTTCCTCCGGCATTAGAATAAGCTGCATTAATTACCTTCATGTTTCCTTCAGAAGTTCCCATCACATATATGAAACCGAATTTATCAGTTTCAATTCCATATATCTGATCAGCTTTATCAGTTCCTATATAACTTCCGCGTATGGCAGCAGAACCTGAATTATTCAATTCCACCACAAATCCGTCACACGGATCTTTGCCTGTACCGGAACTACTTAAAGCCGAATTAGCCGGTTTGATCACATTGGTAGTCGGAACATTATCAAAAAAATCAGGGCTTGCAGTCCCGCCGGCCACATAAATATTACCAGTACTTCCAAACGTTAAAACGTATGCTGCGTCATTGTCACTTCCACCAAGAAGCGTACTGAATACCAGGCCAGTGCAACTTGGATTAATCTTCAATACCACTGCATCCTGTTTACCTTTCAGTTTTGTTTGAAAAGCGCCGCTGGTGGTTGGAAATGCATATTTAGGGTCTCCTCCTGAAGAGGTACAAGATGCTACATAAATATTGTTTGCTCCATCCAATAAGACCTCGCTGCGCGCATCATCACCATAATTTCTTTTTAGCGATTGTAAGTAATTGCTGTGATCATCAGCAATATTTACTCCATCGTCATCTGCGCCTCCGATCTTCAGAGAACCAATAATACCACTACCTGTAGCATTTAGCTTTGTTACAACAATATCATAACCACCGCCTGATCCGACATTTCCACCCGGAGAAACAGGATAATTAGATGAATTCGTTCTTCCCGCAATTACCAAATTTCCCAGCGGGTCTTCTATCAGGCTGTGAGGCTGATCTGCTCCACTTCCGCCTATATAAGTTGCATAAATACGATTGCGCCCATCAGGGGATAGTTTAATAATAGCGATGTCAAAGTCACCATTGAACGACTTTTCGTAAGCACCCGAAGAAACTGGAAATCCGTTTCCAAATGCAATGCCCCCGCCATAAAAAGATCCGTCCTTACCATAAGTAGCTGTGAATCCCCAGTTGTCGGCCTGACTTCCTGAGTAGGTAAAAAATATTAAAGTAGGATCTATGATCAAAGGTTGATCAGGAGAATAATCCTTTACCTTAAACTTCACCACATCTCCCTTTATGATATATTGACAATCCAATTCCTTTTTTTTATTATCAATAACCTGGTAAGTATAGGGCTTCAGCTCTTTGTTTACTCCAAGGGAAGTTGAAATGTTCAGTTCTCGCTTTTTTATAGAGAGCTTTTGCGCGCCTGTGTATTTCATGGCAATATCGCTGATCTTTGCTCCGGGATTTATTATAAAGTCATATTTTAGATTTCCGGCAGCATCTGTATAATACCTCAAATCAACATTGGGATAAATATTTTTATACGTAACACCAAGGTACATCTTACAATTCGACGCCCATTTACTCGGGTCATTTCCAATAAAATAATTATTAACAGAAGGAATTGGTCTGTCCGGAATGACAACCGGATTCCGGGAATTCAAAAATTGAACAGAATAAGAAGATGCACGAACAGAATCATTTGATATTTGTTTTTTTACTGTGGAAGACGTATTGGCTTCATGCATTCTCACTTTTACGTTCTCCACATCATCAGCGTTGTATTGAGCAACAGTAAATCCTTTGTCTGTAAGAAAGAAAGACCCACTTCCGGCACTGCTCATGAACTTCACTTTTTGATCCCACTGTCCTTTGTTCTCAATAAATTCAACTTGTGCAAATAAATTTTCGGAAACAAAAAGCGTTGCAAGAATCAGAAATAAGAAGTGAGCATATGTTTTTAAAGGTTTCAAGAAATATTTTTTTATCAATTGATTGTAAAAAATTTAGAATTAAGGTACAAAAGATTAAAATTAGAAGGCCAAAGAAAGCAATTAAGAAACAGAAATAAATTTACGAAACAATAAGTTGAGAAATAAAAAATTAATTTCCAGTTTTTCAATTTAATAGCTTCTTAACAAAATAATTTTTATTCAATAATTTACGATATTTTACTCCATGCAGTTTTACCTTTTTCACTTTCAAGAAAGGATTTCAGGCATTGGTTTTCATTTAAGGATAAAGAAGGATCTTCCGAGATTATTTTTTCTGCAGCCAATCTTGCAGCTTCCAGGATTTTTCTGTCTTCAACAATATTAGCTAATTTAAAATTAAGAAGGCCACTTTGCCGGGTTCCTTCTATGTCACCCGGGCCGCGGATCTCAAGGTCTTTCTCAGCAATTTTAAAACCATCATTCGTTTCGCACATAATTTTTAAACGCTGTTTCGCTTCTTCAGATAATTTTACTTTTGTTGAAAGAATACAATAACTTTTTTCACTTCCCCTCCCTACTCTCCCTCTTAATTGATGCAATTGCGGCAGTCCGAATTTTTCCGCACTTTCAATTATCATTACTGAAGCGTTAGGAACATTTACACCGACTTCAATGACAGTAGTAGAAACCATTATTTGAGTATCGCCTTTTACAAAGCGGTTCATGTTTGTTTGTTTTTGTGCAGCTTTTTGTTTTCCATGCACCATACTGATATAATATTTCGGCTCAGGAAAATAAGCCTTCACTTCTTCGTAGCCTCGCATCAAGTCTTCAAAATCCAGTTTTGCCGACTCTTCAATCAGAGGATAGATTATATAAACCTGCCTTCCGCGTTCTATTTCTGATTTAATAAAATTCATTACCTGCGGCCTGGCATATTGCATCCTATGAACAGTTTGAATCGGAATTCTTCCAGGCGGCATTTCGTCCATAACACTATAATCAAGATCGCCATAAGCTGTAAGCGCGAGTGTTCGGGGAATAGGAGTAGCCGTCATTACTAATATGTGCGGATTCAATTCATTTTTATCCCACAATTTGGCTCTTTGCGCTACACCAAAACGATGCTGCTCATCGACGATCGCAAGTCCGAGATTCTTAAACTGAACCGCATCTTCTATCAGCGCATGAGTACCCACTAAAATCGTTATTTCTCCTTGAAGGGTTGCTTTTAAGATTTCCTTTTTTCCCCTTGCTGTTGATGATCCGGTAAGGATGCCGATTCTTATCGGCAAATTTTCAAGTAAACTCTTCAATCCTTCAAAATGCTGGCGCGCTAAAATTTCCGTGGGGGCCATAAAACAACTCTGGTAACCGTTATCAGCAGCAATGAGCATCGCCATTAACGCCACTATTGTTTTTCCGCTTCCTACATCACCTTGCAAAAGCCGGTTCATTTGTTTTCCATTGCCTACATCTTTCCTGATCTCTTTTAAAACTCTTTTCTGCGCACCGGTTAATTCAAAAGGAAGATTATTGGTATAAAAATCGTTGAAAAGATTGCCGACCTTTGAAAAGATATGTCCTTTAGAATAAGTGTTTCTTTTAAAGCGTAATAATCCCATTCGCAATTGCGAAATAAACAATTCTTCAAATTTTAATCTTTTAACCGCGTTTTCATAATCTGCTTTTGCAGCCGGAAAATGAATATTTTTTAATGCCTCAAATCGCTTTACCAAACGAAATTTTGAAAGTAAATCAGCAGGAAGATTTTCAGGAACATCTTTTTCAGAAAGCAACTGTAATAACCTGGCGGTAAGATTTCCTATTTGCCTTCCTCCCAATCCTTTTGCCTTTAATTTTTCAGTAGCTGGATAAACGGGTTCCAAAAAATCTTTTGCTTCCTTATTCGCCTCACTCAGTAATTCCATTTCAGGATGAGTAATTTGAGGCGTATTCATAAAAAATCCAGCTTTGCCAAATACAATATACGAGGAACCCACATTCAAACTTTTTTGTATCCAGTTTATTCCCTGGAACCAGACCAACTCAAGTTCGCCTGTGCCATCATACAAGGACGCCACCAATCTTCTTCCGCTCCTTTCTCCTAATATCTCTAAGGACGTAATCTTTCCTTTTAGCTGCACATATTCTGTTTGTGGATTTATCTTTGAAACCGGCGTAATTTGAGTACGATCTATATGACGGAAGGGAAAGTAAAACAACAGATCATTAAAAGTGAAAATACCTGCTTCCTTCTTTAAAATGTCTCCCTTGAGAGGTCCAACACCCTTCAGATATTCGATCGGATTTTTTAATATGGAAACTGAACTGGAAATGATAATACCTTTTCTTAAATGAATGATCACAAATATAATAAAAGAAGAAAGCAGAGAATTTTTAAAAGAAAAAGATGTGCGCCGGAGATATCTGCACAATAAAATGTGAAAAAAATTGTTTTAAAAAAGAATTTTTAATAATTATATTTTTATTCTGTTAAAGCAGATATAAATTCGCTGAAATTGGCTATAGCAGAAGGTTTTAATAGACAAACATTTCGTAAATTCGCCTAGTATTTAAAAAACCAAAATCCATTTTTTAAATCAATCACCGCTAACACAGACAAAAAATTAATCCGGGAAACACCATATTTTCATCATTGGTTTTTCTTGAAATTCAGAAACCCTAAATTAAACGAAAAAATCTATGAAGCATCTTGTACCGCTACGCCTGCTTTTACTCTTCTTAATTCCGCTGACATTTACTTTCGCAACAAATAAGCCTGCTGTTTCAAAAGTTAAAACTATCGTTGCAAAAACAGCTGCCACCTCTGATGCCGGCATCGACAGCAAAATGATTATTTATGATAGTCTGCAATTGAATAATCTTGGATTATCCAAAGAGGCTTTTGTTGAAGGGTTGAAGGGTTATGGCGTTTTACGTTCACAGGGAAAATTGAATAATGACAGTATAATATCAATCGTAGATTTTTCTTTACCCTCTACACAAAAGCGTCTGTTTGTAATAGACCTGGAAAACTTTAAACTACTTTTTAATACTTATGTTGCACATGGCCACAATTCAGGAAAGGAATATGCAAACCATTTCTCCAACTCGCCTGATAGTCACATGAGCAGTCTTGGTTTTTATGTAACCCAGGACACCTATTATGGCGAACATGGCTTGTCACTAAGACTTGAAGGGGAGGAAAAAGGAATTAACGACAATGCTGAAAGCAGGGCTATCGTAGTACATCCGGCTGGTTATGTGAGCGAGAAAACAGTTGAATCTTTGGGTTTTTTAGGCAGAAGTTTTGGCTGCCCGGCACTACCACAAAAGCTGGCAACGCCCATTATTAAAACCATAAAGGACGGTTCATGCTTTTTTGTTTATAGTGATAGTGACAAATACATTTCACGATCAGCGCTGTTGCAATCAGCTTCTTGATAGTTTAGCTTTTCTTAAAGATTTTTATCCCGCTTTTTGCGGGATTTTTTTTATTGAAATAAACCAGTTGGTCGTTCAAAAGCAGTAAAGCAATAAATCTTGAATATTTTTATTTTAGCCGCGAGTGGTATTATTCTAAATTTAAATTTATTTTACACAAAAAATGATCCGGATATATGAGTAAACCAAAGATCGCGTTTGTAACAGGCGGATATTCAGGCGAAGCGGAAATTTCTTATCAGTCAGCCAAGACCATTGAAAAGAATATTGACCCCGACAAATTTGATTATTATAAAATTGACATTACACCAAAAGGCTGGTTTTATGATGACAATGGCAAAAAATCAGAAGTAGATAAAAATTATTTTTCAATTTCTATTGGTGGCGAAAAAGTGAATTTTGACGCTGTGCTGATCGGAATACATGGTACACCGGGTGAAGATGGAAAACTGCAAGGGTATTTTGATATCCTCGGCATTCCTTACACTTCTTGCGATTGCGCTATTTCTGCTCTCACATTCAATAAAAGATATACTGTAGCCGTTGCTTCTTTTTCCGGAATTAGAGTTGCCAATTCTGTTCTATTATTTAGAAATTCCTACCAAAGCCCTGATGAGTTGGTAAAGAATTTAAAGTTCCCGGTTTTCGTTAAGCCAAACAATGGAGGCTCAAGTATAGGAATGAGTAAAGTGAATTCACCTTCTGAAGAATTAGGGGCTGCAATAGAAAAAGCTTTTAAAGAGGATCAACAGGTGCTCGTGGAGGAGTTTATTAAGGGCAGGGAACTTACGATCGGAGTATTTAAGTCGAAAGGAAAAGTTATTGCATTGCCGATTACCGAGATCATCACTAAAAAAGAATTTTTTGATTATGAAGCAAAATATCTTGGCGCCAGCCAGGAAATAACGCCGGCAGAGATCGATGAGAGCATTGCCAATCAAATAAAGGACGAAGCGATTAAAATTTATCAAATCTTTAATTGCCGCGGAATCGTGAGGATAGATTTTATTTACAATGAAGAAGAAAAGCTACCCTATATGCTGGAAATAAATACTGTACCCGGCCAAACTGAAGCAAGCCTTGTTCCCCAGCAGGTAAAAGTAATGGGTTGGACTTTGATGGATTTCTACACTGCCTTACTTGAGGAATGTTTACCTGCTTAAATTTATTAAATTGCAGCACTTTAATTTTTCACTTATACCTGTACCGTGTTTAGATTTATTGCAAAACAAAGTTTTTTAGTGAACCTGTTGGCAGCCATAGCTTTGCTCTTTGTATTGGGACTCTTATTTTTCCAGTCGCTTGGCTGGCTTACTCATCATGGAGAGTCTTTAAGGGTTCCTTCTGTTACAGGAAAGAATGTTGACAGTGCCATTGACGTTTTAGAAAAACAAGGTTTTGATGTAATCATTACAGATTCTTTATACAATGATAGCCTGCCTCTAAATACTGTAAGAAAGCAACTACCGGATGCCGGAGCCACGGTAAAAGTAAACCGTACTGTTTTTTTAAATGTGAATCCTGCAACTTTACCGATGATTGAAATGCCTAATCTTGAAGGATTGAGTTACCGTTTTGCAGTGGATAAACTTTCGAAAAACCATTTGGAATTAGGAGATACTACCAATAAACCTAATTTTATGAAGGGATCAGTTTTGGAACAGGATTACCAGGGCAAAAAAATCACTTTTGGCTCAAAGGTCAGATGGGGGTCTAAAATAGATCTGGTAATTGGAGGCGGACTTGAAGAAGTAAAAATCCCGGTACCTGATCTCACAGGCTTAACAGTACAAGATGCAAGAGCACTTTTACAAAGTAAAGGCATATTGCTGGCAGCCATTCTTTCAACAGGCAATATTACAGATACTTCAAGCGCCTATATCTCGCGACAAAATCCGGGTGTTTATGATTTTAACAATGCTCCTAATTATATACAACCAGGGCAAACGATGGATATCTGGATACAGCCCGAACCTGTTGCAATCGATAGTTTAAAAGCCGATAGTTCTCAAATACAAAAACCATAAAAATATGACTAACATTTCTCCTGAAGAAGTAAAAGAAAGATTAGATAAAGGCGAAAAACTTCACCTGGTAGATGTGAGACAACCCGAAGAGACAGCCGAATACAATATTGGTGGAATTGCGCTTCCTTTAGGTAACATTCAAAATATACAAATAGAGGATCTTGAAAACCTTAAGAATGAAGAAGTAATATTGTATTGCCGCAGTGGCAATCGAAGCGGTATTGCTGCCACATTACTTGATCAAATGGGCTTTTCCAACACGAAAAACCTTACAGGCGGAATGTTGGCCTGGCGTGAAAAGTTTGATCATTAAGGATTTATCCTACTCACTTTATAGATATTTAGACTATTACAACCTTCCTCCATTCTGTACCTTTAACCCGAATATTAAATAAATATGACGGTTATTTTATTCTCACTCATTGTATTAGCTGGATCATTTTTGGCGGGATTAGTTGGTTCACTCACAGGTTTAGGTGGTGGTGTAATTATTATACCGATGCTTACATTGGTTTTTGGAGTTGATATTCATTACGCAATCGGTGCTTCTCTCATTTCTGTTATAGCTACTTCTTCCGGTGCTGCGGCTGCTTATGTAAAAGAAGGAATTTCAAATATCCGCATTGGTATGTTCTTAGAAATTGCCACAACGCTTGGGGCGGTTGGTGGAGCAATGATGGCTGTATATGCTCCTACCCATATTATAGCGATTATTTTTGGATTCGTTTTAATTTTTTCAGCAGCACTTTCTTTAAAAAAGAAAAATGAAATAGTTGTTTATACGGAAGGAGGAAAAATAGCGAATACTTTAAAACTCAATAGTTCTTATCCAACCGCACACGGTGAAGAAAATTATGCGGCACAAAATGTTCCTGGTGGTTTCATTATGATGATAGTTGCAGGATTAATTTCCGGTTTGCTTGGCATTGGCTCCGGCGCTTTAAAAGTAATTGCAATGGATCATTTTATGAAACTTCCTTTTAAAGTTTCTACCACTACGAGTAATTTTATGATTGGTGTCACAGCCGCCGCAAGCGCCGGTATTTATATGCAAAGAGGATATATTAACCCCGGACTGTCGATGCCCGTAGTTTTAGGCGTCATTTCCGGGGCATTCCTGGGTTCCAAGATCCTGGTAAAATCAGAAAGCAATTGGTTACGCATACTTTTTGCTATCATCATTACCTTTCTGGCAATCCAAATGATCTATAACGGCATAACAGGACAAATATGAAGAAGGAAATAAAAATGTCGGATTATGATATTGAAGCGGTAATGGGAAGGCTGCTGATTACGGGAGTAATTGTTTCAGGCGCACTTATTCTGCTTGGCGGAATTTATTATTTAATTCAATATGGCTTCTCTGTTCCCCATTTCAAAACCTTCAGGGGCGAACCTTCAAACCTTCGTTCTGTAAAGCAGATATTCAAAGGCGTTATTCATTTCGACAGTCTTTCAATTATACAGATGGGACTTCTGCTGCTCATCGCCACTCCGGTTGCAAGAGTAATATTTGCGGTAATCGCTTTCTTCATTGAAAAGGATTTTTTATATGTAATTATATCTTTGATCGTTTTAGCAATAATCGCTTACAGCATTTTAAATGTAGCAACCGGCTAATGGCAGAAAACTAACAGAAACAAATGGAAGAATTAGATAAAATACCTGAATTCAGATACGCACCGCTCATAAAAGAAAAAATACTTCAATATGGAAATGTAAAAACTTTTTCAGAAGGGGAAACTATACAGAATGAAAACGCTTATATCAGGGCAATTCCGATTGTAATGAATGGAAGCATAAGAGTAATGCGTACTGATGAAGAAGGCCGCGAAATTTTGTTGTATTATATAAAGCCTGGAGAAAGTTGCATTATGTCTTTCCTCGGAGGAATTCATGAAGATACGAGCAAAGTGAGAGCAGTTGCGGAAGAAGAGACTGAAATTCTTTTTATTCCGGTTGAAAAAGTGAATGAATTAATAAAGGAATTCCCGGAATTTTTGGATTACATTTTCAATCTTTACCATAAACGTTTTGAAGAATTACTGGAAGTGGTGAATGCGGTGGCTTTTAAAAAAATGGATGAACGACTTCTCAATTTTATAAAAAAGAAATCAGATCTTACTAAAAGTCATACGCTTTATGTTACTCACGAACAACTCGCCAATGAACTTGGTACGGCTCGTGTTGTCGTTTCACGTTTACTCAAACAAATGGAAGAGGAAGGCCTTGTAAAATTAGGACGCAATAAAATAACGATTAAGTAAAAGTAGTTGCATGATTTTTTTTGGCATAAATTCAGTAGGAAATTCGTTTCTAATTTTAATTTTACTTTCAAAAGATTTTTATTCAATTTAATTTTTTTTAAAGATGAAGGAATTCTGGAATGATCGTTATTCTGCAGAAGATTTTGTGTATGGCAAAGAGCCAAATGAATTCTTTAAATCGGAAATTGATAAGCTGCCCGCTGGTAATTTACTATTGCCGTCTGAAGGAGAAGGAAGAAACGCAGTATATGCTGCGAAGCTAAGCTGGACAGTAGATGCATTTGATCAAAGTGAAAAAGGAAAAGAAAAATGTGAGGCGCTTGCAAAAGAAAATAATGTTACCGTAAATTATACTATTGCTGATGCAGTTGAGATACAATTGGAAGAAGATAAATATGATATGATCGCTTTCATCTTCGCGCATTATCCTTCATCAATAAGAAAGCAGGTTCATCAAAAATGTATAAAAGCACTCAAACCGGGAGGTTTACTTTTGTTGGAAGCTTTTAATCCACTTCAATTGAATAATCAAAGCGGCGGCCCAAAAGATATAGATATGCTCTACACCGCCGAACTTCTTAAATCGGATTTTGGCGATCTTAATGTTAGACTCCTGGAAGAATTGAGTACAGTTTTATCCGAAGGCAAGCATCATTGGGGTAAAGGAGATGTTGTTCGCATGCTCGCGACAAAATAGTTTTTAGACAAGTATTTTCCAATCTTTTCTTCTGTAACAAAAATAACTGTAGGTCTACAATTATTAATAGAATTTTGTATCTATTAATTTAATCATAAATACTATAGTTATGGACTTACAAAATCTCATTATTGTCGCCTTTATCGGAGTTGCAGCTGGCGTCTTAAGTGGGTTACTTGGCCTCGGGGGAGCAATTATAATAATTCCTGCATTAGTAATGCTATTGGGTTACTCACAACAAACGGCTCAGGGTACTGCACTGGTCATGATGGTGCTGCCAGTAGGAGCCTTAGCAGCTTATCAATATTATAAAGACGGGTTTGTTGAAATGAAGCCAGCATTGATCATGGCGGTTTTCTTTTTCATTGGAGGTTACATTGGCGCAAAGTATGCGACTCATATTCCACAAGCACTTTTAAAAAAATTGTTTGCAGCCATGCTAATTATTTTGGCAGTTAAAATGTTGTTTTTTGAAAAAGTTCTAAAATAAGAGAATTGTAACAAAAGTAGCTGGAGAGCGCATTTCGGCAACCTAGCTTTACATTCAAAATAAAAATGCATTATGGAAGTAAAACAATTTGAGGATAAAAATTTAGCACACTACTCTTACGCGATTGTAAGCAATGGAGAAGTAGCGCTGATTGATCCATCAAGAAATCCCCAGCCATATTATGATTTTGCCAAAGAACATGATGCGACAATCACTACAATAATTGAAACTCATCCGCACGCTGATTTCGTTAGCAGTCATTTGGAAATTCATAAAGCAACAGGTGCAACTATTTATGTAAGTGAACTTGTTGGGGCTGAATATCCGCATCAAACTTTTGATGATGATGATGCTATAATTTTAGGACATATTACTTTAAAGGCGTTGGACACACCAGGCCATTCACCTGACAGCATCAGTATTTTAGTAATTGATGAAAACGATAAAGAGCGCGCCATATTTTCCGGAGATACACTATTCATTGGCGATTGCGGAAGGCCGGACCTGAGGGAACAGGCAGGTTCTATAACAATGACAAGAAAAGATTTGGCTGTAAAAATGTACTACTCTCTTCGCGATAAATACATGCCTTTGGCAGACGATGTACTCCTTTATCCTGCACACGGCGCAGGAAGCTTATGTGGCAAAGGTTTGAGCCAGCAAAACACCAGCAATATCGGTGCAGAAAAAATGAGCAACTGGAGCTTGCAGCAAATGAGTGAGGAGGAATTTGTGGCGCAGCTTTTAGCGGATCAACCTTTTGTTCCAAAATATTTTCCTTATGAAGTTGGCCTGAATAAAAGGGGAGCAGAAAATTTTGCAGAAAGCATTTCAAAAGTAGAAAAGATAAAAGCAGGAAATGTACAAACTGAAAAGTTGGATACTTCAATTGCAATAATTGATAGCAGGCCTCAACAAGAATTTAAGAAAGGCCATTTAAAAAATGCGATCAACCTGATGAACGATAACAGTTTCGAAACATGGCTGGGAAGTATTATAGCTCCCGGAGAAAAATTTTACCTGGTGGCAGAGAACGAAATTGCCTTGAATGAATTGATTGCGCGGATACCAAAAATTGGCTATGAAGGTCAAATCCAATTAGCGATAGCTGGTAATATCGGGAACATTGTTACTGCAAATTTCGACAGCGCTGAATTGAGACAAAACGAAGAAGCTTTTACAATTGTTGATATCCGCAATCCATCAGAAATAAAGACAAAAAAGATTTTTGAACATACAATCGAGATTCCATTATATGAATTGAGAGAACGAACCGATGAAATCCCTTTAAACAAACCAATTGTCGTTCACTGTGAAGCAGGCTTCAGAAGCGCCGCCGGCAGCAGTATCATCAAATCCAAAGTAAACGGCACCACACAAGTATTTGATCTGAGTGAAGCAGTAAAAACATTTTAGCAAACGACTTAATCTCAAAGATCTAGCTCGCTGTTCTAAAAATAATGGCCGGTATAAATACTTGTCTTAAGCTAAAGCTTAATCATGATATTTTTATTAAAGTGATTTAGAAATAAAAGAAAAATCAAACCCGAAAAAGAAAAACCAAAAATAAAATGAACAACAACAAAACAATTATCGACGTAAGAACACCCGGAGAATTTATGGGCGGAAATGTGACAGGAAGTATCAACATTCCTCTGAATGAAATTCCACTAAGAGTAAGTGAAATAAAACAAATGCCACAACCGATTATTCTTTGCTGTGCAAGTGGCGCCAGGAGTGGCCAGGCTACTGGTTTCTTAAAGAGCAATGGAATCAATTGTATAAACGGGGGAAGCTGGTATGATGTAAATTATGATTATCAAAATGCATAAAAAAATAAAAACAAATGTTAGAAACGATAAAAAAAATTTTTGGACTGGGGCCTAAAGTTAATTATAGTGAACTAATCGCCAAGGGCGCAGTTATCTTGGATGTACGAACACGTGGCGAGTTTCAAAGTGGGCACATCAAAGCATCTGTAAATATTCCTTTAGATTCTTTAAGAAATAATTTGTCAAAAATTAAAAAGAACAAGCCGGTAATCACATGCTGTGCATCCGGAATGAGAAGTGCATCTGCAAAAAATATTTTAAAATCGAGTGGCTATAATGAAGTGTATAATGGAGGTTCGTGGCACAGTCTTCAAAAAAAGATATAGTTTTTTGGAACACAACTGGTTCATTTAAGCGCTTTACTTTTTGAACACAGATCATTAATAAAATGAAATGATCGATATTGTTACTGGTGATTGATCAGTAAAGCAACAAATAACGGCAATTTTTTATTTCGTATTAAAAGTCAGTTCAACACTTCATACGTCATCACCGGAGCTAATTTATTTTTCATACTCATCTCTCCTACTTCTTTGCATTGAAAAGATTCCTTTACCTTTTGAAAAGAGTTCTGAGAGATGAGAATTTGGCCGGACTGCGCAAGCGATTGCAGACGTTGAGCCATATTTACGGCATCGCCGATTACAGTATAGTCCAGTCGTTTCAGGTTTGCGGAGCCAATGTTTCCGCTGACTACTTCGCCACTGTTTATGCCAATCGAAACCTTTGGCATAAAACTTTTTTGAGCCGACTCATTCGGTAACATTTCAATTTGCCTTCTCGCAGCAAGGCAAGCATCAATCGCCCGGTCAAGATGAAAATCACCTTTAAAAACCGCCATCACCGCATCACCGATAAATTTATCAATATATCCTCCCTGCGCGATGATCTCTTTTACGATCACATCAAAATAACTATTTAATAATTTCACTACAGTATCCGGCGCTTCATTTTCGCTGATAGAAGTAAAGCTGCAGATGTCAATAAAAGCAACTGAAACTTCTATTGTCTCATTTTGCATCAGGCTTTTTTCAAATTCACGGCTGCCCATAAAATTAAGCACCGTTTCATCCACATACATTCGAAGAATATTGTTCTCTTTGATCGCCTTCATCGTTTCTCTCATCTGGTTTACCTGTTTTAAAGTCTTTTCCATTGTGACTTCAAGATCCTCAAAATTGACAGGTTTGGTAATGAAATCAAAAGCGCCGCGATTCATGGCAGTGCGTATGTTTTCCATATCCCCGTAGGCAGAAACGATAACCGACTTGACAAGGCTGTGTTGTTCATTCAACTTACTGAGCAGTGTTAAACCATCCATAATAGGCATGTTGATATCGCTGAGCAGAATATCTATATCTTCCTGCTCATGCAGCTTCTCGAGTGCATTTTTGCCATTATCAGCAAAAACAAATTCATATTTCCTTTCACGAATCTTCTGGCGAAACTTCTGCTTAATAAGCACTTCCAAATCCGGCTCATCATCCACAACCAGTATTTTTGACATCAGCTGTTTATATTTAATTTTTCCTTTAATACTTTAAAATCAACAGGCTTGGTTAAGAATTCATCAGCACCAAGTTCTTTTGCTGTTTTATAATTTTCAGCATCACCATAAGCAGTTATCATCATTACCACGGGTGGCGGCATATAATGCTTTTTTTTAATCCGCGCCAATAATTCCAGGCCACTCATCCCCGGCATATTAATATCAGATAAAATTAGCACAGCCTCCTGTCCGTGAAGATCAAGATATTTCAAAGCCTCCTCGCCGGAAAAGGCAAATTCAAATTCTATCTGTTTGTTCCTTATCTCTTTCCTGAAACGTTGCTCAAAAAGCGCCTGAATATCTCTTTCATCATCGACTACTAAAACTTTCATCATATTGTAATTTAATAAAAAATGTTGGTGTTATAATTAATAGAAAATTAACCGTAAGATTGAATTCAGGCAGGTAACTGAATCGTAAATTCAGTACCCTCACCTTCTTTGCTTTGCATATAAATTTCTCCTCCATTTGTTTTTATGATTTCATAACTTATACTCAATCCCAATCCTGTTCCTTCGCCGGTAGGTTTGGTTGTAAAAAAAGGTTGAAATATTTTTTCCTGGACAGCAGCCGGAATACCGTTTCCATTGTCACTAACGGTGATGGATACATGATCATGTGATTTCTTTGTAATAACAGAAACTATTGGCTGAAACCCGTCAGCCGATTGTTTCTTTTTTTCTGTAACCGCATAAAAGGCATTGGTAAGCAAATTTAAAATCACTCTTCCAACATCCTGGGCCACGATATTTATTTTGCCGATATTTTCATCAAAATCAGTTTTCATCTCCGCATTAAAACTTTTGTCTTTTGCCCGTAGACCATGATAAGCCAACCGCAAATATTCATCGGCCAATGCATTGATGTCTGTTGGTTCCTTTTGACCACTGCTGGTGCGGCTATGTTGCAACATACCTTTTACAATCGCATCGGCTCTTTTGCCATGATGATTTATTTTTTCGAGGTTTTGTTTTATATCGTCAGCAATCTCTAATGCCTCTTGCTGATTGCCGGTTGCCAATTCCTCTTTCATCTCATCAATCAATTCATTACTTACCTCAGAAAAATTATTTACAAAATTTAAAGGGTTCTGAATTTCATGAGCAATGCCGGCAGTGAGCTCTCCAAGGCTTGCCATTTTCTCTGATTGAATAAGTTGTGACTGAGTGGCTTTTAATTCCTTCAATGCCAATTCGAGTTCTTCTTTCTGTTGTGTAAGTTCTTGCGTTCTTTCAGCCACCTGCACTTCCAACTGCGCTTTCATGGCGGTTATCACTTTATTATTTTCCTCTTCCTCAATTGCTCTTTCACGCGCTTTCGCCAATTCTTTTCTTTGCCTCCTGGTAATAAACCATGTGCCGAAACCCCAAATAACTGCAAAAGAATTGGCAGCCTCAAACCAGGGTTTCCACAGGTTATATAATTTCGGATCTATTGCTGTAAGCAAATAAATAATTGCAGTTACTACCAAATAGGGAACAACAGCAGTTAATAAGAAACGCGCCTGCTTAAATACTTCATTATCATAAAGAATATACATCAAACCGGATAAAAGTAAGAGGGCAAGCCATTGGGTAACTACATCAGATCCCCTGTAAGCAAAATGCAACACCAGCAAAGCAATCCCCGCATACACGAACCACCTCAATTTGTTATTCCATTGCGGCATTGCAACCTTCATTTGCAAGGATTTGCGCAGGTAACTGATGATTATGATGATTATAATGATTTGAAATACCATAACTGGAGGAGTGTTGTATATGCAGTTTTTATATACAATATTAATTAAATAGTATTATTATTTTTAGATTTAGTTATCTTAAACACTTTAATCTTTTTCCTTAGCGGGAATATTTTATAGTAACCAAATGTATAACCCTGATATTTATTTGGTTTTTCTGCAAAATCAATCCGCCAGTAAAAATTTTTAAATCGAATTTTTCCAAAAAAAAATTTCCTCCGGGATTTTCCACTTATCTTTAAGAGGAAATCAAAAGCTTATAAAAGCTGTTATAATTGGTCTCGTAGTATTTCTTGAAAGTTTGGCAGCCGGAGCAATGCCAAATGTTTGTAATTGAAATCCAATTTTGTTGAGTGCCATCATTGCTGATCTTTTGAACAAGCATCAAGTCTTTTTTTAAAAGGAAAATCATTTTCCAAAAAAGCAATCCGCTGATGCAAAGGATGTTTACAAACAAAAAAGAAAGTTGGGAAAAACGCCCATCTTTTCCAAGCCTTGTTTTGTGGGCTATCGGTCTCTCCAAGCCTTATAAGAAATATGTAGTGATCACTTTACTCGCCATGTTGTTGGAAGCGTTGATAGGATTGGCTACACCATGGCCGCTCAAAATAATTATTGATAACGTACTCAACCACCATCCATTACCGAAAGGTCTTTCATGGATGCACTCTTTTTTTCAAAATCAAAATTATATCCAGCTCGCGGCTGTGGCCGCAATAAGCTTTGTATTGATAACAGCCATCGGTTCGCTTGCCGGTTTAATTGATAGCTATTACAATGAAAAAGTAGCGCAATATGTTGCCAATGACCTTAGGAAAAAGATGTATCATCATATGCAACACCTTTCGCTTTCTTACTATGATTCCCATCAAACAGGGAAACTGATATCAACAATAACTGCGGATGTTTCTACCATCCAGGATTTTGCTACTTCAACTTTGTTAAACATTTTCGTTGATAGCCTTACCATCGTGGGAATGATCGCCATTATGTTTTACCTGGATTCTGACTTTACACTCGTCGCGTTAGCGGTTACTCCTTTTCTGCTCTTTTTTGTTGCGCGCTTTAAGAAAGCAATGAAGAAAGCAACAAGGCAAGTGAGGGAAGATCAAAGTAATATGTTTGTCGTTTTGCAAAAAGGCCTCGAATCGATCCGGTCAGTAAATGCATTTGGAAGGCAGGATTATGAAGAAGAAAGGCTTATGAAAGTGAGCCAAGATACGGTAAATGCGGCCCTAAAGGCGCGGCGTGTAAAATCAATGATTTCGCCGGTGGTAACCATTACTGTCTCCGCATGCACTGCTTTCGTGTTATGGCGGGGTGCAGATTTGGTCATGAACGGTGCAATGACGATTGGTGCTCTTACCGTATTTCTTTGGTATATGGGAAAATTTTTCAGCCCGGTACAAGA
>Ga0157371_10001689_pt1 | contig 22481 bp, 15 predicted proteins | sample C45metaG_FD_113462 | JGI IMG/M metagenome (GOLD analysis project Ga0157371, IMG submission 113462) | Corn rhizosphere microbial communities from Kellogg Biological Station, Michigan, USA - C4-5 metaG | ecosystem: Host-associated > Plants > Roots > Rhizosphere > Soil | place: USA: Michigan...
AGTTGTGTAATTTATACGCCCACAAAAATAATAAACAAGGGGTATTAATGGCAATTGATCGATTTTGAGACGCGGTTCACGGATGTGAAAAGGGATAAGCAGGCGTGTTTGGTTGCAGTTTGAAGAGAGTTTTAACAGGTGTGCAGGGTGGTAGCCGATGCGTTTTTGTTGTGAGCGAGGAGCAAAAATTTCGCTGATAATGACGGATCATTACCCTCACATTCAACATAACAATGCGTTCATGAATCACGCTTTCTTACATGCCATGTTATGGTTAAAACCCTTTCACAACATGAGGATAGAACGATGATTGTCAGAACATGGCACGGATGTGTACCATTCAGGCATGCAGAGGGCTTTGCAAACCATCTGCAAAAGACCGGCATTGAACATGCAGAGGCGACACCAGGGAACCTGGGGGCATATGTACGCCGTGAGACGCAGGGTGAATGGGAACATTTCTTCCTGGCAACTTACTGGAACGATCTCGAGGCAGTGAAAGCATTCGCAGGCGAACAGTACCAGATTGCAGTCACCTATCCGGACGACGAGCAATTTGAGTTGCTATCCGATCCGTATGTTTTCCAGCACAACGTGCAGGCAGTTTCCCCTTTGTCGTTATTGGCTGGCCGCTGATGCTTTACTATCGAGAGCCACACTCGATTTAGCAGATTGCTTCAGCTGGAAACCGCTCAATGATGAGAAGAGGGGTTTACGCGGCAGGTGGCAACGTCAGTCGGGTTGCACGCAGCAGCCCGACTGACCAGGCTTTCCCCTAAAGGCATGTGGGGCAGGCATCCAGCCTTACAGGCGGTTACCGGCCTCAACCAGTTCGTTATAGGATTTTAAAACGCGCATCGGTGAACCCGATACCATCCAGCCCGAATTGCCGCTTCCTTTAAGCAGACTCTGCTCACCCGTGCTGTAAGGTGTTTTATCGCGAATCCGACGCATGCGATCCTTGCAGTCTTTCAGGAAGGTTCCGGCATTATCCTGGAAGATCGACCAGGTTAATGGCTTGCCCGCTTCGCTGGCCGTTGCCTTTTCTGCCTCATCCAGCAACGCACTGTAAGCATCGAGGGCTTTTGCCATGCCGGCCACGTCGGGCGCAGGGGAGGTAAACAGGGTCGCCAGCGGTTTGGCCTGAGTGACTAAAGCCAGACGATAATAGCGACTATGGCGGCCTTCAGACTTCTCAATCTCAATGAGTTGCGCAGCCACAACCGCATTATTTTCTTTCTCCACTTCGGCACCAAACTGGTCGCTGGATTTCATAAAGCGGTTAAACGCCTTCATAAGGGGCTGATGCATCTGCTTGCCTTTCGCGAAGCCGTCATCCTTGTAATCTTCCTGACTGTAATAACGGCTTGCCTGAGAAACCAGCGGCTGCAGCGTCGTTAAATCCGCCAGATACTGAGTGGCTGCGGCATCCAGCGCTGGCAATTTTGGACTGGCCTTTGATGCCTCATTAATGGCTTTGGTACAGGTTTCCAGTTCGTAAGGAGTGACATCGCCCAGCACATTGACGTTGCGCTCCTTGCCGGTTGGGCCCTTTTCCGCATTCGCCATCCAGCTCACATAGCGCAGAGCACTGTTGCGAACAGAGTCATCGGCAGTGTTGAAGCATCCCACATAGGCGTTTAATTTTGAGGTGAGTTGCGCAGCGCTATCCTCCGCAACGGCTTGGGGTTGACTCTGCGCGGCAGGTTTTGCATCTGCTTTGTCACTGTTGTCGCATGCTGCCAGTGGCAGGACAAGGGCGCTCACCAGCATCCCGGGTAACAAGGTCCTGCTTGCTCTTTTAAACACAATCGCTCCTTCGTTTAGGTTTTTTAAATACAGATTGGGAATGAATGTCCGCGTCGCCTCCCTCATCACCGGAGATAAGTGAGGCAATAAGTTGCGGGTTACAGGCTCTGCGCCGCCGCGGATTCTTTCGGCAGTAACGCCCGGACGGTTCGATGACGATGCCAGTACAGGCCAGGGGTATTTCTAAAGGGTTCAATCTCTTTCTTCAGCCCCAACATAGGAATCTCACTGCGCTTTTCCCTGCGCGTTCGGCAGCACATGCTGCACGTAGAGCTTATCCTGGCCGAAGTTACGAATAATATTGATGTTTTTATCGTTATTCCCCTCCAGCACCTCGCCATTTCTCGGCGACACAATGAACTCTGCTGGCGAAAATTATGATTCGGGGAAACCATCAGCAGCCGGAGTTTACCGGGTGTCTGGACGGCGCGGGTGCAGAACAACAACCTCTCATTGATGTTAATCCGCCTGCCCGGCAGTTTGCATAGTCACAAGATGTAGCGTTATCCACAGAAACGGTGGATAAGTGGGCCAATCCGGTAGAGTTGGTGCTTTACCGAATCCCCGGGGAAGGACGTAAAAAAAACCGCCTGGCACATGCCCGGACTCTCTGTATTAGCGGTCCAGGAAAGCAAGCATTACTGGTGTAGCAGGGAAACCGGCGCGTTATGCCCTGGTGTTGGCCGTCCGGTTCCCCTTCATCACTCTATGTGGTATCGGCAGCGCGTAAGCGAAGCGCAATATAGAGTGTTTCCAGGTGTAACAGCAGGGCCGGAGGCGCCCTCAGACTGACCAGGCGTTTTACCGAAGGCATGGCGAAAAACGCAAAAAAACCGCCTGCTGGCGGCCCTTCGGCTTTTACCAACCGATAGCTTCCTGCAGCGCAGGATGTCAGTTTCGCCTGCAGCATCGCTTTTCATAACAAGTGATGTCACAGGAAGCATGCTGCGTGAATGTTCCAGCCTCTCTTCATTACGCCCCGTAATAGCTGTAATAGCTACATAACTATCTTCAGTGACAATACGCTGAGCGCCTGCCAGCCCTATTCCACTTGTACCACCCGTTATCAATAAATGGTTACCCTAAAACCTGCCCCTGCTTACTGCCTTTATTTGGCTTTGGAATCAGCATTACTTTGCGTAAAAAAACACTATCTGTTCTCGGTTTCATTACACAACCATGACATTGCTGCTTGAGTGTCCGTTATGAGCGAGGAGCGGACATTACCCGTCAGAAGTACTGCGAAAACGCGCCGTGTTAAAACTGGATGTTATCCTGCCTAATCCAGCCCATTGATTAACTCAATGGTTTCTGGCCTCAGGCCTGAAACCATGTTTTTTACCGAAATAAGCGCAGAGAAACGCAACAGCCATTAATGCCAGGAGCGCCCAGGGGAATGATACTGCACCGGCATTTTCAAGAAGCAGCCCTCCGATGACTCCGCCGCTGGCGATAGCCACATTCCATGCGGTGGTCACCATCGCCTGAGCAACATCGACATTATTACCGGCCGCATCGGCCGCCGCTGTCTGCATCTGGGTTGACGCGCCTCCGAATGACCATCCCCATACGACGACGGCCAGAAATACCACTACTGGCTCCCGCATGCCCGCAGCCAGCATCAGTGAAACAGCACCCAGCGCCGACAGACTGAGCAGAACAAGTTTACGCAGGTGACGATCAACCAGTGCTCCGGTTATCCAGATGCCAACCAGTGCAGCAAGTCCAAAGAGAAGCAGGATGAGTCCGATTTGCGAGGTTAGGTTCGATAGCGCCAGAAATGGACCGATAAACGTATAAAGAATGTTGTGTGCTGTCATCCAGAGAAAGATAACCGCCAGAACCGGACGTACCCCGGGCATCAGGAATACTTTCCAGACAGATAATCGCTGCGAAGCCTGCTGTCCCGGCAGGTCGGGAACCGCAATGAGCGTCCAGATCAACAATAAAATTGACAGCGCTGCCATGACCCCGAACGGCACTCTCCATCCCATCATGCCGCCCAGCCATGCTCCCACAGGCGTCCCCAGTGACAGGGCAATCGGAATCCCCACCATGGCAACAGCCAGCGCGCGGCCCTGCAAATCTGCAGGAACGAGGCGACGCGCATAGCCAGCCAGTATTCCCCATGCAAGCCCTGCAGCCACGCCAGACATAAACCGCGCGGCCAGCGTCAGCCAATAGTTGGAGGAAAAAGTGGTAATAGTGTTGAAAACCAGAAAGGTCCCGACGGCCAGCAACAATACTTTTTTACGGTGCCATCCCCTTGTCAGCACGGTTAACGGGATTGCTGCGAGAAGCGAGCCCAGCGCATAGATACTTACCAGCTGTCCCGCCATTACTTGGGATACGCCAAGGTCTGTGCCGATTTGCGGAAGCAGGCCTGCTGGCAGGGTCTCGGTCAGGATGGCAATAAATCCGGTCATGGCAAACGCCAGCAGCGGCAGAAGGGGGAGCCTGGATTGTGTCGTGATTCCTCGTGATTCAGTTTCAGCGTGCACGTTGCGTCCTTTTAAACAGTTAAAAAGCCAAAGCAGAGTTCGGAACTCGTCCTGAATTTATATACCAATCGATACATAAATCAGAAACTATAGGCCAGGCTGGAGGTTGTCAAGCACATATGTATCGATTAGTATTTAAGTAAGGTTTGCAAAAGCAGGAGCGGATATGGCAAAGATGGGACGTCCACGATTATTTGACCGGGACGAGGCAGTTCGTCAGGCGATGTATCTTTTTTGGCAGTATGGCTATGAATCCACTTCGCTTGCCCTGCTTAAAGCAAATCTCGGTAACGGCATTACGGCACCGAGCTTTTATGCGGCATTTGGTTCGAAAGAGGCGTTATTTGAAGAAGTTGTTGATTGCTATTTGTCGACTTATGGCCAGGTTAACGATTGCCTCTGGGACGACAGTCTCAACCCACGTGAGGCCACTGAACTGGCGTTACGCCGTTCAGTAAAAATGCAGACAGAGCAGGGACACCCAAGCGGCTGTCTTATCGCGCTATCCGTTAATACCTGTTCGCCCGGGCACGAGCATATCTGCCGGATTCTTGAAGCGCGACGCACCCGTACCCGCGCAGGATTCCTTAAGTGCGTCCGTAGAGCCATAGATTTGGGCGAACTGGTCGCAGACACCGATGCACGTGCGCTCGCCATGTATTTGCACAGCTTTGAGATCGGCCTGTCTACTGAAGCGCGTGATGGTGCAACAGGCAAAGAACTTGATGCCTCGGTATCATTCGCGATGAAGGCCTGGGACGCTCATCGTTTGCTGAGTGTTAATTAACCAAAACATGATGCTATCTAAGGCCGCTTCTGGCACAAAGCAGACCTTCAGGATGAGTTTTACTGCAGGTGTGATTGTTCATTACCACGCGGCGGATTAGATTCCAGAATGCGGCGCAATTATCTATCGATGTAGGCATTTCACTGCGTTTAGAACCCAGTAATATAACGTCGGTAGAAACATTTCCCCCGGCCAGCGAAGGTGTTTCCTTGCCCTCTAATCTGTAAACCGCTTTCACTGCTCCCTGTCATACGCCCGGCGATTCAGTTTTCGGCATCCTTCATCGTGATATAGGTCAAGCATCAGGGCGACTGCCTGCCCTCACACATCACATCACATCACATCACACGCGGGGAGTTTGCCACCAGCCGGTATGTTGCCGCAGAAGTCACCTGTTGCGATGCGCGGGACAAACCTTCATCAGGCGCCCGTAGTGCGCATACTGAATGTCTCAGTGACCGTGAACGGTCAACCCTACGAGCCGGATAACAACAGGACGGACAACAAGTATGCAAAAGAAAGCCGCTGGCATGGCGACCTGGTAAGCATTCATCACATTTGTCATGTAATGGGGTCCCACGCCGAATTCGGCTAAGGTGATGACCAGACTCATCAGGAACGCCATAATGATCGCCATATAAAGCGCAAATATGTAGGGTGCCGTGCGCCCAGGAAGGCGGGTTCGCTGGTTTTTCTTTGAGGTAGTATCAGTCATCAGAATATCCTGTTTAACAGAGGTAGATAAAACTGCGGCTAACTTAACAAGCTTATGGTGAAGGCTGTAGAGCGGTTATGCTTTAATCATTATTAAGTAAAAGTGACGAATTCAGTATTGAGGATAATATGGACGTTTTAGGGTTGATTAATACTTTTATCCGCGTCGTGGAGAACGGCAGTATTGCAGCGGCGGCACGCGCTAAAGGTATGAGTCCGGCAGCGGTCAGTCAGAGTCTTTCCCGTCTTGAAGCGCACGTGGGCGTGCGACTGCTATCGCGCACCACCCGCAGCATGGCCTTAACTGAAAATGGTCAACGGTATTTCGAGAAAGTCCGTCACATTCCCCATGATATTGAACTCGCCTCTCAGGCGGCTGCAAATAAAACCAAACCGCAGGGACCACTTTGTATTGCGACGACAGCCGCATTTGGGCGGCACGTTCTGGCACCCATTATGCCGGCTTTCAAAGCCTCTTTTCCCGATATCGATATTGAACTGATCGGTACCGATCGCAACGTCGATCATCGCCGGGAAGGCGTCGATGTCAGTATCCGCATCGAAGCACAATTGAATGATCAACTGATCGCCAGAAAAATTGCATCGTTACCTTTTATATTCTGCGCGGCGCCTGCTTACCTTGAGCGCGCTGGCACGCCTCAAGCACCTGAAGAACTTAGCCAGCACGCCTGCCTGGTTTTTCGCTACCCCACCGACAGACGGTTTTTGCCATGGACTTTTAAGGTCAACGGACAACCTGTCAATGCAAAACTCAATCCCAGTTTTATCAGCGATGACATTGATATTCTTGCACAACTCGCTGTAAACGGAGGCGGCATTGCCCGCCTGGCAAGCTTTGTTGCCCAGCCATTGATCGACAGCGGTCTGCTAAGGCCTTTGTCCTGGTCAGGTTACAGTGGCGAGAGCAACATTGAGTCCCTGCCGATGAATATATATGCCTGTGTCACCGAACGTTCGGCACTTAATTCAAAGGTCCGGGCATTTATTGAATATTTAAAAGGTGCGATTTAAGACAAGCGCGCTGATGCGCCTGGGATAACATGACTGTGCCAGACGCACCGTTTAGCTTTCGCTGGCCTCCATTAGCCCTTTAATCAGTAAGGCGAAGGCTGTAACGGCTGCTTTTTCTTCAAGTTGCCCACGCGTTAGCGCCACAGATAATGCTTCTCCGGCACCCACCAGGCCAATGCAGCACTGTCGCAACGACTGGGATGTCATGTTTGCATGTGGCGTGAGAACTGACACAAACATGGCAACGCAGTTGTCCAGAAGCTCCTGGAAAACCACCGCCTTCTCTTCGCTCCCCGCCAGCGCCGCACCGACTGCGTGAAACTCATCCGTTTTATCCGCAGCGCAATGAATATAGGCGCTCGCCAGCATCTCTACCGTTTCTTGCTGGCTTCGGGGAGCCGCGCTCATGGCATCAGTAAATGTCCTGATGCGTTCCATATCAATCCATCTGTACAGCTGAATCAGCAACGCCGAACGCGTCGCGAAGTGATCATAAACAACAGGTTTTGAGACGCCTGCGCGCACAGCCAGATGTCCCAGAGTCAGCCTGTCCGCGTTTTCCTGCCGCACGATCAGAAGTGCAGTGTCGAGAAGCTGTTGTCGTCTTTCTGCTTTGGACAGTCTTCGCGCAGGCGACCTGGCAGCAAGGGCATTGTGCTCATTCATGGTATTCATCCTGTTAAACCTACCAAAAGTAGCTTACGTGCAAATACGGTGCTACTGTTCCTACTATTGGTAGCTTATCACGTCAATAAGGAACCACGCTTATGTCATTTCATCCTGTCTTACTGCTGGGCGGCTCCGGCGCTATTGGTCGCCAGACTGTCCAGGCGATGCATAAAACCTATCCCGACTTCCCTTTGCTGATCGGTGGCCGTGACCTCTCCAGAGCACAGAGCGCAGCGGCAAACATAGGAGGCGCGGAGGGAGTAGAGATCGACACCTCCTGCCCCAATCTGGGTCTCGGCGATCGAGAGGTCAGTGCGGTGGTTGTTCTCTATAAGGACCATTCGCTTGCCACACTGCACTTTGCTCAGTCACGCGGCGTCCCGCATCTGAGCATATCTTCCGGCGTGTTTGAGATTGCTCCGGAAATCGCAAGCTTTATGACTGCCCCGGGAGCCTCGGCAGTGGTGCTGGGCTATGAATGGCTGGTAGGAGCCACGACGGTTCCGGCGCTTCATCTGAGCAAGACATTCAGTCAGGTAGATGAAATTCGTATCGGTGCCCTGGTGGATGAGCAGGATGTTGGCGGCCCTGCCGTTGCCGCTGATTTCGAGCATCTGCATCACCTGCTGCCCGCCGCACTTACCCGCCGCGCCGGCGTCTATATCTGGCGCGAAGGCGATGATGCCAGGACCACATTCCTGGCGGTTGACGGCACCGAAATCGACGCCACCGGTTTCTCCTCGATCGACGTGGCTGGACTGGCAACCGCTACAGGCGCGCACACCGTTCAGTTTGATCTGGGCATGGGTATCAGTTCAAGTCGGCGCGAAGGCGGAACATTCTCGACCGAAATCATTATCGATATTTCAGGCCTTGATCAATCTGGAAAGGCGCTTCATACGCGGAGTGCGGTCGTTCATCCGGGTGGGGCAGCGCCTCTGACAGGCATGGGGATTGCCCTGCTTCTGGAACGACTGATCGGAATGGATGGAAAGCCACCGGTTGCGCCGGGCCTCTATTTTCCTTATCAGATTCTGGATGCGGCGCACTACTTGACGCGGCTTGAGGAAGAGAACGGGCAGCTTCTGCAACTGCCGCTGCGATAGCGTGAAAGGATGAAGAAACGGGCTGACACTCGTTCAGCCCGTTTTTACACGCTATACGCTAAAATCTGCCTGTTTCTTAACAAGAACGTCGTCAAGGTGCGCAACACAGACAGCACTGACCCGCATGATTAATTGCGACAGGCACCTGAGACAGGCATTTTCAGGCCGGTATGATAGGGCTTTACTGCACCGATAATGGCTTCAGACAAGGATCCCGATACTATGGCTGTTAAAAAAATCCTTCTTACCGGCGCCAGCGGCCGTATTGGACGAACCTGTTTTAAGGCAATGCGCAAAACCTATGACTTTATCCTCACCGATCTACATAAGCCGGATGATGAGATCGGTTCGCCGCATCAATTTTTTCAGGCAAACCTTTCAGTGCCGGGTGCGGCAGAAAAGCTGTTGGCCGAATCGGAACCCGACGCGATAGTTCACCTGGCAGGCATTCCCGACCCCGATGCCACCTTTGAGCAGTTGTTGCCGGCCAACATTCTATCCACCACATGGCTGCTTCAGGCAGCGGCAGCCTCATCCTGTCGCCGCTTTGTATTTGCCAGCAGTGCCCAGACAATTGAAGGTTATCCGGTTGATGTACAAATACATCCGGGCCTGGCGGTAGCGCCAGCCAATCTGTACGGCGTAACGAAATGTTATGGCGAGGCGCTGTGTTCCTTTTATGCCACTCAGCATGGACTCTCCTGTGTCGCGCTCAGAATCGGCGCTTTTGAACCTAAAGACGTAAATGCGCTTAAATCCGCCCGCGATTACAGCGCCTGGCTCAGCCCTGAGGATGCAGTTAAACTGATAACCCGCGCGATAGAAGCTGAAAACGTTACCTTTTTTATCGGCTATGGCATTTCAGATAACCGGTTCAAACGCTTTGATTTGTCGCGCACCCGGGAAGTGCTGGGATACCAGCCAACTGATGATGCCTTTCGGGAATATAAACCGGGGCCGGTTCTGTTCGAATAGCAGACTTTGCATAAGGAAGTTTTTTTTCATAAAACCGCCGCACGCCCTGCAAACAGGCTGCCGACAGTATGGCGCTTAGCCTGTCACTTTCCCTGCCACGCACCATTCATGTCTGGTGCAAAACCGCGTTGCTGCAGAACCGGGCGTTAACCCGAAAAAAGCATCATATAAACGCTTGATTCGAACCTGAGAGGCTATGTCTGTGTCGGTTACTGACTTGGACAGATGCCCTTCATCGAAATACCGACAAGGTATGAAAAGCAGACGTTAGCACCGAGATTACGTCCCCTGAATGGTGATATCACGCAGGTTAAACGCTTTTGCAGCAATCCTGGTCACATGATCGGCCAGCACGCCATTGACATTAAGAATGCCCTCTCTAAAAGGCACCCAGCAGCAGTCAGCCGCGTCATCTCCAGCCTGAAGCTCGCCTTCCAGGTAATGGCATAACAGTGCAATCAGCACAAAGTGATGATGATGGCCAGCCGGGTCACAACCAATCACTTCAACTACATCGATGAGTGGTCCGACTCTCGCCGTTACGCCCGTCTCTTCCATTAGTTCACGCAGAGCAGCGTCATGTAATGTTTCGCCAGGCTCTACGGAACCACCAGGATAACCCCAGGTACCTTTCTGGGGTTCTTTGCTACGCTGAACGAGAATGACCTCTTCGCCACGAAGTGTGATGGCAATGACAGCCAAACCAGGTTTAGCCAGGGTTATAGGCTGAAGGGCATTCTTCGCCGTCAGAGGCAAGAGGGATGAACAGGTAGTCACAGAACCTCCGGTTTTCAACAAACCCAGCAATCAGGGTTACAGGTAAGATGGCAAATTCACAGGATTTGAGCCGTGCGTTTAGCCAAAATAAGGCCAGGTAACGTGATGACTCACACCGGCGTCAGATAAAATCATCGGTTTATCGTTGTGCGCAGCACTCTCTCTTGCAAAGCAAGTAACTAATAACTCACTCGAAATCCAGTTGCAAAAACAGATGGCGATGCTCAGCGTGAATGAACAGCGTCACCATGGGTTTTGCCTTAGCGTTACCCTTCTCTTCCGCAGGATTGCGTTTACCTGCACTGCAATTAATCAGTCTGGCTTTATAAACATTGATTTGCAGTGTGGGCAGAGCAAGGTCTGCTTTTTACCTATTTTTTTTATCGACTGCTGCGACTCTTTTTGGCATACCGGACAGGTGGATAAAGAGGTTATTTCGGTGATTTGATCCATAATTCGATTGAAAAAGGACATCATATTTGGCCTTAAAAATGAATGAGATCTACACTACCACCTCTGGTTTTTTTTTATACAGATAATAAGCATTCATCACCTTATCGTAAAATATCAGACGGCCGGTTTCACTGATTGCCATCCGGTCATATGAGCAGTGTCCGCTATAAGCAAATAGCGGACACTGCTTCACGACACTGTTTTTGCACACCGCGATCAACATCAAGTCGCATGCTGTCATGCAGACGTTTTAATTCTGCTTTATGGCAAACGCCTTCTTCTTTTAACGCTGAATAATATCAACCCTGTGATGTTGCCCGTCATTCAGTAAAAAAATTCTGTCGTCCGGCAACTGAATGCCATCCAGGGTGACCTGATATTCACTTTCACTACGGGAAATCGTGATGTGATACGGGCTCTGTCCATGTTGATAGGTAATGCTAAACGAAGGCCAGTCATCGGGTAACTGTGCACGGATAATAAGCGTGTCGCCGTGACGTTTTATCCCGAGCAACTCTTCCGTTACCAGCCGATAGGCCCAGCCCGCAGAACCGGTGTACCAGCTCCATCCAGCCCGCCCGGTATGGGGAGGAACGCTGTACACATCTGCACTCATGACATAAGGCTCAGCTTTGTACGTGCTCACACCGTCACCCTGCTGCGTATGATTTATGGGGTTGATCATGGACCACAGTTGCCAGGCCCGCGCTTTGTCCCCCATACGGGCAAATGCCATGACGGCCCAGATTGCACCATGCGTGTACTGCCCGCCGTTCTCTCTCACACCCGGCAGATAGCCCTGTATGTAACCCGGGTTGGGGCCGTGACCATCAAACGGAGGCGTTAACAGTTTGATCAGTCCCGCATCGTTATCCACCAGATAGCTGTCCAGTGACCGCATCGCCTGGGCGCTGCGTGCAGGATCAGCCGCACCGGACAACACGGACCAGCTTTGAGCAATCGCATCTATCCGACACTCCTGCGACGCCTGTGATCCCAGCGGCGCACCATGGTCAAAATATCCGCGCAGATACCACTCACCATCCCATGCCGACGCTTCAATATCTTTTTGCAGGCGCAATGCTGCTGAATGGCATAACGCTGCCACCTGTTCGTTCTGGCGCCGTTCTGCCAGTGCCGCGAAACGTTGTAAAATGTCGTAGAGGAAAAATCCGAGCCAGACGCTTTCACCTTTGCCTTCGATACCGACCAGATTCATCCCATCATTCCAGTCACCAGCACCCATCAGTGGCAGGCCATGCTGGCCGACGTGTAAACCCCGTTCAACGGCTTTTACGCAGTGCTGCCACAACGTCTCTTCGAGGGGGCTGACAACCGGGGTATCGTACACCGACTCTTCGCCGGGCTTCAGCGGACGGCCTTCAAGGTAGGGAATGCGCTGTTCCAGTATCCCGATATCATCCGTTACCTCTACATAGTGACAAACCGCGAGCGGGAGCCACAGGTAATCATCCGAACACCGGGTGCGCACACCATTGCCGTGCGGAGGATGCCACCAGTGCTGAACATCCCCTTCAATAAACTGACGTGAGGCACACAGCACGATCTGGCTGCGCAGTCGCTCCGGTGCAACCTGGCTTAACGCCAGCGAATCCTGCAACTGGTCGCGGAAACCAAATGCCCCGCCGGATTGATAATATCCACTGCGCGCCATAATACGGCAGGCTAATGTCTGATACAGCAGCCAGCCGTTCACCAGCAAATCAACCCGACTATCGGGTGTTTGCACCACGACTTTATCAAGAACCTTGTGCCAGAATTGATGAACCTGATCCAGCGCCTGGCGCGCGTTATCCTCGTTCAGAAAATGGGCCAGCGTCTCCTGAGACTGTGCCAGATTGCCCGCTACACCGAGAACAAAAACAAAGGTTTTCTGGTCACCATCGATAAGGGTGGTTGTCGACTGGATCGCGGCACAGGGATCAAGAGCGGCCCCCGTTTTGCCCGAGAGTCTGCGCCGTTTCATGGCGGCTGGGGCATGCAGTGAACCATTGCGCCCGATAAACTCGCGACGGTCACCCGTTACCGTACTCAGGGGATCATTGACGGCAAAAAAAGCGGTGCGTTCACCGCCGTTAGCGCCGTAAAAGTTATTAGCCATGACCGCGCTTCCGCCAGGTAACGTGTGCGAATGCGTAATAATATGCGCGGCAGAATGCGTGCGTGTAGCCCCAAGTGTCCACTCCACGTAGCCGGTAACAGCTAATTTACGTGTGCGGCCCGAATGGTTACTGAGCTTCAGGATCGCAAGCTTAACCGGGGCCTTTTCGGCCACCAGTATCGTCAGTTCGCTGTCTACCCCACTTTCACGGTGGGCGAACACGCTGTAACCAAAACCATGGCGGGTGAGATAATCGCCCTGTCCGCGCACGGGCAAGGTCATCGGTGACCAGCACGCGCCGCCCTCTTCATCGCGCAGATAAAACGCTTCGCCGCTTCGGTCACTCACCGGATCGTTTTCCCAGGGCGTTAAGCGGTATTCATGCGCATTTTCAAACCAGCTGTAAGCCTGCCCAGCCTCTGAAATTACGCTGCCAAAACTCTCGTTGGCCAGCACATTTGACCAGGGCGCTGGCGTCGGTTCGTTTTCTTTTAAGAGGATCTGATACTCACGGCCATCCTGAGAAAATCCGCCGTATCCGTTGAAATGACGTAGCAGTCCAGTGTCCGGTATCCAGTCCGTATGCTGATTATTCCCTGCTGGCGTCTCCGGCACAAAAGGTCTGCCGAGTTGCTTTGTCGCGCGAATACGCTGGTTAAGTTGCTCTTTGATGCCGTCAGCACGATCGTCCAGACTCAGGCAGGCCACGCTGATCAGCAACTGCTTGTCCTCGGCGGACAGATGCTCGCCGTTTCGTACAAAAATCCCACCGGGTTTATCCAGCAGGCTGGCTTCTGAGCCTGCATAGATTAGATCCATAATCTGCGTCTGCAGCACCTGCTGGTAGCCGCCAGGACTGTTGTTCAGAATGACCAGATCCACCTCCAGCCCTTTCAGTCGCCAGTAGCGATGCGCCTGGATCAGTATGGTCACTGAGTCAATTCTTTCCTCACTGGTGATGCTGAGTAGAACAATCGGCAAATCGCCTGAAATACCCCAGCCCCACAGGCCAGACTGACCGCGCTGGTTACGGATGATCGCCTGTTCGTCACCGCGTAATTCCTGACAGGGATACAGCACCGCGCTGGCGAGGCGGTTAAATAAGGTTGCATCGTCTTCACTGGCATTCATCTGCCGTAACACCACCAGACTGTGGGACCAGGCCAGTTCAAAAACGCGATCGGCGATAGGATGATCGCGATATTTTTCCATCAACGCGAGGCTCTGCTGACGGCTTTCGCTGATGCCATAAACGATATCGATGGTGACCGGCTGCCCAGGCTGGAGCCTGATCACGTGACGTATCGACATGATTGGATCCAACACGGCCCCGAAGGTATTACTAAGCAATCCGCTTGTGCTGACTGCCTGAGCATTAGCAGGGCTTCTTCCACGGCCAAGAAATTTGGCCCTGTCGGTTTCAAACGATACATTGCCGGCATCATCGCCATGTACCACCATCATATGAAACAGGTACGGGCTTTGCTCATCCGGCGAGCGTGAACGTCGGTGACACAGGATGGCATCACGCGCGGGATCGGTTTCAGTCTGGATAAACAGGTTACTGAACGCCGGATGCGCCTGATCGCTGGCGTCCGGCGCCAGCACCACTTCGGCATAGGTCGTCAATTCTAACGTGCGCGGTACGCGGCCACGATGTACCAGAGTGACTCGACGTAGCTCAATGTCATCTTCCGGCGAGACCACAACCTGGGTTTTCACGCTAATCGAGCCGAGTGCCCGTCTGAATTCAGTGCCGGCATCGGTAAAGATAATTTCATCGCTGACGTCCGCGCTACCGCCCGTGGGTTGCCAGGTATTGCTCCATACCTCGTCGGTAAGCGGATCGCGGATATAGCAGAATGTTCCCCAGTTATCACGGGTGGCATCACTGCGCCAGCGCGTAAGCGCGATGTTTTTCCAGCGACTGTAACCCCCACCGCCGGGGGTTATCATCAGATGGTACTGTCCGTTGGACAGTAATTGTATTTCGGGCGTTGGACTGCCCACACCGGTAAAAATCCGCGGTTCAAAGCGTACCGGTTTAACCCGCCCCTCCTGGGACTCAAAATGACGGCGCGGACTATAGAGATCCACCGCATCGGGCACACGCTCCTGTAACAGCAGGCTGGCCGACCTGAAAGCGGGACTCGCCATGAATCGTGTGGTCATTGGCGCATCAAGCAGCAGATGCCCCAGTGCCTGGAAGGCCATGCCCTGATGGTGAGCCATCCACGACTGCACAATCAAAAAAAGCTGGCCGGTTGCCAGGCGCGATGGCGTATAGTCCAGCGCTTCATAAAAACCATATTCGCCGCGCGCGCCGTTCTTCTCCAGCCTGGACAGATTTTCGCAGGCCTTCTGCGGAGCAACCAACAGCGCCAGCAGCGTGGCATACGGGGCAACAACCATATCGTCGGCGAGTCCGCGCCGGAGCCCAAGACCGGGTACACCAAATGCCTGATACTGATAATTGTGCTGAACATCAAACGCATGATAGCCAGACTCGGACACGCCCCATGGCACGCCACGCTCCTTGCCCCAGTCTATCTGCCGTATCACCGCGGATTTACTCATCTTATCCAGCAGGCTGCCGTGCCATGTCGGCATCACCAGATTCGGCATCAGATATTCAAACATTGAACCGCTCCATGACATCAAGGCGGTTTCACGATCTATGGTGGTAAACAGCCTGCCGAGTGCATACCAGCTTTTGAGCGGCAACTGGTTCGTTGCAATAGCGACAAAACTGGTGAGACGGATTTCGGAGGGCAGAAGATCGTAGTGGCTTTTATCCAGCGTGTTGGTATCGCAGTTGTAACCCACACTCAGCATACTGGTGGCAGTATTGTAGAGAAAAGCAAAATCCATTCGTGCATGGTCTGCCAACCGCTGTTCAAGTTCACTGATAATGTCCAGTCGTAGCCGGGCCTGCGTTATCACCGCTGTGGGCAGAGGCACGCCCGCAATGGATATCGCGCTTGCCAGCTCATTCAACGTAGGCAATGACGGTGCATGATACGTCGCGGGTAACCAGCCAAGCAGCGTCAACCATTCATCGCAAAGCTGTTGAAGTTGACTGTGCAGATGTGCCGTCCAGCGCGCGACAACGCTGTTCTCCTGATGACTCCGTTGAGTCAGATCGTCGCAATGCACCTGCATTTTGCTGAATTCGCTGAACAGCTGCCCGGAGGGTAATGATGCTGCGCTTAGACATTGTATGCGCAGCAGTCGCAGACTTGCTGGCGCGTTGTAGCCCCAGCATCTCTCCAGAATACCAAGGGTATCATTCAGCCCCTCCACGATGAGTTGATGGTTGAGTACGGGCTGACGGCGCATCGCTGACAGTCCTTCACGCAGCGTCAGTAAATGACCGGCCATATTGCCGCTGTCGACGCTGGAAACATAGCGTGGGGTAAGCGGAGCCAGCGTGCGAGTGTCATACCAGTTATATAAATGCCCCCGGTAGTGCTCCATATTATCCAGCGAGTCCAGCGTCTGCGTGATGCGCTGCAATACCTTCCCGCCAGGAAGGTAGCCAAAGTCCCAGGCCGTGAGGTTAGCCAGCAGAGAAAGTCCGATATTGGTGGGAGAAGTGCGATGTGCAATTTTCGGCTCCGGGATTTCCTGATAATTATCAGGAGGAAGCCAGTTTTCCTTTGCCGTGGCGAATGTCTCAAAAAAAGCCCATATTTCCCGGCTGGTCTGACGCAAAAGTTGTTTCTGTTGCGGGCTGGGCAGAAAAATCTTCCGTGCTGGTGGACGGCTCAGCCAACTCAGCAGCAGCGGAGCGAGGCACCACGACAGGCCGATAAGCAGTGCGATAGTCAGCCATTGTGGCGCAAAAACCAGGGTCAGTATGATGAGGGCCGCGCCACAAGCGACGTTCATCCACATAGCCCGATAAAAACGAAAAACTGAAAGCGAGCTGGGGAAGCTGTCCGCATTGTGGCTGGCCCACTGGGTCAGATTGCGCTGGCTAATGGCAAGGCGCCAGAGCGTTACCGCGATGGCGTACAACGAATAGCCCGCCTCATGCGGCAGTAAAACAAAATTTAGCCCAATCCGGGATAGTCGCTTTATCGCGCTCGCCAGCACCAGCACCAGGTGCTGTCTCAGGGGACGCCGCAGCGGCTTATTGATAAGATCGACAGTGATACCTAAGCTGGCAGGCAGCAACCAGATGAGGGCCATGATACCCAGCCAGTACCACGTATTGGGCACCCACAGCAGCGCGCTAAACAGCAGCACCAGTAAAGAGGGAGCGACCAGGCTGCGGCGCAAATTATCAAACAGCTTCCATCGGGACAATGCGGACAACGGATTTTTATCCTGCGTGCCATCGGCTTTTCTGACATGCAGCTTAAGCCAGTTAAGCAGTTGCCAGTCGCCGCGGATCCAGCGCGTGCGGCGCGCAACATCGGATAAATAGTTGTTTGGGTACTGCTCGTAAAGTAAGACCTCGCTCAACAGCCCGGAGCGGGCATAACATCCCTCAAGCAGATCGTGACTGAGAACCAGATTTTCCGGGCAGGTGTTGATGGTGGCCTGCACAAAGATATCGATGTCATAAATCCCCTTCCCGACGAAAGAACCTTCTTCAAAAAGATCCTGATAGATATCGGAAGACATCATCGAATAAGGATTATTACCCGGCACGCTACTGCGCATAGCAGCATACCTACCTTGTCCGTCCCGAGGCATCTCCTCTGCCAGCCCCGGTTGTAAAATACCGTAGCCTTTGACGACCCTCTGACGTACCGGATCATATTCTGGCTTGTTCAGCGGATGCGCCATCGTTGCTACCAGTTTATGCGCAGTGTCACGCGGCAGGAGCGTGTCACTGTCCAGCGTGATGACATACTTGATGAACCCCGGTAAAGCAGTCGCGGGTATGTCTGCAACGCTGGAAAACTGTGCGTCAGGATGGCGTAACCAGCTGTTCAGCAACGCCAGCTTGCCTCGCTTGCGTTCATAACCCATCCAGATCCCCTGCGAAGCGTTCCATTCAGGCGATCGGTGTAGCAAATAAAAACGCTGTCGCTGGCAGGGATAGCGCCGGTTAAGCATGTGTGTTTCTGACATCGCCTGGCTAAACAGCGCGCGTTGTTCTTCCGTATTTTCAGTTGTTGAGTCAGCGAAATCGGTAACAAGCGCGAAACAGAGATTATCATCCTGATTGCCCAGCCAGCACACCTCAAGACTGGTAAGAAGTTTGCTGAAACTTTCGCGGCTCGTCAGCATGCAGGGGATCGCAACCAGGGTCGAAGAAGCCACCGGGATGCCGTCGGAAAAATCCATTCTCGGCAGCGGCCGGGGAACGCGAAAACGGGTCGTCGCGTCGCTCAGCATATCGCTAACCAGCTGACTCAGCGCAATAATCAGGGGCAAGGCCAGCAGTAACAACCACCAGGCCATTCCCAGGTTCGCCGTTTTAAATAATATTGCAGCCGTTGCCGCCGTGGTCAAAAGGCTCATGCTTCCCAGCCAGGACAACAGGGGAAATCTGTTGAAATTGTGCCGTAAACGTTTAAGCCCGGAGGTATTTACTGACAGATGACGTTCCAGCTGGCGTCGCCCTTCACCCACCAGATAATAACCAATATGGTGTTGTGGCCTGTCAGGTTCTGTTTTGCCTGACAGCGCCAGTGTGCGATTTGCCACTTCCGGCTCACTGCACTTACTCTCCCTGGCCAGAATCTCAATCACATGACGATAATGATCGCGGGTATCAAAATGCATATGGGCATAAATGTCTGCAGGATCACGACGTAACGTCTGCTCCACCACACTAATGCTTTCGGCAAAGTCGGCCCAGTTGGTTTCACTGATCAAGCGTAAACCGGCAATACTGTTGCTGACGGAGAGCTGGCTGGCCGCAAGCTGCTGGTTAAAGCGATGTATCAGCGCCTGGGTAGTGAGGCTCTGTTCGGCAAGCCGTTGTTCAACCCAGCTAAGGGGCAATGCCAGCGCGTTCCCATGTCCGTGCAACCGACGAACCAGTTCAGCAACAAAGGCACTGCTCAATGGCGGACGAGCACGCGCCATGTCGGCAATGACCATAATTAAGTCGGCTGGCGCGGTTTCCGCGCATTCGGTCATCCGGGTTATCCACATATCAGCAAGGCTGCGTTCTTGCTGAGCCTGCATCACCTCAATACTGACCCGACGGAGATTTTCAATAAGCGCCAGACGCAGCATACCGGGTAACGCCCAGACTTCGCCTAGCGTCAGCGGCGTCACCTGCTGGTAGGCAGTAATGTAGCCGGTCAGGCTGGCGATATCCCATCGCCCGTCGCCATGTACAACGGCCTCCGTGGCGATAGCATAGATACGCGGACAAAGGTGCGGCGCGGTGAGTGAGGGAAGTCCCTTGCCAAAGCTGGGCGGCAAATGCTGACGTACGTTACGGATTTGTTCTTCAATCAGGTAGTAGTTGTCCAGTAACCACTCGCCTGCGGGCATGATGCTCGATTTTTTACCCGCGTTAAGCGCGTAACAATTTTGGGTAAGTACGGCTTCATTGTCACTTAGCCGTTTGAGCAGGTAGTACGGCATTTTTTCGGGCGACAATTTGTGCGTATGCGCCAGTTTTTGGCCGTAGCGCTCAAGCTGTGGCGTTGAGAACAGATCGTGAGGCGGCGTGTTTTCCCCCGTGGTGTCACTGGATGAAAACGCAGCGCATTCGGGCACTTTTGTCAGGGTACGGAAGGGGCGAAACCATGCCAGAGGATTCATTTTCATAGTGTTGCTCTAATGCGACGTTAACGCGCAGGAGCAGTTGAGAAATCAGTTCAGAAACGTTCTCTCAGGATGTGCATAAGGCATCAGGGATTTATCAGCTGCTGGTCCAGGTATTCACTGCAGAAATGGTGGAGAGGGCTAGCCGCCAAATTCGGGGCTAACGTGGTGAGACAAACAGGGTTTTACACCCCGGACACAGCATTGCCTGTTTCAGGCGCACTTTTGAGGCTGGCTGGGATGATCGTAAGCCACAGGTAGGACAGATAACCGTAGACGAACCACTCATGAGCTTCCTTGCGTAACCGAGAAGAGACATGGTGAGCAACCTTTCAGGGAGTGAATCTCATACTAGCATGAATGATTAAATTTCAATCAATCTGTTTATTATTACTTAACTGACTGTGACCTGGTGAAAGAAACCACAGTGCTCACTAAAAGAGCAATAAAAATTTTAAGCCTGTGAACAGGGGTTTTATTTATCAACCCTGTGAAGGATTTACGTGAGTCACTACGGATGCAATGCGGGACAGTTGATATCGAGTAACGGATGCAAGAGCAGCAACATGGTTAAAGGGTGCCAGCACTTTGCCGCTAATCGGGGATACGCGTATGGATTTTTCCTGCGTGAAGGCAAGGTAATTGTCTATATTCCAGGCGGCAATATAGACAAGGCTATAAAACTTAGCAACTGTTATAATTGACTGATAAATAACGCTTTTTTTAAAAGGCGATCTGTGGCAGGATACGCGCTCTTTTGAGATGTCCGGCAGCATGCTGTGACAACAGCGACGGACCTGTCTGATGGATTATTTTGCGGTATTGATTCTGGCGTTTGGTATGTCGATGGATGCGTTTGCCGCCGCAATCGGCAAAGGCGCCGCGCTGCTTCGCCCTTCAGCGAAAGAGGTGATACGCACCGCGCTGATCTTCGGCTGCATTGAAGCGCTGACGCCGATTATCGGCTGGAGCATTGGCCTCGCCGCCAGCCGATTTATCATGAGCTGGGACCACTGGGTCGCCTTTGGCCTGCTGCTGCTGCTCGGTTTACGCATGATTCATGAAGGCGTACGCAAAGAAAATTGCGATGAGAGCGAGGTGCCGCGCCGACACAGCTTCTGGGTGCTGGTCACTACCGCCATCGCCACCAGCCTCGATGCGATGGCAGTGGGCGTTGGGCTGGCTTTCCTCAACGTCAATATCATCGCTACCGCGCTGACCATTGGCGCCACCACCACGGTGATGGCCGCCAGCGGCATGCTGTTGGGTCGCTATCTTGGCCGGGCGATCGGCAAATGGGCTGAGATCCTCGGTGGCGTGGTGTTAATCGGCATCGGCAGCTCTATTCTCATCGAACACCTCGGCCTGCTGCGCTAACGCGCCGCGGGCGGAGCCACTCATTTCTGCCAGACTGAATGTTATGACCTCAACTAAAATTCTGATTATCGCCGTGCTGTGCGCGGTTATTGCCGCTGTGGCCTGGTGGCTAACGCCTCATTACAGTGAACAGGACAAGGCGTATTACGTCTCGGTGTTCTGTACCGTTCGCCACGATGACAGCAGCCGCTTCGAACATGACATGCGCGCGGTAATTGAAGGCGGTAATTCCGATTACGCCCTGAAGAAAACCACTTATAACCCGGCGCTTGGTGACCGCATCGCTGCCAGCTGGCAAGCCCTGCCGCCCGCAGATAAACAGGCCGCCGGACAGGGTAATGGCCGCTGTCAGCAGATTATGACGGCGCAGCTGGCACGCTGACCATCGGGAGCAACCGCATGCTGAAAGAGAATTTTAACGATCTCTGGTATCTCATCGTGGTTGCCCGTGAACGCAGCTTTACCCGCGCCGCTGCCAAGCTGGGCGTATCGCAGTCGGCGCTGAGCCATGCGATACGCGGTCTCGAAGAGCGGCTTGGCGTGCGATTGCTAACCCGTACCACACGCAGCGTTGCGCCGACCGATGCCGGAGAAACCTTAATTGCCAGCATCGGCCCGCGCTTTGATCAGATTGAAACCGATCTGGTGGCGCTAACCGACCTTCGCGATCGGGTCGCCGGCACCCTGCGCATTACCGCCGGTGAACACGCCCTCTCCTCTACCCTCTGGCCGCTGCTTAAGCCCTTTCTCAAAGCCTGGCCCGACGTCAACGTTGAGCTGACCACCGACAACACGCTCACCGACATCGTTAACGATCGCTTTGACGCAGGCGTCAGGCTGGGCGATCAAATTGCCCGTGATATGGTCGCTGTGCGCATCGGCCCGGACTGGCGCATGGTGGTGGTTGGCGCGCCCGACTATTTTGCCGTCCAGGGTAAACCTGAAACGCCTACGGATCTGCAGCAGCATCGCTGCATCAACATGCGGCTGCCCACGCATGGCGGCGTCTATCCGTGGGAATTTTCCCGCGATGACCAGCAGATTCGCATACGGGTGGAAGGCCAGCTGATCTTCAACAACCTCAATGCGCGCGTGGAAGCGGCCATCGCCGGTTTAGGCTTAGCCTATGTGCCCGAAGATTGCGTCAGCGAGGCGGTCGCCACAGGCACGCTGGTAAAGGTGCTGGACGCATGGTGCGAGCCGTTTAGCGGCTATCATCTCTATTATCCCAGCCGCAAACAGCATACCGCCGCCTTTGCGCGCCTGCTCGATGCCGTGCGCTGGCAGCCATAAAAAAAGGGCTACCGGCCGCAGCCGATAACCCTTTTCCCTGCGCCAGCGCGCAATCAGACTTCTGTCACTACCACGTCAGGCTTGGCTGGCGTTGGCGAAACTGCCCACCAGCGACGCATCATAAA